>Ga0114918_10004459_pt1 | contig 12158 bp, 10 predicted proteins | sample LantaG_FD_87015 | JGI IMG/M metagenome (GOLD analysis project Ga0114918, IMG submission 87015) | Deep subsurface microbial communities from Baltic Sea to uncover new lineages of life (NeLLi) - Landsort_02402 metaG | ecosystem: Environmental > Aquatic > Marine > Oceanic > Sediment | place...
CCCCCCCCCCCCCCCCCTTGCCGTCTCTCAATCCCGCGAACAAAAAAACAGCCAGAAAGGAAAGAAGCGGCCTTTTCTGGAAGATGGACAGGGACGGCGGAGGCGGCTTCGGTGGCGGCGGCGGCGATGATGACGAAGCAGCAGCGGCGGCGGCCTCTCGGTGGCGTCGCTCCGAGGACGACGGCGACGACGGCGACAACGCTGCTGCTGCTGCTCCCGTCGCTTCGACCTCTTCTGCTTCCTTGCCTCGCTCCGCCTCTTTTTCCGGGAGACCGCCGCTCTCTCGCTCATCTCAGAACGGAGGAGCAGAAGGAGGAGCAGGCGGTTCCTTTCGAGGAGGGGCGAGGTTTCACCCTTCGGGCTCTGCGACGGCGCTCTCGGGCTTCGCTGCCGTCGCTGCCGCTCCCGTTCCTGTTCCCGCTTCCGCTGCTACTCCTCCTCCGGCCTCGTCGCTCGACGAGCAGCAGATCCAGCAGCAGCAGCAGTGGCTCCGGATCCCTGGGCTGGGCCCCCTGCCTCGGCTGGCGGTGCCTCACTCCACGGACGGAGGAGGAGGAGGGGGGCTCGGAAGCGGCAACAACGGCAGCAACAGAAGGGTCTTCTCCTCCGTCTCCCTGCGCGCCACGAGCGCCAGCGGCGAGGCCGAGAGCAACAACGGGGGCGGCAGCAGCAACAGCAGCAGCAGAGTCTACTGGGGCGCCTCGGCGCTCGAGGCAGCGGCACTCTCGTCGATGGCGACGACCGCGGCAGCCGCGGCGGCGGCGGCGGCGGCGAACGGAAACAACAACGACGGCAACAGCAGCGCTCGCAGCGGCGGTCGCAGCGGTCGAAGCGGCAGCCAGAGCTCCTCCAGCAAATACGGTCTGGCGATCTCCCCGATGACGGGGGCTCCGTTCTCCGCGGGCCTGTGGCTGCCCCCGGCGTCCTCATTCAACGAGCTCGAGGGGGGGGAAGGAGGGGAAGGAGAGCGGGGAGGCGGCGAGAAGGAGAAGGGCAGCGAGAGAGCGGCGGCGGCGCTCAGTCCTCCTCCCCGGCGCTCCTCCGGCGCCGACAGCGCCGCTCCCGCCCCTTCCTCCTCCGCTCCCTGGTTCTGCTGGCGGGGGCGCGCCGCAGTCGCAGTCAAAGACGACGAAGACGACGGAGAAGAAGACGAATTCGAATCCGAATCCGAAGAGGAGGAACAGGGAGACAAGGAGCAGCGGCGGCACGCCGCGGCGCCCTCCCAGCCGCAACGGCGGCGGCGAGAAACGACGACGACGACGAAAAACCAGAAACAGCAGCAACGGCAACGACGACGAACCCACCGCCCCTTCCTTGCCGCGCCCCTGATCCTGTCCACGGAGGTCGCCTCCAACCTCGCCTACTACTCGATCTCGGTCAATCTGGTGATTTATCTCTCCAGAGTGCTGGGCCACGAGCCGGCGAGCGCCGCCGCGACGGCGCACCTATGGACAGTGAGTGAAAAGTTTTTCTTTTTTTCGGTTTTTTCTTTTTTCGGTTTTTTCTTTTTCAGGGTTTTTTCTTTCAAAAAAAAACTCACCTCTTTCTCTCTCTCTCTCTCCCCCTCGTCATCATCATCCAGGGCCTCCAATACATCTCCCCGCTCGTCGGCGGAGCCCTCGCCGACTGCGCCTCCATCGGCCGGCCCCTGACGATCCTCGTCTCCTCGGCCGTGTTCGCTGCCGGGCTGGTGCTGCTGACTTTGCAGGCGGCTCTCCTGGGTCCCGCGGGGCGCGGCGGCGGCGGCGGCGGGGGCTCCTCCGGCTCCGGCTCCGGGGCTGCGGCGGCTGCGTCGGCGTCGCTGTTGAGCTCTTCCAAGCAGCAGCAGCAGCAGCATCACTCGGTGCTTTTCACGCTGTCTATGGTGGCTCTGGCTCTGGGCACGGGGGGGATCAAGCCGAACGTCTCCCCTTGTGGTAAGAGAGAGAGAGAGAGGTTTTTTTTTTTGACGTTTTTTTTTCATCTTCGGTTTTTTCTTTTCTCGAAGGAAAAAAACTCATTTTTTCCCCCCTTCTCTTCCTTCTCGCCAAAAAAACTCTCTCCACTTACCCACACACACCACCACCACAGGCGCCGACCAGTTCGACGAGACCGTCCCGTCCCAGAAGAAGGCCAAGGCCGCCTTCTTCAACTGGTACTACTTCGCGATAAACGTCGGCGCGGCGGTGTCGTCGACCGTGTTGGTGTGGGTTCAGACGGAGGTCGACTGGAGCTTGGGCTTCGGTTTGCCCGCCGCAGCTGCGGGCGCGGCGCTTGTAGCCTATGGGATGGGGTACTTCAGGGGCGTCTACGTCGATCCGAGGCCTGCGGTTTTGAGTTCGAGTTCGAACGCAGCGGTGATGGCGCGCCCTTCCTCCTCTGGCGGCAACAGCGGCGGAAGGGGCGAAGAAGAAGAAGGGGCCCGAAGGAGGAGCAGGAGCAGCAACAACGGCAACACCAGCAACAGCGATAACGGCGGCGGCATCACCCTGCTCGCCAGGGCCTTTATGGAAGCTCTGGCCAGAGCCAAGCTGCGGCGCGGGCTCAAGAAGAAAGAGCAGCAGCTCGAGAGGCGGAGGGAGGAGGCCGCGACCGTTCAACAGCAGCAGAAAATTTCTTCTTCTTCTGCTTCTGCTTCCGCTGCTGCTGCTTCCGCTGCTGTCGCCCCCTCTCCTTTCGCCCTTCGCGCTGCTTCGGGCTCCTTCGAAGATGACGACGACGACAAAGGCAGCGAAGGAGAAGAAGAAGATGAAGAACAAGGCAAGAGAGTCGTTGCTGCTCCTCCCACTTCCACCGCCTTCCGCCGCTCCATCTCTTCCCATCTTTCCACCGCCCTGCTCCCCCAACCTTCCTCCTCCTTCCAGGAAGCAGCGCAACTCTTGAAGCTGCTCCCGGTCTGGCTGTCGATGCTCGGATGGAACCTTGCATACGCGACGGCGGCCACGACGATGGTGCAGCAGGCGGGTTCGATGGACACAACGGTCGGCGACTTCCCCGTGCCCCCCGCTGCCATGTTCGTGTGCGCCACCGCCACTCTCCTCGTTTTGGTGCCGACCTACGAGAGGGGGGTGCTTCCGGCGCTGAGGAGGAACCAGGAGAGGATCGAAAGGGAGAAAAAGAGTGGAGGTGGAGGTGCTTCTTCTTCTTCTTCTTCTTCTCGTTCTCGTCCCCGCTTCTTCTCTTTCTCCCTCGGCCGCTTCTTCTCCTCGCTCACTCCGCCGACGCCGCTCCAGAGGACAGGATGCGCCTGTTTAACAATCTCAGCCGCCCAGTTCCTGGCCGCGGCGGTCGAGAGGGCGCGGCTGAGGACCTTAGGGCCGCAGCAGCTGGCAGAGGCCGCGAGCGCCGCGGCCAACGCCGCTCGCGCGCACCACACTTCTCCTTCTTCGAGTTTTTCAAATCCCTCGGCAACGCTTTCGGTTGCGTGGCTCGTCCCTCAGTACGTCCTCGTTGGCGTCTCGGAGTTCTTCTACGTCGCCGCCATCGAATTCTTCTACGAGCAGGCGCCCCCGCGGCTGCGGTCGCTGGCGTCGGCGCTGCTGCTGTCTGCCTTTGGCGTCGCGAATTTGGTAAACGGAGGGCTGTTGGCATTGGCAGATCGAGTGACGGATTGGATGCCATCTTCGTCTAATTCTTCTTCTCGTCACGACAGCCACGGCCACATCCAAAGCCACGTAACCATCAAAGGAGGAGGAGGCCTCGGCGACCTCTTCTCCTCCTCTCATCCTCTCGCCAACCCGGGCCGCCTCGACCTCTACTTCTGCGCGATGGGGGCGTTCTCGGTCGCCAACTTCCTGCTCTTCGTCTGGCCGGTCGCAGGGCGGTACCGTTACTATAAACCCGGCAGCCATTCGACTAGCTTTTCCGGCTCCAGCAGGAACCCCAGTGCCCCCGGTGGTGGTGGTGATCATGCCGGTGATGACGACGCCTTTGCAACGGGGATGAGGTCGGCGAGGAAGAGGTCGACGAACGGAGGGGGGGAAAGGGGAGAGAGAGAGAGAGCAAGCGGAGGAGGTGGTGTGTCGCTCGTCCGCCGCCGCAGCCGCAGCACCAGCGAGGGCCTTGGCGTCGTCGTCGTCGCCGCATCGAGCAACGGCGAGGAGCAGCAGCAAGACAGGGGAAGCAGCAACGGCAGCGGGCACGCCGGATCCCTGACGCTGGCCCTGGCGAGGAGGATGGCCTCGGGGAGGTTCGCGGAAGGAACCGGAAGCGAAAACGGAGGGGGCTCCTTCAGCAGGAGCGGCAGCGGCACTATGGGCAACGCCGCCGCCGCCGCTCTTCCTCTTCCTCTCGCTCCTTCGTCGTGGAGGCCCAGCCGGCTCGCGCTCAGCTCCGACGGCGGCGCAGGAGGGGACTTTTCAAACTCAAACGGCGATGCCGCTGCTCGGCGCGCCACGGTCCACGGCAGCAGCAGGGCGCTCGCGGCGCTCCGCGAGGAGGAAGAGAGGGGAACAGGGGGAGGGGGTTGATTTTTTTTTTCCATTTTTTTTCGTTTTTTCGTTTCTCGCTCGCTCGCTCGACCGCTTTGTATATCTTAACAGAAAAAAAATTAATTTTCAGTCCCTCTTTTCTTTCGCGCTTTCCTCGTTCGAAAAGCGACGCGATGCTCAGGCAATCGGCAATCCGCAGCAGCAGCTGCGCCCCTCCTTCGAGGTCGTCCGCCCTCGCTGCTGGCCAGAGCAGCGGCAGGCGAGCGGCCCTGGCAGCGAGGCAAACGAGGAGGGGATTGAACCAAGGCTTGATTGCATCAATCTCGTCGTCGTCATCATCATCATCATCATCATCATCACGGACCTTTGCCGCCGCCTTCACGCCCTCCACCAGCGACAGATACGTCCTTTCTCCGCTCGAGGCTCAAGCCCATTCCGACACCCTCGTCGCCGGCGCAGCCGATTTCCCTAAGAAGAAGCTTCCTGCTCTCGCGCGCGCCGTCTTCAGGCTCGCCGCGACCGCGGCCGCGCTCTCAGCCGTCGCCTGGCTCGTGCTCCCCTCAGGCCACGCGCTCGCCGCAGCCACCAAGGCCTGCTGCAAGAAGGGAGTCGCTGCTGCCTCGGGGTCGGGCTTCAACATCGCGGAGACGGCCAAGAGTGAGTTTTTTGTTTTGGAGAAGGAAAGAGAGAGAATTCAAATTTTCAATGCTCTCTCTTTATCTCTTTTTTCTCTCTCTCAACCTCGACCTCTACCAAACTCAAAAAAAAAAAACGCTCAACTCCCCTCCCCCTTCTTCCTCTCCCCCCCCCAGCCCTCCTCTCCTTCGTCCTCCACCTCGACAAGCACCTCGCCTCCATCGTCGCCGAGCACGGGAGGGCGACTTATGCGATCCTTTTTGGAGTTGTCTTCTGCGAGACGGGGCTGGTGCTTACCCCTTTCTTGCCGGGGGACTCGCTGCTGTTCGCGTGCGGCGCCCTTTCTGCTCTGGGCTCGCTCGACCTAGCCACTCTGTTGGTGATCTTCTTGACTTCGGCCTTCCTGGGTGACGCCGTCAACTATGCAGCGGGCAAGTTCCTGGGAGCGGCAGCGGTCTCGAAAGGTTTGGTGAAAAAAGAGTTCGTCGCCAAAACCGAGAAATTCTACAGAAAGCACGGAGCGAGGACCGTGGTGCTGGCTCGCTTCGTCCCCATCGTCCGAACCTTCGCTCCCTTTGTCGCGGGCATTGCGGCCATGCCCTACTCGACTTTCTCGGTCTTTAACGCCGTCGGGGCGCTGGTCTGGGTTTTGTCTTTGACTCTGGCGGGCGCGGCCTTCGGGAACCTGCCCATGGTGAGAGACAACTTTGGTGCTGTCGTCTTGGGGATCGTTGCCGTGAGCCTTGTGCCGCTGCTGTTCGAGGCCTTTGCGAAGGACGATGAGGATGAAGCAGGGGGGAAAGCGGCGGCGGCTTGAGGAAGAGAGAGGAGGAAAGAGAGAGAACTTTTTTTGAAGAAAAAGTGTTTTTTTTTAGAAAAAAAATAGTTTTAACATTAAAAAAAGCAACCTTTTTTTCCCGCGCGCTGCTCTCTCTCTCTTTTTACTTCTCCTGCTCCTCTCTCACGACTGCTGCTGCTCCCCGGCAGCTGCCATCTCAGACGAAGAAGAGGAAGAAGAGGAGGACGAAGAAGAGGAAGAAGAGGAACCCGGAGAAGAAGAGCTAGGAGACTTTCCGCTCCCGTTTCCTCCGTCGTCGTCGTCGAAGAGGCCCCACTCTTCCGCCTTCGACGCCACATGCTCCGCCGTCGCCCTGCTCAGCCCCAGGGCCATGCCCCAGACCTCCAGGGCCGAGGAGGTGGAAGCCAGGTTGGGGTCGGAGATGCGCATGAAGGAAGCGGCGGCCGCGGAGGAGTCTGAGTTTGAAGAATTCGAAGCTGCTTTCGCCTGCGCCTCTCTCCGAAAGGCCTCGAGGGTCTCGGAGGGTTCTTCCGAGGGCGCTCCTTTCTCCTCGGCCAGCTGCCTGAGCGTTGCCCTCACCATTCTGTCCAGGGCCAGGGCCTCGGCAGCGGCCTCGGAGGGGGAAAGAGCAGCAGAAGAAGAAGAGATGGAAGAGGTGGAAGAAGAAGAAGAAGAAGAAGAGCTGGCGCTTTCGGGGCTCCCTCCAGCAAACGCCCACCCCTGCGCCCCCGGGCTGCGGGCAAGAGCGTGCGGCACCCCCATCTGCGCCATCGTCATGTAGACGATGGAGACCCACTGCGAGAGGAGGGCGCGGCCCGCGGCGGCGGCCCCGGAGCCCGCGGTCGCTGTCGTCGGGGGAGGAGGGGGATCGGGAGAAGAGGAAGAGAAGGAAAAGGAAGAAAAGTCTTGGCCGTTTCCGTTTCCGCTTCCGCTTCCGTTTCTGCTTTCGTTCTCCCCGCCCGCCGCCTTGCTCGGGGCCACCACCTTCAGCCCGGCGTCCGCCCCGACGCTCGCCAGCTCCTCGTCGGTTAATGGGGCCAACAGAGCCGAGGCGGCCCTGCCGTTCCGGTATTCGGTCGCGACAGTTTCCACGAAAGCATTCAAGCTGAAAGCCGAGTTGAGCCTCGCTCCCAGAAAGCTGAGCAGCAGCGTCGCCGCGACGCCTCGCGTTCTCTCGAGAGGAGTAATAGGCCTGTAGCCCGTCAGAGAGGGGGGCGGGGGGGGCAGGGCGACGGCGGCGAAGCCTGCAGGCCTGTCGAAGAGGGAAGAGGTCGAGGAAGAAGTTGAGGCCTTCTCATTCCCGTTTTCTCCTCTTCTTTCTCCGTCTTCGTCCTCGTCGTCGCTCTCGGAGTCGTCGTCGACGCTCGAGAGGGCGGCCCCGCGCTCGATCGAAGAGGTGGGGGTCGCCCTTCCGTTGAGGCCTCCGGCGGAAGAGGAGGCGGAAGCGGAAGAATTCGAATCCGCTGACGCCGCTGCAGCGGCCTCAAGGGCGTCGAGGGGGCGCGCGAGCTCCAGGCCCGCTGCCCTGGCGGCGTCGAGCGTCAGGATGATGACGCGCGCGTTCTGCTGCATGAACTGTTTTTGTTTGTGTGGTTGGAAAAAAGTAGGAGGAGTTTTGGTGGTGTTGAAGTTTTTGAGTCAAATTTCTTCGTTCAACCTCTTCTCGAAAAACTTTTTCGTCTTTTTCTTCCTCACCTTTGCCGCCCCCCCTAACTCTCCACCCGCCATCGCCTGGGCCAGCAGCAGCCTCCTCGCGCTGCTTCCCCCGTCGCTTCCCCCCCCGGCAGCGAACGCAGCGACGGTCGTCCGAACGAAGCTCGCCATCCCGGCCAGAGCGGCGTTGCCCCCGTCCCTGCTTGCTGCCTCGGCCCCTCCCCTCTCCCCCGCTCTCGGGGTCGCCCCGACTCCGGTGAACCGAGGGCACCCCACGTCGTCGAGCGTCATGTAAGACAGCCCCACCCACGAAGACAACAGCTGCACCTCGTCTTCCGAGAGCAAAGCCCCTCCCGAGGTCAGACAGGCGAACGAGAGCGTGGACTTGGGGGCGGAGGGGGGCACTCCCCTGCGGTAGAGTTGGAGACAGGTCTCGACGAGGCAGCGCGTGGCGAAGACGGAGCGCTCCTGGGTGTTGTTGTTGGAAAGAAGAGGAAGAAGAAGAAGAAGAGGTTGGGGGGTTGAAGAAGGAGGGTGAGTTTTTTTTCTTTTTTCGTTGGAGGGATCGGAGGCAGTTTAAACTTGAGCAAACACGTTTTCTCTTCTTTACCTGCGTGGCGAACCAGCAGAGCAGCAGCGCCCGCAGCGCCGCGGCCTCGAGGGCGGCCTCGTCGCTGCTGCCGTCGACGATGTCGTCCGGGCTGAGAGGAGCAGGGGAGGAAGAGTCGGAGGCGGAAGGAAGGATGGAGCCACGTCGAGGAGCATGCCGCGAGGACGTCGAAGGATTCGCCGTCGGAATCACCAAAGGAACCGAAACCGAAGAAGGAACCGGCTCGCGGCTCCTCCTCCCCCGCGGCGCTCCTGCGGTCACGGTGACGATGCGGCCCCGGGGAGCCGCACCTGCCCTCGCGAGCGGGAGAGCGGGCGCGGTGCGGAGGGCGAGCATTGCGGACGAGGGGGAAGAATGGAGAGGGGAGAGGAGTTTCGACGCCGAAGAAAAAAATGAAAGAAAACTGGAAGAAAAGAACTCAAGTTCTCTCTTTCTTTCTTTCTCTCTCTTTTTTTTCTAGTTACACAATTCTCTCTCTCCCTCCTTCACGCGTAGTTGAGCCTGAAGACGTCGTTGGTCACGGCCCAGGAGCCGCCGACGGGGGAGAGCACGAAGGCTTGGCTGAACTTGAGGGGGTTGGGCTCTCCCTCGGGCTGTTTTTTTTTTTGAAGTTTCGGGTTTTTTCTTCCTCGAGTGAGAGAAAGAGACAAAGAGACGAAGAAAAAGAAAAAGAGAAAGAAAACACGAAACTCTTTCAACTCTCTCTCTCCCTCTCACCAGCAGCTGTCCCGTGACAAAGACCAGGATGCCACCTCCGGCGGCGGGCTGCGCGTCCGTCGAGGAGACGCGGTGGGTACACTGCTGGAAGGGGAGGCCTGGAGAGAAGCGGAAAGAGAAAAAAAGAAAAGGAAAAGGAGAGTGAGTTTTTTTTGGTTTCGGGTTTAAAATGAAAAATGAAGAAAAAAAAGAGTTTTTCTCTCACCAGTCAGCTTCGTCAGGATCGCCGCCTGGCCCACGGACTTCTGCCCCTCGAAGCTGAGCGTCGCCTCGGGCGTGTACAGGGCCCCCAGGGCCGCGCGGTTGGTGTCGAAGGTGGCGTAGTAGTGGTCGACAAAGGCCTGAGGGGGAGAGAAATTTTTGGAGTTTTTTTTTGTTTTTCTCGAGGTTGTTGAGGTCGTGAGCAGCCCCGTTTTTTTTTCAACTCGATTTCGAGGCCGAGGTTTTCAATAGGAAACGCATCTCGATTGGGCTTTTGCTATTCTCTGGGGCAGCTTCACAATGTCTGGCTTCCCATCGCGATGGGAATTCGGCTCGAAGAAGAGGAAGAATAGGCGCAAAGAGAGCGGGAAAGGGGTTCAACGGAAGCGGGGGATCGATCGATTGATGGGCAGCAACGGCTCGGTTGTCTTTCTCGTTTCACAGAACTTCTCTCCCTCCCTTGAGCGAGCCGCTGGCAGCCGCAGCGCGCTCTCTTGCTCACCTTTGCCACGGCGTCCGGGTCAGCCATGGTGTTTTTATTTTTTTTTGAAAAAGCAAGAAAACGGAAGAAGGAGAAAAGAGAAGGGAGAGAAGAAGAGAGAGACGTCGACAAACAGAAAAATGATAAAGAACACGGTCACCACTCTCGATTGAAAGAAAGCTTGAAACCTTTGTTCCGCTCTTTCTTTCCCTCTCTCCTCTCCCCCTCCCAGAGATGAATTCCTCGACACTGCTGGCGCGCCCTCCGATGGCGTCTCGCTCGGCCCGGCGAGTGCTCGTCGCCCAAGCGGCGAGCAGGAGCAGCAGCGCCGGAGTTGTCGTTGGACCGAAGACGAAGACGCCGCCGGCTTGCGGCGCCGCCCTCGCCCCTTTTTCGATCGTCACCCCTCGTCTTCGCCGCCTCGAAAAGGTGAATTCGCCCGCGCAGAGACCCTCTCATTCTCCCCCTTTTAAGATGAATCGATTCTGAGCGAAGAACTCTAGCTGATGGGCGTGTCGGATTGGCGATCGCTGCTTCTAGTGGGCAGGAGAGAGCCACGCGGCATTGCCGAAAGGATGACGAGAGAATAGAAAAAGGGGGAAAAGCTCCAACATCCGAAACCAAAACTCAACCTCTCTCCTTCTTCTCGTCCTCCTCCTCTTTCTCTCCCCCTTCCGTTCGCCCCAGGCCACCTCTTCCATCGTCGTCCCCCGCGCCGTGCCCCCGACACCGGTCGCAGAGTGCGTCGTTGGACCAGCGCTGTGGGACCTCGCAGTCTCCACGGGAGAGGCCAAGTCCAAATCCCCGCTGAGCAGAGTCCTGCCTCTGTCTGTGCTCGCCGGCGCGTTCATCGGTTACAGCGCCTCTCTGGCCTTGGCCCTGGGGGGATGCCTGACGGGGGCCGTCCACCCGGCCACGCAGAGGCTCGTTTTTGGTGCCGTGGGCTTCCAGGTGGGGCTGCTTGCGATCGCGGTCACCGGCGCGGAGCTCTTCACTGGCAACGCTTTTTTGTTCGCGTCGGCTCTGCTGGAGAAGAAGGCTGAACTGAAAGACGTGCTGCCTCGCGCGCTGGTGTGCTGGGTCGGGAACCTGGCTGGCGTCGCTGCCGTGGCCGCGCTGCTGGCTCTGGGGAGCAGCGGGGCTGGGATGAGCCTGAGCGGAGCGGGAACCGCAGCTTTGCCTCCCCCTCCCCCTCCCTCGGCGGCCCCCGCCGCGGCCATGGCGGCGGCCAAGGCCTCCCTTCCCGTCCTCGCCGCCTTCTCCCGCGCGGTGCTCTGCAACGTCTGCGTCTGCGTGGCCGTCATCCAGGCCGCCTCCGCCCGGTCGATGGCCGGGAAAGCCATCGGGATCTGGCTGCCGCTTTCGTGCTTTGCGAGCTTGGGACTGGAGCACTCTGTGGCAAACATGTTCATCTTCGCCCTGGCCCAGCTCACCGGGAACCCTGCCCCCGTGGCTGGTGTTGTGGGCAACCTGGTTGTGGTGTCCCTGGGGAACGTGGTCGGGGCCGCGGTGGTGCTGGCGGGTTTGCTGAAGCTCGGGCACGGGAGCAGCAGCTGAAGAAAAGAGAAGAAAAGAAAAGTTTTCCTTTTTCGTTTTTTTTTTTTTTTTCGTCTTCATTCTTGTTTTCTTCTTCTTTTTACTTTGGGAGCCGCTTTTGAGAGAACGGCGCTTTTTTTCTATCGATAAGACTTCTGAGATTGGAAGAGAGTCAGAGAGAGAGAGAGAGAGAGAGAGAGAGAGAGAGTGGCGCTAATTTGGGATGTGTAACTCCCTCCTCTCTCTCGGTTCAGTTTTTTTTTAATGATGAGTGAAGAAAGAAAGAGGTCGGGGTTGAGAAAGGAAGCGAAAAAAAAGAGAGAGCGCCCCTTCCTCTGTTCGTTCACTTCTCAATCGGCGCCTCTCTCTCCTCGCCTTCTTCTTCTCCTTTTTCTCTCGCCCCCCTCCTAACCAGACATGGGCGTCATGATGCGCCGCTTCACCGAGCAGGTACGAGAAGCAGCCTTCGGGAGCTCCCTCTCTACCTTGGGAGAAGCGCAGCGAGGGGGGGCAAAGAGGCACCCGGAGAGAAGCTCCAATCCTTCCTTCTCTTCGACGACGGCAGCGCCGGCGAAGAGGCATCTCCAATCCATCGCTTGCTCTCTGAACCTCTCTTCTTCTCTCCTCTCCTTCTCTCCCTCCCTTCCTCCAACCCGACAGGTCAAGCAAGGCACGGGCCTGATCCCGGCCACCTTCATCCCGACCAGCAACGCGCGCAACGAGCTGATGCTCAAGGAGGTGAGAGAAAGAGAGAAAGAGATTGGAAGAGAAAAAGACATCGATGGCTCTCCTTTTTTTCTTCCGACAGCGTGTCTCTTCGTCGACGAGAAGAAGAAGAAGAAGAAAACTCAAAAACCTCAAAACTAACTTTCTCAACCTCTCTCTTCCCAAAAACTCTCAACTCAAAAATAAAAAACGCAAGGCCGCGGGCTTCGACACGCACCTGAAGGTGCTCGAGAAGGAGATCGCGAGCATCAAGGCGGCGACGGAGGGTAAGAGAGAGAGAGAGAGAGAGAAAGGAAGAGAGAGAAAGAGCGTTTCTTTCTACCTTCCTTGGTCTTTGTTCTTCACCTCCACCTCTTCCCTCGCTCTCTCTCTCTGAAACCCACCCCCCCC
>Ga0114918_10004460_pt1 | contig 12158 bp, 6 predicted proteins | sample LantaG_FD_87015 | JGI IMG/M metagenome (GOLD analysis project Ga0114918, IMG submission 87015) | Deep subsurface microbial communities from Baltic Sea to uncover new lineages of life (NeLLi) - Landsort_02402 metaG | ecosystem: Environmental > Aquatic > Marine > Oceanic > Sediment | place: Baltic...
CAAATCAATACGATGATAAGTCTTTTTATAGCGAAAAATTAAGCAAATATGAAACTCCAAACGACGAAAATATAAAACATCCGGTGCAAGACTATGCAGCACAGACTAGAAAGAATACATTCGGAGATGGGGGTTCTGAACAAATTCCTCCTCCTAAGAAAGATAGTGTTGAAGTACAACCAATATTTCCTTCAGAATTCTTTAAAGAAGATGTCAGAGTAGCATTTGATGGTAAAGCAAACTTAGATGCTCCTGGATATGAAGGTATCCATACGATCAAACCAAGTAATGATCTAAACGTTGTTCAAACACAAGAAGAGTTGGATCTATGGAATGAGCGCAAATGGGGTTATAATGATGATGATAAAGAGCATCAACATGACTTTGATGGTGGACAAGATTGGAAACCAGAATATCCAATGTGTAGTACTGAACGTAATGCACAGGGTGAAATTATAGATAGAGATATTCTTAAAGAAAGAAAGACGTATATTCATCCTTCCAAGTATTTCCATGAGTTAGTTCAGTTAGACGCATCAAGAAAAAAAGATGATTTCCTTAACGAACGATCTATTAAAAACGTTTATGATCGTCAAATAGGAAAGAGTAATAGTCCTACTCAAGAACTTTCAGTTCCTGTAGAACCACCAGAGGATGTTGTTGCTAACGTTGCAGATCCAATTAAAGTAAAACATAAACCATATGAAGGTAGAAAGAATAATGATATTAAATATGATGACATTGATGGAGGAACAAGAGATCACAAAGGTCTAGGTAGATTTGAAGAACGTAAACATAATCCAGGCCGCGAAAAGACTATTGTAGAAGATCTTGTATATAGATACTATGCAAATAAAGTGAATGAGACTTATAACGTAGATAGAAATACCAGATTCTATACTGGTAATGATAATATGGAAGTTGAATTTGGGGATCGAAACTATAGATTACATAGGGGTAGTCATAATCAACATTTAGATATAGGAAACGTTAATCGAACTATAAATAAAGGATGGGAACATTTACATATTGACGATGGGCATCATCTAATTGAGATCAATGGAGAACGTCCGTTTGAAACAAGTGGACAACACGAAGATGTAACAAAGATGGATGGATCAGAAGATTATAAAGATGCTCAACACACAGACGATCCTGCTGATAAACAAGGCGAGATGGTCGATGGAGACTCTTCTTTCTCTGATATTGAATATAACGAGACAGAAAGAGGATTTCAATATTTTATTCTTCATCCTAGCAAATCTGGTGGAGATGCGAACCAAACATTCAGACTTGAGCAAGGTAATCAATTATTCTACTTTATGAAGGGTAATCAGACATTTCTACTGGATGAAGGTCATCAAGGGTTCCATTTGAAGGAAGGTCATCAATACTTCCTACTCGAAGAAGGTAACCAGAACTTTAAACTTGATGGTGGAAATATCATTCGTGAAGTGGTTGGTATGCGAAATACACATTATACTCTAAATGTGACAGAAACAACCGATGCATCGTATAGAATCTTGGCGGTTTCGACTATAGATTTGGATGCTCCTACGACTAATATAACAGGTAATGTAGTAATTAATGGTAATTTGACAGTTAATGGTAATGAATTGGTTACTGGAATATGTACAGGTCCATCTAACACTGTGTAAGGATAAATTATGCCTAATAATAAAGTACCCTATGCCTATCGAAGAGACATTCCTTGGAATTTTGATCTCGATGAGAAGGGTGATTTGAAGATGAAAGAGGATATTGATGCAGTAAATCAGTCTATTTATGCCATTTTAATGTCAAATTTTGGAGATAAGAACTTTGAGTGGGCATTTGGGTCAGATATGGAAAGTTTGGTCTTTGAACAGTCATATCCTCTTAGTATTCTTGCATTTGAGGTAGAATCTCGTATAAAAGACTCAATAAGAAATATTGAACCTCAGTTGGTTATTAATTCGATCAATATCGACCTTAAAGATATAAATAATTATAAGGTTGTAGTTACAATAGCATACTTATTAGACGATGGTCTAACTCAGGGAGTGTTCGACGAATCACTTTCGTTTGAAGATCTTAGTAGATAGGAATTAGAATGTCAGAACAACAATTAAACTTTAAAGACATCGACTATAGAGGTCTAAAGGAAGGTCTTATAGAATTCCTTAGAACAACTGAAACCTTTAAGGATGCTAACTTTGAAGGTTCCTTCATGAGTCATCTTGTTAATATGTTTTCATACACAGGTGCCATATTTGGAAACTATATTAACTCAATGTCTAATGAACAATATATTAATACTTATAGTCTTTATGAGACAGGGAACATGCTTGCTAATCTAGTTGGTTATAAATCTCATGGATTTAAAGGATCGAGAACATCTGTAACAGTTACTCCTAATTTTGATGATATGGGTATTCTAGATGATGTTAGTCCTTACTTTGGTTGGACTGCTGTTGTTCCTAAGAATACAAGATTCACGACCAGATCTGTCAACGAGAGAAACAAATCGTTAATATTTACAAATACACAAGATAGTGTAATTACTATTAAGAATCCTGCAACTGGTGATGGATCAGATCCAAATATCATCGCTCTCGAACTTGCTCAAGGTATTCCACTTTCAATTGAATTCCAAAGTGATGGGACAGAACTTCAGAGTTTTGAAATTCCTAATCCATTTATTGATTGGAAGAATGTTGAGGTTTATGTTCTTAATGATCAGGCATCAGAGGAGAAATGGGAAAGCGTTCTTACTTGGTTCTATAATGGTCCAGAATCTAAAATCTATGTACCATATATTAATCCTAAAGGTCTTTTAGAGATAATGTTTGCTGAAGGTAATTTCGGATTGATTCCTGCCGCTGGCAGAACAATTCGCATTGAGTACCTAGCAACTCTTGGATCAGATGGTAAGATTGATGCTGGTTCGATTGATAATCTTTCTGATACTATCTATTTTGTCAATCCTAGCGATCCTCTAGATATTATTGAAGGTAGTTTTACGGTTACTCAGGCAGCAGAAAGTTCTGATGGTATTAACATTGAAACTCTTTCTCGTATCAAGAAATTTGCTCCGTTATATTTTGGAATTCAGAATAGACTTGTCAACAACTTTGATTACAAATGGTTTACTCTTGGAGAATATCCTTTTGTAGTAGATGCTGCTGCATTTAACTACGAAGAGGCGGTTACTGCTGGACTATTACCATTACCATGTAAAAATGTAATAGTTAACCCAAGGTGGGCAGACTATTATTTAAAGAGTATCGCAGGGTATACTGATCAGAAAAAGATTCCTAATGATTGGGATATGCGTGGATTCTATGAAGCATATACAGTTGAGGATGGAGATATTCTTCCAGTACCTGATTTAGCAGGAGTAGATGTAGATGCAGGAGATCTCCTTAACTTTGGAACAGCAAATGCATTATATCTAGATACAGCAAGAGCATGTAATGATGACAGAGGATCAATGCTATCACAAACAGTCTCAGTTCTAGGTAATCTGGACTGTTGTACAGTTGTACACTTTGAAGTTGAAGTTATGAATACAAATCAAGATTCATCTACTGGTCAATATCCAGCGGTTACAAATGATAACTTGGATCTTTATATCAATGGTAAGAAATGTTTTACTCGTTATGATGCATTTACATACGATACAGAAGGATATAAATCAGAGATATGTTGTTGTGATAGAGGTGGAGATGTTAAGGGATGGTATGTTGTTAAAGGAATCTTCCTTCTCAATACATCTGAACTTGATTCATCTACTGGCATCGCCAATGTTATTGCTTCGATTTTTGTAAAACCAAACACACAACTTCTTCTTGGTGACGTAAGAGTATATCCAGAGAGTTGTTTCAACTCTAATGATGTGTTTATTGTTCCTGTTCCTGAGAACGGTGGATATCTAAATGTAGAAACCAAAGAGCAGATACTTAGTGACATGGATTCTATCAAGATGGTTACTGTTAGAAATCATATTGTTGCTCCTATCTATCAGACATTTGATATCAGAGTTGTGTTCAAGAGAGATGAGACAAGTATCATCACATCTGAAGAGATAATAAATACAATCAGAACAGAAATTACTAACGCCTTCCTACCAAGTAATAATCAGTTAGGTGAAAGACTCAATACTGTGGACTTCAATAACACAATCAATGATGTTCCTGGTGTTGCGAGAGCGATAGTAGCACTGACCGCAAGAAGTCCTGAAGTTTCTGCAAGAGTTGACTCTCTTGGAGATTATCAATTGCTTGATGCTGAATTCCCAATCTTAGGTAAAATACAATTAGGATAATATATGTCTCAAACATTTAACTTCTATGAGTTCTTAAAGGATGCTACTAACCCATCATTAGTATTCTTACAAGACAATGCACAATATGACGATGTTCTTCAGGCATTAGCAGAGATGTTTGAAAAACTTTATCTTCGTGTTCAAGAAATCAAAGTCACCAACTCAATGGATATCCAGCGAAGTAGTGATTTTCAAAAATATTTGAACACAAACGATGGTACGGTTCAAATCGATTTCATTCTTGAATATGCTGCAAAGTATCTTGATACAGATCATTTTAAAGATACGGTCGCTCTTTTGATAAGACAGTATAGAGAAAGAGAAGTTGGTGGTGTGATTCCAAATCTCGATGTATTTGTTAGAGATGAGATCATTCCATCATTTAAGTTCTTTACATTGAATGCTGGTGATCTGCATAAATCTAAAGGCGTTAAAGGATTAGTAGAAAGAATATTTGAGTTTTATGGTCCTACTGCAACTTATGAGAAAATGTTTGATGGTGTTGCAGAATATGATGACGCTGATCAAAGAGGTCTTAGACTAGAACGATATACTTCATTCAGAGTTAGTATAAGTGAAGATATTCTTTTAAACAATTATCCATTAATGTCTGGTATAATAATTTCAGAGTTCATGGAATTGGATACTCATAAATTTGTATTAGCATCAGGATATGTTTTCATCTCTCGTAAGGATAGAGATGATTGGTGGATTGTTGACAGTGGTGTAGACTCTATCCATAAAGTTGATGAGACATACTTTGTTCTAAGACAAGGTAGTGTTCTTTCATTTTATTCTGATACTATTAATCTATACGATTCTAGTTTTGATTATGTGACACCAACACCAGAGACTACTCGTGAGAATGTAGAGTTTATACCCCAAGTGATTAATATATCTGATCCTCTGAATGAATATCATGCTCATAATCTTTATTTTGTAGAGAAGGTTGAGAATAGCGATACGTTTTCTGACTTTGAATATAATCTTGTTCGATACAATAACAATGTGGCATTGGATCAAGTTGGATTCCAGATGGTTAGAAGAGGGTTGGGTATCTCATATGATCCTCTTTCTTATGTTTCTAATGCTGGTTATCCTCGTATCACTCAATATGTCAGTCTAGACTACATATGGATCGATCTCTATGAAGATGGTGCTACAACATATGATTTTGACAAAGAGGACGCTAAACTTGTCTACTCTTATGTTATGGAATACGAAAGTAAGCAACCAGATGGTCTTGGTGGATTTACATATCCCAAGGATAATCTACTTGTAGTTGCCAGAGATGGTTATAATTATGATCCCGAAGGTGAAGGGTTCTATTATAGGGTTATCTCGAAGTTAGATAGTGGCACAGAGGACAAGTATATCTTCCAGGAGAGGGTGGTTACGTCCATTTTAAGAGAAGAATTAAATAAAAGCATATCTAAAGACGTTGGGGATATAAAAACGGTTTTTGATGTATTTTTATTGAACAGTACAACGAGATACGAAGACAACTATTATACATTCAAAGGATATTGGAATGTTAGTACTGGAACTGGTCCTGTTGTTGTTTCTGGACCAGATCATGGCGATTATTGGAAGGTAGATGTTGCTGGAACATACAACCTAAATGGTATTAAAAATTGGGAAGTCGATGATATTATTGTTTGGAATGATAACTTTGGGTATTGGGAAAAGAATAATGAGATCCTTGATCTTACAACCACTGAGATAACAAGATATACCATCGATAGAACTCTTATTGCACTTAATACTCCTGAGTTTGATTATATTGATGAAGATGATAACTCTATGGTAACTCCATATGAGAAGTCAGGTGGAATGTTTCTTGTAGGTCTATCATCTATTGAAATGGATATCGATGGATATGGAGATGTATATTCATCTGATAGCAATTCGATAGAGACTTTTGGTTCTGATCCATTTGTTATGTTTACATACAAGAGTAACTTGGATACGAGAGATAAGATTATTTCAATTAAGATGAATGGATTCTCTCCAGAGGTTGATCGAGCAGACATTACTAGAATTCTTAGACAGTATCCTTTTCAAACGTCGAAGATTAGTATCAACACAGTAGAGTTTACTGATAAGCATATAATAGTGTATTGCAGAGATCCTAAGAATACTTCTATTGGATCTATGGCAATCGTTATGGAAAACACTGGTTATAATATTCCTCTTGGTCTTCGAACAAATGATATGAAGGTTCAGTACTATGTTGACTTCAGAAGTCTTACAAGAGAGAACCAACCATTCTATAGAGTTGAAGATGATGATGGAGAAGTGATTGACGATGAGGAGGTTGCAGCATTCCAAGCAACACTGGAACGTTATACTCCAATAAATACACAATCAGAAACTCTTGCTGCTGTAATTAAAATGGGTTATACAGATCAGAAGATAGTAGCAACTGATGAACCTGAACAGTTTACCGTAGAATTTCCATCTATAGGTTCGTCTAAGGATCTTAAAGAGCAAGCAGACAAGAAGATGCAGGAGAGACTATTCTTGCGCGTAGATGGTGATCCTCTTGATGTTAATTGTGATTGTGCTAGGCAAAATGATTTACTATACGTTTATGATTTCGAAGCAATGACTATCTTCTATGATATTATAAATAGAATACCAGATCCACATATTATACCTGGACTAATAAAGGTTCCAGTTTATAAAAAAGATATAGTGAGAGATGAATATTCTAAATTCCAAGATGTATGTAGATGGGAAAGTTCTTGGTTTGAATATTTTTATGATGAGGATGATACATTTCCAATGCGAGTAAGAACAAAGATAAGAGTTAATCTATATGAACAGTATCAGAGTTTTATTCCTTGGGGATCTAATGGTAATTTGATATACAACTGGGGAATTCATTTTAAGGTTCAGTTCTTTGACGATGATCCTACAACAACAATTATTGATTGGACCGATGCTATTGATGAAGAAGTATATAAAGAAATAGTTGAGTATGATGAATGTAATCCAGTAGGACAGTTTTGGACAACAGATCTTATTGATGATGGTTCTACAGTCCCAATGGTATTAGTAGATGAGGGATCTACGTTTGAACGATTGGTTCCTGCTAGTATAGTAGCACCATGGGATGCTTTTGATGTTCCTGCTGCAAAAATTTCATTAACATAAATAAGGGGATAGTATGCAACACGTAGAGAAGTGTCAAGTCTTTGCAAAAGGAAGACTTAGACTGTTTGATAAGAATAGTGGACAAGAGTTGGGCAAGTGTAATCTTGTTGTTAAAAACTCTTCTCATGTTGCTCTCTTAGGATTAGGTGGAGATATAACTCAGACTGAAGTAAGAATGTCTTCATGGGGTGACAACTTTGTTGAGACTCCTGCACAAACTGGATATAACTGGACTAAGTTTGAGTCTCTTGAGAGTGATCATGCTATTGACGGGAACCACACTCAAGCATCAATTAACATTACTGGTCACTCTTATCCAGCATCTAGAGCAATTAAATTTACATTTGAGTTTGATAGAAATAGTCTATCCGATATGCTTGGAAAGAATATTTTAGAGTGGGGTTTGTTCTTCAATGGTGTAATGTTCTCTAGGGTTGCGCTAGAGACTGATTTCGTATTCCAAAGTTGGATGACTATTGTTGGCGAGTGGACTATTGTATTCAGTAATTGTGCAGGAGGTTATAGTAACTTCTATCTTAACCAATATGAAAGTTCTTCAATTTGGGGAATGAATTCATTAATCGCTGGTGAGATTGAAGACTATGCAGGAAGGAATGATCTTACTGCTAAGAATGTTGGAGGATATACTTTAACTCGTGATGTAATTGGTGATGCTGATGTTGATGCAACTTCTCTCTGGCCTGATAATTCATTACCAACATTTTATAATCAGAACGTAGGATATATTTATGAGGCAGATCAAGATGGTGGTCTTGATCTTAGAGATGGTCAGTTTACTATATGGCAATGGTTTAAAATTATTGATAGTGATGCTATTCTACCATTCTGGAATTACTGGACTCTGTTTTCTAAATGGACTAGAATATCTGGCGGAGATGATTCAGCATGTTCTTATAGAATGAGAATCAATAAAGTAGGAGTTGAAACATATTTAGTATTTGAAATTAATGATGGAGGAAATCTTGTAACACTCACATCTACCAATCCAGTTGATTTTGATAACGAGAGTACTGCTACTCTTGCTGGTACATGGTGTTTGATTGTATTACGATTGGACTATGTAACGAAGAATCTTCAGATGTTCCTTAATGATACTGTTATAGGGAGTGTTACATTACCAAATCGAGGTGTCACTCCATTTAATTCCACAACGTTCTATGTTGGTAATCAACATTATAGAAAGAACTCAGGTCCAGCTTCTTATGAAGAAGGTCCAAGTCCATTTGGATTTATTGCTGAGACTGGTATCAGCAAGGATATATTTAGTGACGATGCTATAAGTTCGCTTTGGAATAATGGAGAAGGTGATTTCTACATCCCATAGGATAAATTATGTCTCGAAACCCTAATATAACAGCACAATATGTAAATATACCAGCATCCTTAACTGATAACTGGAGAAAGTATATATTACAAGGTGCTACACCTAACGATACGAAGTTAGATTTTACTCAGGATCAAAAAGCATTGGTCCCTAGAGCAGACTACAATACTTATGATTGGGCGGTATATCCTGATCCACATACTGGAGCATTAGATCATGAAACTGATTTAGTATTCTATCAATTAAAGTCTCCTGCGTTCCCTCTATGGGTTGAGAAGATTAAGATGTGTGTACATCAACCATCAACATATGGTTGTGTTAAAGTTAACGTTTGGGATTTTGGAACTAGTTTTGATAATACACCAACTAATATATGTGAGGTAGAGGTATCGCAAGCGAGTAATCTTAATTGCCCTGTGAGTATATTACCTGATGAGAAACTTATCAGTAACGTATTATCAACAACAGATCTTTATATGGTTAATACTGGTCAAGTATCTAAACTAGATCCATTTGACTATACCATCGCGGCAAATTCTATCATTCGAATGGGAATCCAACACGCAGAAGGTAATGGTTACGGTTTGAAAGTATTTGTTGTTGGGTGGTCCTTAGAGTGCGATAAAACTTAGAGTGTGATAAAATAGAATCGGAATAACTTATGTCAGCACAAGAAGATCTAGATACAATCCAACCATGGAGACAGGCGAATAGATTCACTCTAACCTTCCGTGGACATTGGCAAGGTATTCCAGAACCAACAGATACTGTATTGTTATCTGGATATGATCCATATGCTATAGATGATGTTTCTCCTCTGATACGAGAGATTGCTAGTGATGGAAACTATAACACATTCTATGAGAGTTTTTATGCTCCTATGGATTTCCAACTTACTGGTTTAGCATTTAAACTTCCACTATTTCTTCCTGAGACTGTATCCTATCGTGTAAGTGTTAGAATTAATGGTTCGAAAATAGAAGATGTTCTGATCCCTGCTGAAGATGATCATAACCAAAAGAGTTATTCTCTGGATTGTTCCACTGTAATATATGAAGATGACTATATTGAACTGGAGGTAAAGTTCAATGGTCCTGTAGATGATCTATCATTTAACGAGCATAACATGGTCTTTAGTGTTGGTGGTTGTGCTTGGTATGGAATGTATAAGTCTATCTATTCTGATATCAGTGTTACTGTGGCAACTACAGAAGATATAACTCTTTCTGGAACACAGGTTATAGATGGATTTACAGTTTCAACTATTGATTTTGTTTTAGTAAAGAATCAAACCATGTCAGCAGAGAATGGTATTTATATAGTAAACAGTTGGGGTGCTTGGAATAGACATGGATCTTATCCAACAGTTGCTTCATTATATGGTGTTATCATTAATGTTCTATATGGTGACACTCAGAATTCTATAGATACTACAAACTATGTATTTGAATCTGGTGGAGCAGATGCTGCGGATATTCCTTTAATTGAATGGACAGAGGGAGATAAGTGGTATAAGGGTAATGTTCATCTTCAAATGAGAAGTGGTAATGAGACATTATCCGATAGGGTTGTTTTAGATTCAGTTAAAGCAACTCATAATTTCCTATTTCAGGGAATCTCTGTTAGTGTATTTGAAGATCCACTTATGGTTGTTAAGAAGATTAAGAATAGAAATTATTGTCTCTATCTAGATCTCTTAGTGAATGGAAGAAGTATTTTAGGATATGTTAATTTCCCTAGACCACTTCTTATAGATGCAGATAATAATCCATTCCAAGAATTTGATATGGATGTATTTAATGATGCTGAAGGATATCCAATTAGATTTGGAGATGTTATAGAACTTAAGTTGTATCAAAAGAATGCATATGCAAGAGTAAATGGTCTTATAATTCAATCGGTGTTATATGGTTGTGGTCCTGATTGTGCTACGTTAGATGGACCTTTGGTGTCTGTTTATGAACCTTGTAGTGATGAGCCATGTGAATGGAAGTATGAAATTACAGATAAGTGTGATCCAAAGCAAGCAAAGGATGCTAGAAAAAACCCTAAAATTAAAACTGCATCTCCTAGTTTACCAACGGATATAGAATATATAACAGTTGATGGGATTTATGTTACAATTAATGGGATAAGAACGTGGTTATAGTAATAAATAATATAGAATCCATCATATAGGAACATATTATGCCAGAACTAAAGAACGTCACAGGTTCAAATTTTCATCCAGATGTTACATTGGATACAGAACTACAAGCACATGTATCTTCATCGAACCCACATAACGTAACTGCTGCTCAGACGCTTGCAGTTGCTGTATCTAGTATTGGTATTGCTAATGGTATTTGTCCTCTCGATGCTGCTATTAAGATTGATTCCGCATATTTACCAGGATCGATTCTTGGTGGTCTTAGTTTTCAAGGACTTTGGGATGCGTCTACTGGATCTCCTCCAAGTCTCGTACCAACAAATGGACAATATTGGATTGTAGATGTTGCTGGTAATACTAATCTTGATGGGATTGTAGTTTGGGGGATTGGAGATTGGGCATTATATGATGGTGGAACATCTACTTGGAGAAAAATAGATCAATCTAATGCTGTTGTATCAGTTAATGGATATACAGGAGTTGTTGTTCTCAATTCTGCCGATACAGGTTCATTAGCAATCACTAATAATCTTTCTGATCTCAATAACAATGCTACAGCAAGAACTAACCTTGGTATTGGGAGCGTAGAAAATACTGCTTTGTCAACTTGGGTTGGTACTACCAATATCACAACTCTTGGAACTATTGCTACTGGTGTTTGGAATGGTAGTCCTATTACAGATGCTTATATTTCAAGTTCAAGCACATGGTCTGCTGCATCTATTCTCGCTCAATCAGCTTTACAACTTGAAGAGTTTCCAAATCAAGATGGTATCCTTGTTAGAATAACAGATGATACTGGATCTGAATTTGGTGTTGCTGCAATTGAGTCTGATGGGTTGAATGGACTAACTGTTTCAAATGGCAATGGTGTTGATGGTAATCCTACAATTAGTCTCGCAGATGCTACAACAATAGCTGGCGGAGCACTTTCTTCTACATTCTGGAATCTACTGAATAATTCTACCTATGCTAAAACAGGTAGTACTCTAATGTTTAGAGATGCTGCTGGTAGGTCAAGAGTTCAGACACCATCTATTGGTGATGATATTGCAAATAAGTCTTATGTGGATTCTACTATCATTGGTGGAATTTGTGGAATTGGACATAATGGATTATCAGAGTTGCAGGGTGGTGATGATTCACAAACAATTCCTGAATTCTATCATTTAAGTTATGACGATTATCTTGACATTATG
>Ga0114918_10004461_pt1 | contig 12158 bp, 8 predicted proteins | sample LantaG_FD_87015 | JGI IMG/M metagenome (GOLD analysis project Ga0114918, IMG submission 87015) | Deep subsurface microbial communities from Baltic Sea to uncover new lineages of life (NeLLi) - Landsort_02402 metaG | ecosystem: Environmental > Aquatic > Marine > Oceanic > Sediment | place: Baltic...
CTTCCTTCCTTCCTTCCTTCCTTCCTTCCCTCCTTCCTTTCTTCTCGTCAAAGCCTCGGCTTCATCGGCACCTCCCCGGGACCCAGAAGCAGGCCCCTGCTCACGTCCGAGACGCGAGCGCACCCGGAAAGGGCCATCGCCCTCTCGAGCTCGGCCTTCAAAAGCGACAAGACTTCGAGGGCGCCTCTCTCGCCGGCGAGGGCGAGACCGTAGAGAGCAGGTCTCCCGAGAAGCACGGCGTCGGCGCCGAGGGCGAGGGCGCGGAGCACGTCCGACCCTCGGCGAATGCCGCCGTCTACGAGGACAGGGATGTGGACTGCTTCAAAAGCGACTGCTTCTTCCGGACCCCGATCTCCTCCGCCGCCTCGGCCTCCGCCGCCGCCGCCGCTGCCGCCGCCCCTCCTCACCCTCCTCGGGCTCCGCCGCACCGCCGCGACGACGGCCTCCAACACGTCCGCCGCCGCGGGGGCCCCGTCGAGCTGCCTCCCCCCGTGGTTGGAGACCACGATGCCGTCGGCGCCCGCGGCAACCGCGGCGGAGGCGTCGTCGGGGTGGAGAACCCCCTTGACCCAGATCGGCAGAGCCGTCCTGGACCGAAGCCACCTTAGAAAGTCAAAAGTGAGCGACGCGTCGATCTGGCGCTGGAAGAGGGCGGCCAGGCGAGAGCCCTCGTTGCTCTGATTTCCCGGAACTTCTGCTGCCTTCGTTGCGCCTGCTGTCTTCGTCGCCGCCGACGTCGCTCCAACGCTCGCAGAAGAAGCGCCGGAGCTCGACCCCGAATCGCTCAGCCCCCGCAAATTAGCGAGCTCGAGCCCCGGCGGCAGCCCGAACCCGAGCCTCTCGTCCGCCTCTCGCTTGCCCAGCACCGGCACGTCGACGGTCACGACGAGGGCGTCGTATCCGGAGCCCTCGGCCCTGCGCACCAGGGACTCGCAGAAGGCTCGGTCCTTGGTGACATAGAGCTGGAAGAGCAGCGGAGGAGGAGGAGAGGAGGAAGAGGAAGGAGGAGGAGGAGAGGAGGAAGAGGAGGACGGAGGAGGAGGAGGAGGAGGAGCACTAAACCCTCTCCTGACCTCCTCGAGCGGCGTCGTCCCCATCGTGCTGACCACCATCCCTAGTCCCGCAGCCCTCGCTGCCCTGGCCATCGCAATTTCACCCTCGCGGTGCGCCAGCTTCATCATTGCCATCGGAGCCACCAGGATGGGCGCAGAGAGGGGCAGCAGCCTCTTGAAAGAGGAGTCGGCACCTCCGCGAGAAAAAAAACAGAGCGCGGCCCTCGTGTCCACTCGGGAGACGTCGACGAGGACCCTCGGGAGGATCCGCCAGCGCCTCCAGGAAGCCAGGTTGTCCGTCAGCGTCGTCTCGTCTTCGGCGCCGCTTGCGTAGTACCCGAGCACCATCGGCGGCAGGAGGGAGACGGCGCGGCGTTCGGCGTCGGCGAGCGAGACTAGAGGTTGAGATTGCTGCTCGACCATCGCTGCTCCGATTCCTCTGTTTTTTTTTTCGACGAAAGAGTGCACGAGAGGCCAGATCGAGCAACGACGGGATTCAGCTTGTACCCTATGATGCTCCGGTCCATGCGTATTTGAATGAAAAGCAGCGCGCAGACCAAGAGAGAGGGCGGCGAGAATGATTGTTTGTGTTTTTTTTTTCTCTCTCGAGAGTGCGACCAACGAGGAAGGTCGAGAGCAGACAAAACTCGAAGGAAGAAGAAAACAACGATTTGTCGAAAAAGGAAAAACTTTTCGCCTTGTTTTTTCTCGAATCAAAATCATGCTGGCCACGCGCACAATGGGTGAGTGATGTGATGCTCTTTCTGCGCTGAGAGCGAGGGAGGCGCGGAGGGGCCTGAGAGAGAAAGAGAGGGAGAGAGACCGAAGCAGACCTCGCTCTTCAAATCGGCCGCCGTCTCCAAATGCTCTATTCCACCTCACCCTCGAGCTCCGTCTTTTCCCCCAAACTCCCACGCCACCGATCACGCAGCCGCCCGCCCGGCCGTCTGTCTGCGACTGAAGACCTCGCGCGTCGCCTCGGTGCCGAAGAGGGCCCCGGCGGTGGTCGCGAGGTGGCAAACTGCGGTGGCGACGTTCGCGTCGGCGGCCGGAGGAGCATCATTGGCCTCGACGTCCTCTTCGACCTCCACTTCCTCGACCTCGACCTCGCCTGCCGCCCCTCCCGCGGCCCCGATCCTCGCCCTCGCCCTGGCCGCCGTCTCCTCCTTCAGGAACAGGCTCTCCAGGGGGCTCTCCTCGGCGTTCGCAGCAGCAGCAGCGGCAACGATGAGGAAGAAGCAGACCTCCTCCTCCACCAAGATGACCGCCGAAGAGAAAAAGCACGCCGACGACCTCGTCAAGCGCCACGTCCGCTCGATGCGCACGCTCGCCGCCGTGGCCCCCCTGGCCTCGATCACCTCCACGGGCAGCGAGCACGTCCTGCTGCTGCTGACGCGCTCTGTCGCCTCGTTCATCAAGCTCTACCTGCTCTTCCTATTCATGCGCGTGCTGCTCTCGTGGTTCCCGGCATTCAACTGGGACAGGCAGCCGTGGCTGACGCTCAGGCAGCTGACCGACCCGTACCTCAACGTGTTCCGCGGGATCATCCCGCCGTTCTTCGGCATGATCGACTTCACGCCGCTGCTGGGCTTCTTCGTGCTGCAGTGGGTGCAGAGCCTGCTGGAGACCATCTCCGCGGCCGACTCGGACGCCGAGGGCGGGTTCTCCTCAGCGGACGATTCTCCGTTTTGATGTCCTGGGGGGAGGGGGGTCTTTTTCCTTTCTGATTTTTGAGGAAAGAAGGGGAGAGAGTGGAGAACGAGAGTGGGAGAGAATGAGAGGGAGGGGAAGAGAGAGAGAGAGAGAGAAAGAGAGAGAGAACGGTCGAGAGAGAGAGAGAGAGAGAGAGAGAGAGAGGAAAACAAAGCTGTAAAGAGGTGAGGTGGAGCAAAAGAAACACAAAACAAAAACCGTCAATCTCATCCTTCGTTTCTTCTTCATCTAATCTGGAACGCTGCGTTGGAGTGTTTTGCTTGATTCTAACAGTTACAAGAGAGGAAAAGGAGAGGACGACGGAGAGGAAGAAAGAAATCGTCTCTCCTACTTTTCATCATCATCATCATTTCCGCCGCCGCCGCCGCCGCCGCCGAGGTCGAGTCTTCTCCGCTTCTTCAGCTCGCTTCCGCTGCCAACGCCAGCGCCAACACCACCGCCCCCTCCGCCACCGTTGACCACATTGGCAAACGCACCTCCAGCACCGCATCCTCCGCCCCCTCCGCTCCCTGCGACGCGAGCAGCGATCGCGGCGTCCACGCTCCAGGGCGCGGCGCCGGCGGCGGCGGCGGCAGCGACCGCCGCGGCGGCGGCCCTCTGCGGCGTGCTGCTCCCCACCTTGGTCCCAAACCGCCGCGCGCGCCACGAGCCAAACGCCGCGGAGACGGCAGCGGCCACGGCCTTGTCGTCGGTCCTCCTGCAGTAGGCCCTGACCTTCCTCTCGGCGCAGACGTCGGGCAGCATCGAAGAGACGTCCTCCCTTCTCATCCGGAACTTGTTTGTGGAGCCGGCGTGATGGAAGAAGGAGACGCGGTCCAGGGGGTTGGACGCCCCGGCGGTCAGGTCGATCGGGATCTCGCAGAGGATGACGTCCCGCGGGTCGAGCTTGCCGCGGCAGTCGGCGGGCAGCGAGGAGGCAGCGGCGGCGGGGACGCAGCACGCGACCTCCTCCGGGGTCGGCAGCGCAAAGCTCGCCGCCTCGGCCGCCGGGACGACAAACTCGTCGCAGAACCGGTAGAGGTCCCTCGTGCGCAGCCTCCGCAGGATCTTCTGCGACTCGGCGATCGCGGTGGCGACGTCGTCGTCTCCGGCCAGACGGCTGCGAGTGGACCACCACGTCTCCACCTGCCGCAGCACGGTGTCGTCGAGCGTCACGAACGTCTCGACCTCACGCGCCCGCTCGGCCAGCCGCAGCGCCGGCTCTGCGGCCAGCAGCGCGTCCACAACCATGTACTCGACGGCCTTCGCCTTGCGGTGCGTGTAGACCCGCTGGTGCAGGCTGGCCCTGGCTCGGAAGACCTCGTGCACGTTCTGGTACTCGCTCCACTTATAGCAGGTCTCGTCGCCGATGACCTTGGAGAAGGCCTGCAGCCGGTTGAAGTCGGCGGCGATGCGGCAGCCCGTGTGCTGCGCGTCGCGCTGCAGGTAGTCGAACTTGTCGACGTCGAGGCCGTTGCGGCCGTTGGCGACCAGCTCGTGGAGCCAGCGCTTGCCCTGCGGGAAGCGGTTGGTGTTCGAGGGAGAGCCCTGCGGCGTGCCCTGGGTCCCCGCGCCGCCCGTCGGGGTCGAGAGAAAGGCGTCCTCGCCGTCGCCGTGTCCGCTCCCGTGCCCCGCCAGGATGATGTCCCGCACCCTCCCGGCCTCGGCCTCCGTGAGCGCGCCGTCGGGCACGGCGCCCGAGTCCAAGATCGAGTCGAAGACCCGCACGCTCATGTCCTCGTGGCACCACCCGGGAGAGGCCCCGCCGCGCGCGAGCAGCTCGCGCTCAAACACGTGCGAGAAGGGGCCGTGGCCGAGGTCGTGGCACAGCCCCGCCAGCGCGACGGCCTTCACGTCCCCTCTCTCGACGTCGACCTCGCCGCGCTGGAGCCTCCACACGCGGTCTGCGTGCTCGCGGGCCAGGTGCGCGACGCCCAGCGAGTGCTCGAACCTGTTGTGGCACGCGCCGGGGAAGACAAAGTAGGAGGTCCCGAGCTGCTTGAGGTCCCGGAGGCGCTGGAAGGCGGGGGTGTCGACGACGGCGACCTCGAGCGGGGTCAGGTAGAAGTGGCCGTGGATGGGGTCGTTGAAGACCTGGTTGTGGCGGCGGTGGTGGCGGCGGTGGTGTCGGTGGTGGTCGCGGTGGTGGACGGAAGAGGAGGGAGAGAGAGGGAGAGAGAGGGTCAGAAGAGAGAAGAGAGAAAGAGAGAGGACCAACGGCGGACTAAGAGAGACAGGAGGGAGGGGAAAAAAAACAGAGCTCACCTTGCCCCTCCGCCTGCTCGCTCCCCCTGCGTTGGCGTCCCAGTCCGCCACAACGTGCATCGAGGCGGCTGCTCTTGCTCCTCCCTCTCCTCCTCGTGCAGCCAACGAGACTGGAGCCCCCGAGGCGTCGAAGCCGGTGCAAGAAAAGCCCAAGCCCATCACGTCGTCGCCCGCCGCGAGCATCGCCTGCGAGAATGGCTCCTGGCTCAGAGCAGGAGCAGCAGCGTCGTCGTTGTTGTTCTTGTTGGTGTTGTTCTCTCGCTGTTCTCTCGCTGGAAGTGCTGCGCCGCTGCCTCCGCCTCCTCGTGGGAGCGGAGGGAGGCAGGAGCCGGCCATGAGAACGGAGAAAGAGAGCAACGATTGAAGAGAGAGACCAAAAAAAGCAAAAAAGCCGTCGACGGACGATACCCGACGTCGAGAGTTAGTGAGGCGCGCCCGATTCGAGTGTTTGCTTTTCGACCTCCTCCTCGCTCTCTCCCTCTGTGTTTCCTACCCCCGCGCGCACGCGCGCACGCACGCACGCACGCGCGCACCACCGCCTCTCTCCCTCCCTCTCGTTATTTCAAGTAACGATCGAATCGCTCGGATATCTGCTTAAAAAATTGGGGGGGGGGGAGAGATCAACAAAAACTACTCGTCTCCCCTCTCGCGCCTTTTTTTCTCTCATCGTTTTCCTTCCGTCGACTTTTCCACCATGACGATGGGAAGAAAAGATGACGGCCCTCTCCTCCACCCCAGCCACCCCACCCACCCACGCTCTACGGCAGCGTCGTGAACTCGAACACCTTGGCGACGATTTCCAGCCCCGTGGGCACCTGCCACGCGAACAGCGCCAGGTTGACGCAGTTCAGGGCGATGTGCAGCGACCTGGCCGTGTCGTTGCCCTTCTGCATCTGCGGCACCAGGGCGGCCGCGGCAGCCCAGAGCACGACGATGCCGGCGCCCGCGTACAGGTGGGGACCGGGGAACAGCTTGCCCGTGCGCAAATACGTGTTGGCCGGGCCCTCGATGGCGATGAGCACGCCCAGGGCCAGGAGGAGCGAGCCCCAGTTGAAGTGCTTGTCGCGGGCCCCCGAGGCGATCAGCGCCTTGCGCTCTGCCTCGAGCTCCGAGATCTGGCCGTCCAGGGGCGAGGCCGGGCGCGGGGTCTCGGCGTCGGCCGGGGCCCTCGGCAGCTGCGCCTTCAGGGCCTTGACGAGGTCCGGGATCTCGCGCGTGCGGCGCCACCTGAGGCCGAGCCAGCCCGTGTAGCCCGTTGCGCCAAAGAGGAAGAACATCGTGGCCGGGTGGAGCAGCGAGACGAGCTGGCCCGTCAGGAGGTGGTTGTCCCCTCCTGGTCCCTCGGCGAGGGCCGGGAGGGCCGCGGCGAGCGGGGCGAGGGCGGTGAGGGACAGGGCGAGGCTGTTGTTTTTTTTTGGGGGGGGGTCTTTTTTTTTTCGTCGCCTCTGTCGTGAGCAAGTTTTGCCGTCGAGCGAGTTTGACGACGTCGCCCCCACGGCACTCGGCGATCTGAGCTCTCTTCGCTGGTTTGTTTTCTCGAGGCGAACCCGATGCAAATAGCCCTTATTTTTATCACCGTGCATCTTTCCATCGCTCTCCTATCCGCTGCGCGAAAAGGGGGACACGAGCGGGGATGGAAACGCTTCGGAGAGAGCCGGCTTGATACTGTTTGATGGACATCCCGGTCGAAATTCGATATCTTCTTCTTCCTCCTCCGTGGCCCGGTGCTTGCTCCTTGATTCAGACATTCTTTCTAAGACTCAGACTGGCGCATTGGCGAGAGTGAGAGCTCCGGTTTGCATGATGGTGCACTTCTACTCACCAGTTGGCCTTGTTCTCCTTGGGCATAGAAGACGAAGACGTCGACGAAGAAGACGAAGGGCGAGCGATGGCGCGGACGACCATCGGAGCTCCGCGGGCAGAGACGCCGCCGCTGCTGCTGCTGCTGCTGCTGCGACGCTGCTGCAGCTGCTGCGCAGGGCGGAGCTGCGAGCCCGCGCGGAGGGCGACGGAGGACTGCATCGTTGTTGTCTTTTTTCGTTCTTCCTCTGAAGAAAGCGAAAGGGAAAAAAGAAGCTGTTAAGCAGCAGGACAAAAACAGTGAACTCAGACTCGCCCTTTGGAGCTCCTCGGCGTCTCCGCTGGCCATCGAAAAACTCGAAAAAAATGGTCTCCCAACTACTCCACCGGTCTCCAATCTTGCCTCGCGCCCTGCTCCCGGCGTCGTCCCTCGAGCCTCTCGAAGCGGAAGAGCGGGTGCTGTGCTCGTTCGAGCGCGTGCGTGTGGCGGCAGGCGGAGCGGACGACGATGAGGCAGCCGCCGAAACCAGCGCCCATGCCGCCGCCGTCGGAACGCTTCACGTCACGAGCAGGTACGGGACTTTTCATGTTCCTTTCTCTCCTCGTTGTTCAGAGAGGCGGCGACTCTCTCCGCTTCTGGCGATGCCGCGGCGCAACAAGGAAAGAGAGAGAGCGAGAAAAGAAGAGGCTAGGAGAAGAACACTGCTGCTCCTCAATCTCGACGGCGGCTCGATTTCCGACGCCCAAGTCTTCCTCGTTCCAACCTCGTCCTCTTTTTTGTTCATATGACGACCCCGCCGCCTCCCTCCTCCTCCCTCCCGAACCCCGATCAAAAAAACAGGCGCCTCGTCTGGCTCCCGAGAGAACACAGCAGCGTCGGCGGCTTCCAGGCCGGCTTCGCGTCGATAGTGATGCACGCGCTCCAGGGAGGAGGGGGGGGCGAAAGCGAAAGCAGCAACGGTGACAAGAGCAGCCAAACTCCTGCCCCCGCAGCAGCAGTCTACCTCCAGCTCGACGACGGCGAGGGAGGTGACGCGGAGGAGGCAGACTTCCGCGGCACCGGCGAGTTTGACGACGCCGATGCCGGAGAAGAAGAAGAAGGCGACGTTGCCGTCGAAGAAGAAGAAGATCGCCTTCCCTGCCCGCCGAACGACCTCCGCCTCGTGCCGCTTCCTTCCTCCGACCAAGCCTCTTCTTCCCCCTCTCCTGCGTCGATCGCCAAGGAGATCTTTTCCGCGATGTGCGAGGCCGCGGCGATGAACCCCACCGTGGGGGAAGAAGAGCTTGAAGGGGGGGAGGACGGCGACGGCGACGACGGCGGGTTTTTTTACGACGAGAAGGAGGTCGTCGAGGGCCTCTCTGCCACTTCTCTCTCTACCGCGGCGGCGGCGCGCCTCGCGCGCTACGACGCGCTCCTGCAGATGCCCCGCGCCGAGGACCTCGACGAGCTTCTCGACGACGAAGAGGAAGAGTTGGGAGGAGAGGACTTTGACGAAGATGACGAAGAAGAAGAGAAAGGCGGCGACGACGACGGGCGCTTTGACGACCCAGAGCCGGAAGCGGCAACGACGACTCCAAAGGCCTGAGAAAAGGTGCGTTTCCCCTCCCTCCGCAGACTCAAAAACCTTTACTCCTAGTACTCCTAGAAACCTCTGTGCCGTGACGAACACACAACTCGTTATACTATATCATCCAGTTCTGCTACTGATCGCCCACGGGCATGATGATACTCGAGACCGCATCATATCCGAGCACACTTTTTTGGTTTTCTTGAATCCCTCCCGTTTTCTTCTTCTTTCCGATGACGACAATTTTATCACTATCTCATTCATGCGTGTCAGCTGACTGTCGTGTCTGTTCCTCTTCGTGAGGGGCGCGCGATAATGATCGAGAACAACTAATCTTCTCTCCGAGGACACTACTTTTTTTTTCCCGGGAAAGCAACAGCGAAAGCAAAAGCGAAAGCAAAACAAGACAAAGGCTCGGCCGGGTGATTAGCATTTAAGTTTTTATAATATTTGCTACTCTCGAGCGCTTCTGCGCCTTGACGACACACTTAACTCACCAAGATCTATGACGGCTTTCTTTCTTTTGCTTTGCTTTGCTTTGCTTCGCGTTGACTTTCTTCGACGAGCGGCAGCGACGAGTTTAGAGACTCTTCTTCTTCTTCTTCCTCGCTCACGTTTCAAAACCACATCTCAAATAAAACAAAACAGGCACTCCCTTTTCCGTATCACAAGCACAAGCAGGTGCGCACACTCTGACGAGCAAGGAGAGAGAAAGAAGAAGACGAGACGACGAAGGAGTCGAGAAAAAAACGAAGGAAGAAGCGAAAACTGTACTAGCACTTGACATGTAACCCTAAAACCTTGAGCAAAGTTTAGCAAGAGGAAGACGTCAAAAAAGACACAAACTCCCAAGTCCCGAAGACGGCTCCCTCTGAGAGGCTCGTTCGATCGCCCTTCGTCTCTTCTTCTTGACTTTTGCGCGCGTGTGACATCTCGGGATGCGCTCGTGGGCGGAGAACTCGAGGAACCGGGCGGCACACGGTGGCGTGGTGTCGAGACGGGGTCATGTCTCGCGAGCAGCCTTTGCCGCGCGGCGACGCCCGACCCTAAAAAGGAGGAAACGCAGCAGAAGAAGGCGCGGTCACGCCTTGCGCTCACTTGAAGTATCTCCGGGGCTGCAGCAGAAAGGACTTGCTTTCTCCATCTCTCTGCGGTAAGACCCTCCGAGAAAATCCAATGAACGATCGAAGACCTCCGTGTGGTGGGTGTCTCTCCCCTCCCCTTGTCGTCGCTGTTTTCTTTTCGTTTCCCACAACGCGAAGCGAGCATTTCGGCGAGAGCCTCGACCTCCCCCTCTCTCCGCCTCTCTCTCTGTCTCTCCCTCTTCCGACTCCGCTCTTTCTGCTCAACTCATCTCCACGCGGTCGCTCTCGCCCCCAGAGCACGCTCGCTCACAGATCGAAAAGATCTAGCAGAGAGCACAAGAAGCAGGAAAGAGCTGCTGCTCCTGTTTCCATCATCGCCGCCGTTTCGATGGCCGGAGGCAAATCGAGTGGCGGCGGCAGCCGCAAGGTCCGCGCCTCGTTGTTTCTTTCTTCGACTCTTTTACGCCGCGGTGCTGAAGACATCGTTGTCGCCTTATCTGTGGAGCGATTGAATGGTTGAGAATCCGGATCTCAAAAGAGTCAGAAACCCAAAGGAGCCCAAAAGGCTGATGACGACTGGAACCGAATTGATCGATTGCGCCGCTCTTCCAAAAAACCTCAACCTTGTCCTCTCTCTAAAAAAAATAAAAAAACAGAGCGGCGACGGCGGCGCCCCTCGCCCGCCCGTCCGCACCACGCGCGTGACCTCTCTCGCTGCTCCTGCTGCACCGGCAGCGCGCAAGCAGGCCTCCTCTGCTCCCGTTCCCGCCGCGAAAAAGTCCAAGCCCTCCTCCGCCTCGTCTTCCGAGCCTAGCGGCGCCGCCGCCCTGGTCAAGAGGCGAGCTGAGGCCTCTGCCAGAGCCGCGGAGGAGAAGGCCAAGGCCGCCAAAGCTGCCGCCGTGAAAGCCAAGGCCACCGCGGCCTCAGCGGCCGCGAAAGCCGCCGCGAAGAAAGCCGCCGCTGCGGTTTCTCCTCCTTCTTCTTCCAATAGCGGCTCATCGTCTTCTTCCTCTGACGACGAAAACGCCCCCGCCGCTAACATCAGGGGGGGCAAGAAGAAAGGAGCCGAAAATGATGCTGCTGCCGCCGCGACGAAAAAGCGAGTGCGTTCGTCCGACACCGGCGGCGGCGGCGGCGGCGCCTCCGGCCCCACCACGCTCGACGACGACGCCACGCTGCTCTCCAAGCTCAAGACCTTTGTCGAGGAGCAAGGGGGGGAGTGGGAGGGCGACGCTCTCGCTGACGCTGCGGCCGTCGCCGCTGCCGAGAAGGAGAAGCGCGAGGAGCACGGAAGGAAGAAGAGGAAGAAGGAGAAGAAAGGCGGCGACGACGACGACGACGACGACGAAGCTACCTCCGACTCCGACTCGGAGATCGTGACCCTCGACGGCTGGCGCGTCGTCAAGCGCCTCCGCCAGCGCGACGGCGCCACGCGCGACCCGTCCGCGGCGTCATCGTGGGAGGTCTCGTACGTGGCGCCGACGGGGCGCCGCTTCCGCTCCAAGCTCGACGTCTCCAAATGGCTCGGCGGCGCCGGCAGGAAGCGCGGCAGCAGCTCCGGCGGTGGCGTCGGCGGCGTCGGCGGCGGCGCGAGCAACGATGTCGGGAATAAGAAGAAGAGCGGCGACGGGGGTGGCGGCGCTTCCAACAACCTCTCTTTCAAGACCCGCTCTGCCGCCGCCGAGGCCGCGGCCGCCTTCTTCGCTCGCCCCGTCGCCGCGGGGGGCGCCGGCGGGGCCCTGCCCATCGACCTGGGCAGGGGCGTCTCGGTCGTCTCGCTCGGCACCGTCGACCCGAGGCCCTCGTACTCGAGGGCCGGGGAGCTCTTCCCCGTGGGCTTTACCGCCGAGTTCAACCCGGAGGAGTTTGAGGAAGAAGAGGAAGACGAAGTCGAAGAGGAGGAAGAAGACGAGGAGGAAGCGGAGGCGGATGCCGAGGAAGGGGAAGAGGAAGAAGCCGAGAGCGACGGCGAGGAGCATGAGGCCCCTTCCGAAGGCGACGACGACAACGACGCCTCCGACGACGCTGCCGACTCTGCAGAAGAAGAAGACGCCCCGCCGCCTCCTCCGCTGGGCATCCTCGTCTCCACCATCGCCGACGGCGGGGACTCTGGCCCGGCCTTCGTCGTTTCCCTGCGCCCCCCCGCTGGCATCGAGCTCGGGAGCGACGACGAGGGCAGCGGAGGAGGGAGCACGGGCACCAAAAAGAGGGCGGGCTCGGCCCCGGCCTCGGCCTCGGCCTCGGCCAAAAGGATGACGACCTCCTCGACGACCCTCCTCGAGCTCTCACGCGCCGCGGACCCGGACTCCGCCTGGGCCTTTGTCGTCGAGCTCCGCAAGGCCGCCCTGGATGCTGCGATCGAGGAGGCCAGGGCCTCGGAGGCGGCGACGATCGCCGCGGACAAGGCCGCGACGGCCGAGGCGGCCGCGGCGGCCGGCGACGCTCCCCTTCCGGTCGCTGCGACCGCCGCGGCGGCATCGGCGGCGGCGGCCAAGACGAAGAAGCCGACGGGCGGCCACGAGAAGGCCGACGAGCGACAACCTCCTCCCGACGAGAGGGTCGCGCGCGTCCTTTCGCTCCTCGGGCCAGAGCTCCGCTCCCGCCTTTGCTCGTGCCCGGGGATCACCACGGCGTGGGGCACCGCGAGGTTCGCGCTCTCCGAGCTGCGCGTGCTGCGCGCGATCGAGGGCGGCGCC
>Ga0114918_10004462_pt1 | contig 12155 bp, 9 predicted proteins | sample LantaG_FD_87015 | JGI IMG/M metagenome (GOLD analysis project Ga0114918, IMG submission 87015) | Deep subsurface microbial communities from Baltic Sea to uncover new lineages of life (NeLLi) - Landsort_02402 metaG | ecosystem: Environmental > Aquatic > Marine > Oceanic > Sediment | place: Baltic...
AACATATTGGTATCGCTGCCCCTGAAGGAGAAATCGTAGTTGCTCCCGCCGAAGGGATAGTTCTTGAGAGGAATTTTCTCCAGGGATACGGCGAAACTTTGGTTATTGAACACAGACAAGAAGGACTGTACACTTGTTATTTCCATTTGTTGGATTATCTGGTAGAAAAAGACGCTAAAGTGAAAAAGGGAGAGCCTATTGCCAGAGTAGGAATGAGCGGGATAGTGAATACCCCGTGTCTACGATTTCAAGTTCGTAAAATAGGAAGTGAAGATAAGACAGTGAATCCATTAGATTATCTGCCATAAGAAATGAGGTAGTATCTTGTGCCCTCTCCCCTGCGGGAAGAGGAGTAGCGGTGCGATTTGTGGCTAAATAGCTAAGGATATTAACCCAAGATATAGCTATTTACCCGAGCATATCAACCCAGGTTATCGCACATTATAGGGTGTGAGTAATAGGTTATACCAGAAGTCTCTAAAACAAAAAGGTGATCAGTGTGGTAGAAGAGGAAGTAGAGATAGCCAATAAGGTTGGGTTACACGTGAGACCAGCTTCAATGCTGGTAGAGATTGCTTGTAAGTTTAAGTCCGATATTTGGATAGAGAGAGATGGTAAGGAAGCTAATGGAAAGAGTGTTATAAGCCTACTATTACTCTCTGGTGAGGAAGGAAACAGAATTAATATTAAAGCAGAGGGTCCGGATGCCGCCCAGGCGGTGAAAGCTCTGGCGCAGATATTCAAAGACAAATTTGGGGAAGAATAATCCGAGAAATAATCCGAGATTAGAAAAATGCTAAGTGCCAAGTGGATAAGAAATAATCTAGATGAGGCAAAGGAAATTTTAAAAAGAAGAAAGCTCCAGCTAGACCTTAATAAATTTCTATCTTTGGATAATAAAAGAAGAGACCTCATCCAGAAATGTGATGAATTAAAGCATGAGCAAAACCTATATTCTAAAAAGATAGGGAAATCAAGAGAACAAAGCGAAGACCCTCAAGATTTAATCAAAGAGATGCAAAAGGTCTCTGTAGAGATAGCCAAATATGAATCGAGGCGAAAAGACCTCGAAGAAGAATCAAAAAATTTTCTCCTTAATTTTCCCAATGAATTGCACTCAGATGTTCCTCAAGGTAATAAAAACGCAGAGAAAAGAAGATGGGGTAAGCTCCCTCAATTTGAGTTTTCTTTGAAGGATCATCAACAGCTAGGGGAATCTTTAGGAATACTTGATTTCAAGAGTGCAGCAAGGATGACAGGAAGGGGGTTTGTGGTGTATAAGGGGTTAGGAGCGCGTCTTGAGAGGGCTCTGATTAATTTTATGCTCGATCTTCATATCAACCAGGGCTATGAAGAGATTCTTCCTCCCTTTATGACCAATTCGGCTGCTACCTTAGGTACAGGACAACTCCCTAAATTTCGGGAGGAAATTTACAAATGCGAAAGGGATGATTATTATCTTATTCCTACGGCTGAGGTGCCGCTGGTTAATCTTCACCGGGAAGAAATCCTTGCTGAAGAGGCTCTTCCCTTGTCCTACGTTGCATATTCTCCCTGTTTTAGAAGGGAGGCTGGCGCTTACGGTAAGAAGATGCAGGGAATTATTAGGCAGCATCAATTTAACAAGGTGGAACTGGTAAAGTTTGCCACTCCCCAAACATCTTATGAGGAGCTGGAGGAATTAACTTTGGAGGCCGAAGAAGTTTTAAAAAGGTTAGAGTTACCCTATCGAGTGATGAAGTTATGTGGAGAAGAAATTGGTTTTTCCGCCGCCTTTAGCTATGATATTGAAGTTTGGCTTCCTGGTCAGGAAAGGTTTTTAGAGATATCTACCTGCTCTAATTGTGAAGATTACCAGGCTCGGCGTGCCTCCATAAAATTCAGAGACAAGGAAAATAAATCTACTCACTACGTACATACTCTCAATGGCTCAGGACTAGCCATAGGAAGAACAGTAGTGGCTATACTGGAGAATTTTCAGCAGAAGGATGGTCGGGTACTTATTCCGGAGGCTCTTCGTTCTTATATGCAAGGGGAAAAGTGGATAGAAAAATCCTAAAAGGAGGGGTGTCCGAATTGGCAAGGAGCCGGTCTTGAAAACCGATTTTATCCATTTTTTAAAATCCCCGCTAGAAGCCAAAATCCTTTTCAATATCCAAAATCCAAAGAAAGGAAGAGGAAATGAACGTAGGTCTAGGACGATTTTTCATGTGTACTCAAAATATCCAGATAAATTGAAATAGTTTAGTCTATTCCTGAGTAGTGATTGGAGGTAAGAATGGAGGTTCCTTCGGAGAGAAGGAAAGAAGTAGTTGAGCATGAGGCCGCTAAAGAAGAATCAATATATTTATTGAAGGATGGGGCAAATATAGCTTATGACTGGGGCAATTATGCCGAAGCTCTTAGGCTTTTTAAGCTATTAAAGGAGCGAAGCTCAGAACCACTTCGTACTCCTTTGCTGCATAAATACGGGGTTTGTCTGGCACGATTGGGAGAGACGCTCGATGCACTAAGAATATTTGATCAAGCCGTAAAAGAAAGCAGAGATAGCCTTTATGATATCCTATCTGGTTTGGAAAAAGCAAGCATACTATCAGAGCAAGGAAAAAGAGAAGAGGCTCTCGCCACATTACGGATAGTTAAAAAACGAGGTCCTAAAACATTCAAAGACTATTCAGGTAAGAATGAATATTCGCATCTTCGGGATCTAGTAGCTAAGTTGGATTAACTCTTTTATGTGTTCCTCCTAAAATCTGTTGTAATTTTTGCTTTAAATACTGGAATGAGGCTAAGTGAAATATTAAGCCTTCAATGGAGAGATATTGCTATTGAGCAAAAAATTATATACATTGTAAGTAGTAAGAATGGGGAAAGAAGAGAAATTCCTGCGAATGATATTGTTTGGAGGGGTGTCCGAATTGGCAAGGAGCCGGTCTTGAAAACCGGTGAAAGGCAGCAATGCCCGTCTGGGTTCGAGTCCCAGTCCCTCCGCCATAAATCGTATATCGCATATAGTATGTCGTATATCGTGACCCTCTCCCCTCAGGGGAGAGGGAAGGGGTGAGGGGATCCGAACACTCAATTTAACCCAAACTCAACTTGCCCAAAAAATCAATGCCAAACAAAAAAGCATCTCTCGTTATGAAACTGGTGCATCATTACCATCTATAAAAACTCTGGTTAAAATCGCTAAAGTGCTCAAGAAACCAGCTGGCTATTTTTTGGATGAGTAAAGAGGATGTATTCTTGGCTTCTTTCAAGATAACAATAACAAAAAAGTTACAATTTGAGACTTCACCTAGAGCCGTGCATAGACGAAGTACTTCGCAAAAGATGTCGACTTCTAAACAATTTGAAGGATTTTCTAATTACTTTACATCAAAAAACAAGACCACCTATAGAATACGGTGCGTACCCAAAGGTATTGGAAGAGAATATGGCCCAGGCAGAGCAAATGATTTGTAGATAAGCGATATTGAAAAGGCATCACCGGGGTTAGCAGACGCCAAAAGGTGGTTCCAATATAGTGGCCAAGGTTTTCTGCGATCAAGAAAACCAGAGAGTCTTCGTAGACAAGGAGCAGTATTTTGAGGGTATATCAAGAGGAAAGAAGTAATGTGAAAACACTGAAGAAGCTAAAAATATTTGGAGTAGTCATCAGGCCCAAAAACATTAGAGAATTAGCTAGCAGAGTGTACGCTGAATATAGTCAGGACTTGAAAAAGCAAGAAAATGTGTCCATCAAATTTATTCTGAAAAGCTTTGATGGCACTCAATACGAAAGTGAAAAAATGGAGTTTCTTTCAAAAGGAGAGACTCTGGACAATAGGAGAATTATTGCAATAGAGATGAGGTATCATAATGATTCTTACGATAAATGGATTGACATAAATTTAGAACATACTATTAGCGATTGGATTACGGGAAATAAAGCAACTGTATCTGGATACGATGAAGTCTGGACAAATGGCATTGTGAAAGTGATTGAAGAAATTGTCTCGGGTTGGAAAAAACAGGCTGATTGGCCCCGTAAATACAAATGGCTCCTCCTCCTAATACTTTCCACTGCGATGGGTCTCTCTTTTTATCTTCTGTTTTACTCCATAGTTGGAATTTTTCTGTCTACTTCTGAGTTGTTCAAGAAAACCCTCCCCTTTTTTCCTGTTTTTCTGCCCTCTGCATTTGCCTTGGGGTATTACATGGTTGATAGGATACGCCGATTATACCCAACTGTTGAATTTATGATGGGTCCTGAACACTCGCGTGTAGAAGGAAGAAAAAGAGAAAAGATATATAGGGTCGTCCAGATTATTATTCTACCATTTCTCCCGTTCGCAATATCTCTTATACTGAATCTAGTAGGGTTTTTTAGAAGGTAGGAGCTGTAAAACAAAAAAATGGGGACAGCGACCATTATTATTGATGGATTGATCCGCTGCACGTAGACTTGTGACATGTCAGGAATACCAAGAACTGCAGCAACAGGTTCTTCTCATCATCGTACTTAGAGTGGAAATTATTAGCAAAGTGTTTTTGAAGATAAGAATGATTTCAGGCAATATTCAGGATGGTCTAGAGATTATGCTCGAAGAAACTTCTTGAAGACATGGGTATATTGTTCTGTGAGTAAGAATCAATAAATGGGCGGTGTTCCTATTGAGTAAAAGAGATTACTTCACAAATTATACTTTTGGTAAATATTGACAAGGTATTGTTATCTTATTATCGGATCCTTTTATGGTCTTGGAGTGGATATTATCGCAGACAATTTTGATTTTCCTCATTAGATGAAGGCGTTCTAGTTTGCTGATTCGGTTCTCAAAATGGAGTGTGCATGCAACCAATTCTTACTCTCTTAGGAATTTTAGTGGGGATTTCCGGATGGGTTTCCTTTTTCTGGCTTTTTTCAAGGTCAAAACCGGTGCTCAAGATTAAGATCAAAAGCATTAAGCAGAATCAAGAAAAGAAGCGCTTTATTCTTGATGCGGTAGTGTACAACGTGGGGCAAAAGACTGCCTATAATTGTGAGGGTGGTCATATTATTTTTGATAACGAATTTAATGACGAAGAGGCAGAAGGAGGAGTATTTTGGAAGGAAATTAATGATACAGATTACGATTTTATAAAGGAAGAAAATAAAATAATAGACATTAGACCGAAAGAGAGAAGAAGATGTTGGGTTGACCATGATATATCAATAAAGGAACATATTGAAGGGGATATTAAAATAACCTTTTTCCCATACGGTAGGAAAAAGGACGTCTATTTCTATTTTGTGTTTCTGTGCTTTTATGGGGAAAATTTCTGTTTTGATTATTTGAAAGGCCAGATGAAAGAAGAGATAAAAAAGGAGGATAATTGTAGTGAAGTTTTTGACAAAATCGAGTGGATTTGGCCCAGAAGGAAGTTATTGGATTCACTTAGAAAATTGACTTTACGAGCTAAAATAAAAAGGTTGGATTTTCGAGAACACGTTCAACCAACTTGAATTCATAGCAGCGATAAAAGCAGCTAGATCATATATATAGTATCTTATTTACGACCAGCAAAGAATTAAACAACAAAGCATTTAGGGCATTGTTTCACTTTGCGTGACGTATTTTGTGAGTTCGCAAATGGCCAAGATGCTATCCAAAATGGCGACAAAAGCAAGGCAAGAAGGATATGAACAAGACAGAAAGGGCTAAATTAAAGAAAGCACTCAGCACTCACTTTAAAGAAATCCATAAGATTTATACAAGCGGTGATTTCAGAGAGGAAAGTTTCTATCCATCACTTAAGAAGTTCATTGAAGAGTGTTCTAAGCTTTTTCAAATGCAAGCGGGAGCGAGTGTGCTTGTTCTACCTAGAAGAACGGAGGCGGGAATACCTGATTTTCGCATTGATAAGAATGGCGAAATCGTCGGATATATTGAAGTCAAATCACCGGATGCTAATCTTAGGGAAATAGAAGACTCTGTACAGCTCAAAAGATATCGAAATTCTTTACCCAACCTTATTTTAACCAATTTTTTAGAATTCAGACTATACAGATATGGCAATCCTATAGATAATGTAGAGGTTGGTCGCCAATTTACCTTACAGAAAGTGAAATACCCTCCCGTTCCCGAAAAATTAGATTTATTTTATGAACTACTACAAAAATTCTTCTCTTTTTCCACCCCTAAAATTCAGAACTCATCCGATCTATCTATTGAACTGGCGAAGCGAACCCGATTCCTTGAGCACATCCTACAGGAAGAGCTTTCACGGGAAAATGAAGAAGTAACAAGGTATTACAAAGCTTTTCAGGAAGAACTTATAGAGAGTCTAACAAAGGAGAGATTTGCTGACCTTTATGCCCAGACTATTACTTATGGCCTCTTTGCTGCCAGAATGAGGGTTCAAAATGGGTTTAAAAGAGAAACTGCTTGGAAATTCATTCCTGAAAGTCTGCCTTTGCTCAAAGAGATATTTTATTCTATGACAGGACCTCATTTTCCTGAATCCCTGACTTGGGTCGTTGATGACATAAGCCAGGTGCTTGAGAAGGCAGACATTTCATCAATATTAAAAGAATTCAAGACAACTCGATGGGATGAGGATCCTGTAATTCATTTTTATGAGACCTTTCTTGCTACTTATAATCCAGAGGAGAGACAACGATTAGGGGTCTATTATACTCCGTTGCCTGTGGTTTCGTACATTGTTAGGTCTATTCATAAGCTTTTAAAAGAAAAATTTGGAAAAAGTGAAGGGCTTGCTACAAATGATGTTACTCTTCTTGATCCAGCAGCAGGGACTCTTACATTTGTAGTACAGGCAATCAAGCAAATCCAGAGGGAGTTGGAAGAAAAGAAGAAAGAAGGACTCATTACATCTTACATAGAAGAACATATCTTGCCGCATTTCCACGCCTTTGAAATTCTTGTAGCCCCATATACTGTGGGACATTTTAAGGTTTCTATGGTTTTAGAAGATATGGGTTATCGGTTCAAGGAGGATAAACGGTTTCAATTTTACCTGACAAATACCCTTGAAATGAAAGACCCAAAGCAAACAAGTTTTCTAATTGACCTTACCAAAGAAGCTCAGGAAGCAAAGAGAATAAAGGAAAAAGTTCCAATTATGGTTGTCCTTGGCAATCCTCCCTATTCAGTCAGTTCAGAAAATAAGTCGAAGTTTATCGAAAGATTGATGGATGATTATAAAGAAGACGTGAGAGGCGAGCGGAATATTCAGCCGCTTTCGGATGATTATATAAAGTTCATTCGATTTGCTCATTGGAAGATAGCCCAGGGAGGTAAAGGAATCCTGGGATTTATTACTAATAATTCCTATCTTTCTGGTGTAATCCATCGAGGGATGAGAAGGAAACTTCTGGAAACCTTTGATGTAATCTACATTTTAAATCTTCATGGCTCTTCAAGAATTGGTGAGAAGACACCAGAAGGCGGCAAAGATGAAAATGTCTTTGACATCCAGCAAGGGGTTGCCATTGTTCTCTATGTGAAATTGGAAAAATCACCTAAAGAGAAAAAGGTTTATTATGCTGATCTCTGGGGACTAAGAGAGAAGAAATATGCATACCTTTTTGGGAATGATGTGCAAACAACTAGCTGGCAAGAACTTAAACCTGTTGCTCCTTACTATTTTTTTGTCCCAAAGGATTTTGCATTACAATCTGAGTATGAGAAATTCTGGAAGATAACAGATATTTTTAGGAAATGGTCAAGTGGAGTAAAGACTCATCGAGACCATTTTGTAGTAGGTTTTGTCAAAGAGGAAATACTTCGAAAGCTCCGGATTTTCACTGGAAATTTACCCGATGAATTAGCCAAGGAAAGCCTGAAACTAAGGAATACTAGAGATTGGAATTTAAAAAAGGCGAGAAAAAAAGCAAAACAGGAGAAATTGGAGAATAAAATTTATCCTTATGCTTATAGAGCCTTTGACAATAGGAAAATATGTTACAGCTTTTCTTTGATCGAACAAGGATGTGATAGATGGGATTTAATGAAGCACTTCATTGCAAGCACCAAAGGTAATATGGCATTGGTTGCTCCAAGGCAACTGACTTCTATCCAATTTTACCATTCATTTGTTACAGATAAAGTAAGTGATATGTGCTTCATTTCTAATAAGGGGAGAGAATCAAATTACTTCTTCCCCCTTTACCTCTATCCGGATGAACCTGAGAAACAACTATTTGATAATGAAGTACACAAGGCAGATCGCATACCAAACTTTACCCCTGAGTTTTTGCAGGCAATTAAAGGCTCTCTTGACTTAGAACTAACCCCAGAAGATATTTTTCATTACATCCATGCTGTCCTTTATTCTCCCACTTACAGAAAGCGCTACGAAGAATTTCTTAAAATAGATTTTCCGAGTGTCCCATTATCTTCAAATGTTGAGGTATTCAGGGAATTAAGTAATCTTGGGAAAGAACTGGTTGAGCTCCATTTGCTTAAAGCTCCGGCTCTTGATGAGACCGAAATAGGCTTTCCAAAAGGTGGCTTCAATACGGTGGAAAAGGTTTCCTATGATGAAGGGAGCCAGAGAGTTTTTATAAACAAGGAGCAGTATTTTGAGGGTATATCGAAAGAAGTTTGGGACTATCGAATTGGAGCCTATCAGGTGATGGAGAAATATCTGAAGGACAGAAAAAAGCGAAAACTTTCTCTCAATGAAATTAACCATTATATGAAAGTAGCAAAAGCTATTCGACTAACCATTGAGCTACAAGAAAAGATTGATAATGTCTATAAAAAAGCTGAAGTTTAAATTTCTGCATTGGCTAATACAAGATAAAAGAGTTATACTTTTCGACACTCACCCAAATTTTTTTTCACAAAAAGTTTTCTTATGTTGAAAACGTTATCAGTCATATAACTTTCATGGAACGTAGGGGGGAATAAGATGATAAAGATCGACCTGGATAAGTTGTTACATCAAAGGATAATAGATAAATGCAAATCTCTTTACGAGGATGATCATTTTCCTCAAGCGGCATTAGAATCGATGAAACAGGTAGAACTTGCATCAAAGGAGAAAGTAGGAATCGAAAAAAATTTATTTGGCGCTAGATTAGTTGATCAACTTTTCGGACCAGGAAAAGGTATCAAGTTAAAAATCCCTCTAGGAAAAGAATTACAAAAACAAGCGAGGTTATTATTCAAAGGCGCATTTTCTTATTATAGAAACTACGCGGCTCATGACGGAAGCAAGATTGACGAAACGATTTGCATTAGAGTTATGGTATTAGCTAGCGAGCTTTTAGATCTTATTGGAGCGTCATCTGTTAGCTTTGCAGAGATAGGCGGAGTTAAGGGATTGATTGAACAAGGTATTTTTGTTGACGAATTACAACTATCTGATTTACTTTCTTTTCTTTCTTCCCAATCTTTTCCACATGAAACTTTTGATGGAATGTTTGAGGACTTGACTGAAAGGGGTTACTCTGAGCGCCAATATCAGACCGTCTTTGACTTAGGTCTCGTTGAATACCGTAGCGAAATGAGAAATTACGGTTCTCCTGGAGAGCCCGCGGATTGGGATGCATTTGGATGGCTCGGATTAACACCAGAGGGACGGAAAATTCTTGCTCAAATTCGAAATTTCTCCTCGACTTGAATGTGGAGTGATCATTGTAAAAAACTTTTTAACGACGTCATCAAAACATAATGTATGACCAATGATACAGAGTTCGGGGCTGTATTTTATTTTGCAAAATATTCCATACTTCGTTGAATTTAAAAAATTAGGCATAATAGTGTGGCTGTAATGATAATAAAGTAGGTATACTGTTGTTTAAAAGGCAAAGTATAATTTGGTAAATGAAATGATCTTGATGCAGAAGATTGAAGTGGGATAATGACTATGTTTACTCCAACAACTCAACAGCAAAAAATAATTGACCATTTCAACGGACACGCTTTAGTAGTGGCTGGGCCGGGTTCTGGCAAAACAGTAACGCTAATTGCTCATGTCAAAAAATTGATTCTGAAAGAAAATATTCCACCAGAAGATATTTGGATAATGGCTTTCAACAGAGATATTTCCTCAAAACTAAGAGAAGAAATTCAGTACCAATTGAAAGAGAAATCACCTCCAACTACAACAATTCATACTTTCATTCTCAGTCAGATACAGAAGCATGGAACGGAGCTTCTCGATGGTTTTAAAATAGCGGAGAGTTTAGGTGAATGTGGGCTCAAAAATTTATTATGGAAACCAATAACCAAAAGGTTGAAAGAAAAACATGGGATAAAAAAGACATCCCAAGGTAAACGCTTGGATATTCGTCATATCAAAGGTTACCTATGGAGTCAGTTAAGGGATTATTGGCTTACTTCCCAAAAACCCAACGATAATTTATTCGATAAGTTTAATTTAGAAGCAAAACGATTCCAAATAATATATGAAATTGTTTTCCTTGATGAATTAGCCCTTAAATTTCTTGACGCCCTTAAAGCAAATCCATCTTTTAGGCGGGATGTTATTAGGCCAAGGATTGTAATTGACGAGTTTCAAGATTTAAATCCAACAGAACATGGGATATTGCAGCAGTTTCATAAAGAAGGAACAGTCTTTATAGTTTTTGGTGACGATGACCAAGCAGTAAATGATTTTCGCCGAGCTCACGCAGATTATATTCAGGATTTTGCAAAAATATATACTCCAACTCAATATCCTTTGAGCAGGGATAGAAGATGCCCCAAAGAAATTTTAGATTTAGCTGATGAGTTTGTTAGAGGACTTCCACGTTTGAAAAAACTAGCCGGTTATGCACCACATAAAGGAAAAGTGGACATACTGAGTTTTGCCACTGATGAGGACGAAAAATTGGGAATTAAGGATATCGTAAAGAAATATCTATCGTTACTACCAATCTCCGATGAAAGTCAAAACCCACAAGTTTTAATTTTGTCTGGAACGACTGGAAGAGTTAAAGGAAGCTCTCGTATTACCGAAATTATTGAAGTTTTAAGGAATGCTGGAATTAATGTCGTAACCGGCGAGAAAAAAGAAGATCCGTTAGACACTGAGTGGGGCTTGGCTTTTAAATCTTTATTAGAAATGTTAGTAAAGGAATTTACTCCAATGAATTTAGCCGCTTGGCTATCAGTAACCAACCCTCCCTTAATGGAAATAGTTAATAAATATGTAGAGGAAGAAGAGCGAAAAGCAAACCAAGTGAACTTCTTAAAAGCAGTTTTTAACCTTAGGACAAATGCTAAAAACATTGAAAAGCTTCTCTCTGAGATAGATAGCTTGAGGGGAAAAGTTAAAGATGAGAAATTCAATCCCAAGATTGTCACAGATTTTATATCAGGTGATTTAAGCGGTAGGGATGAAGCAGAATTACTTACAAACAAGATCTGGGAAGAATATTACGAAGATAATGCATTCAGCGATAACAATTTAGACGGCAACGAAAAAGAATCAAACAAAGGGTATGTGTTTTTACACTCAGTAATGAAATATGTTACCGAGGATATAAAAAAACCAGAAATTGGCCGTATTCATGTTACAACTTACAGGAAAGCAAAAGGGTTAGAGGCTGACCTTGTAATTGTCACCTCGGTTGATTCAAGTGATTTTTCTAATGAACCTCAAAGGAGACGTCTTTTGTACGTTGGCGCAACTAGAGCTAAGAAGAATCTCATACTAACTTTTGCAGGCAAAAGAAGTGGTAGTCGCCGTTTTACACGTGGAAGAGCCGAGAAGTTTAAGGGGATACCTAAAGTTTATCGTTCTCCCCTGATACCAAGTAGTCATCCTACACAAGAATATTCTGAAGGATGGTTAAATAATTGGAAGCCACTTTGAGTTATTGAATGACAGTCCTGACCTAAGCTGTCTAATCAGAGGGAGCAGGTCACTTTATCTGTTTCAGGAAAATATTTAGAAATTATTATAGAAGAAAAAATAGGGACAGAGCCTATTATTATTGACAGATTGAGTCGCTGTATGTAAGCTTTTGGCATGCCACGTATATCAAGAGCTACGGCAATAGGTTTCCCTCATCATCCTACTCAGAGGGGAAATTATCAGCAATATATTTTTGAAAATAAAGATGGTTTCACAAGCAGAATGGAGGGGCTGCTTGGGCGGCAACTAAAGGATTTGTCTAGCGGGAGATTTTAGGAATCAATAAATGGGCGTTGTCC
>Ga0114918_10004463_pt1 | contig 12154 bp, 23 predicted proteins | sample LantaG_FD_87015 | JGI IMG/M metagenome (GOLD analysis project Ga0114918, IMG submission 87015) | Deep subsurface microbial communities from Baltic Sea to uncover new lineages of life (NeLLi) - Landsort_02402 metaG | ecosystem: Environmental > Aquatic > Marine > Oceanic > Sediment | place...
ATTGATGGTAATCATAGAGCAAACGCATTAAAGAAATTAGGACTTAAAAAAATAAAAGCATACATAGGTAAAAATGTTACATAGTTATAAATCATATACATTAATTCTCGAAAGTAAAAAGAGGGATAAGAAAATCGAAAAACAAAAGGATAAAATCCATAAGTTTTTGACTTTTAAACCCATCATTGATTATGTTTTTAAGAAAGTAGTTGATAAAGAAAGTACTAAAGGACTTAAATATACAACTTGGTTTGCTGATAGAATATCTAAAGATTTTTCAAATCGTTTATATAATGAACATGATGTTTGGAATCTTGGTTTAAATATACCAAAATCTATATTCGAAAAATATTTAAAAACTGGTGAAATCGTATTTACAGATGAAATGAAAGAAATTATTAAAAGTAAAAAACCATCTGCAATTGATCCAGATGGTTATGAACATGGATCATTTAAAGAATTAATTAAAAACAAAATATACAATACTTGGACTTGGATAGATAACACATATGATCATTTATTTAATGCTATTCTAGATTGGTTAAATTCCCCAATTAGAGAAGAGGAAGAAGTTGATTTATCACAATATGATACTTTACAAAAAGCATATGATAGAGCAGTTGAATGGCACGATAATATAAAAGCTACTGGTGTTATTAATAATGAAACAGGTAAAGTACTTTTAACATTCGAAGATGGTTTTTATTGGATAGACCTAGAAACAAATAGTGATGAAGATGAAGCAGATGCTATGGGTCATTGCGGTACTACTAGTTATGGTTCTACATTATACTCTTTAAGAAAGAAACAATCACCACACGTCACTGCTGCAATAGGTGATGAAACTGATGTTATAACAAATGATGATGGTTCAGCTACGGAAATAGTTACATCAATCGTTCACCAAATGAAAGGTAGAAATAATAAAAAACCAATAGAAAAATATTTTCCTTATATTATTGAATTGTTGTCTTATCCAAATGTAAGTGATAATGTTAAAGTTGTTAATGAATTTGAGAAAATTGAGAATTTTTCAACAGAAGAATATATGCCAGAGCAAGATTTTAGTGTTTCTGATTTAACTGAAGATCAAATAGTAAAATTAAAAGAGAAAAATCCAGAATTAATCAATAATAGTGGATTAGGAGTTAAAATTAAATTATATAAAAGTGGTCTTGTTTCAGCAGAAGAATTAGTAAAAAATATAGATGATTTAATGGTTGTAAATGGTGAAATACATTTTGTTTTACAAGATTGGACAGATTTAGATCCAGATATATTTGTACCTAATGATAATGATTGGCAATTAAATGCGTTATCTGATGATGGTATTGCAGACCAATTATTCCAATATCAAGATTTTGATTATTCATATTGGAGTAAATTAAATCATAGTGTATATGAAGATATATTGAAAAAACTTATAGAAAAAGGAACTACAATAGTATATGATAATAATACTGAAGGATTTGAGATGGATAGTAAGAATAGTAAAATAAGTCCAAACAAAGATGATATATGGATTAAATCCCCAATTGGTGGTGTAATTTCAATAGGAAAAATATTAAAGAATAGTGAAGATAAAGTTAATACTAAACAAGGAGATAAAATATTTACATCTGAAGGTTTATATAAAGTATCTGGTAAATTAGATATGGCATTTGCAATGGTTCAATCTTATGCAGATGATGAAGAAGCATATAAATATGTATTAGACACATTATGTGATGTAATTGGTCCAGTTGTAGAACCACCAAGTCGTTCAGTAAAAGTTGATGAAACAACAAAGGGAATATATTGGGATGACACTCACATACATATAAAAATAAATCTTGATTTTTTATCTAAAGTATATAAAAATGATGATCATGAAAATGTTTTACATGCTATAAATGAGATTCAATTTGGTGCTAATGCTAATGATCGAGATGGTTTGGATTTAAGAATAGAATGTGAAGAACCAGATGGTGGTTTTGGTGGTGTTATTGATTCATGGTTGCCTGAGTTATCAGATGAAATAGAAAATAGAATATTCGTCGACTTATAATGTTACATAACTATAAATCATATACATTAATCCTTGAGAGTAAGAAACGGGATAATAAAATTTCAAAGAAACGAAAGGTAATTGAGAAGTTTCTGAAGTTTGATCCTATTATTGATTATGTTTTTGATAAAGTAGTTGATAGAGATAGTACAAAAGGATTAAGATATACTGTATGGTTTGCAGACAAAATAAAGAAACATTTTATAGAGTCATTAGCAACTGATTTAGTTGAACTAGAAAGAATATTAAATGACAAACTTCTTTCTGAAGAAAATATCCAGAAAGATTTGGAAGATGCATTATCTGGAAAAGAAATAGAAAGTGATCTTTCTGATAAAATACCTAACTATCAATTCTATTTAAAGGATAAATATTTAGAACTAAAGTGGCAAGAAAAAGAACCATATTTCACTAATTATTATGTCAATCCAATACTTGACTGGTTAAAATCCCCAATTAGAGAAGAGGAAGAAGTTGATTTAAGTCAATATACAACATTAGCAAAAGCACATCAAAGAGCATTTGCTTGGCACGAAGATCTAAAAGCAACAGGTATAATAACAGATGAAAGTGGAGAAATTCTATTATCATTTGACGATGGTTATTATTGGATAGACCTACAAACAACCGAAAGTGAGGAAGAAGCTAATGCAATGGGTCACTGTGGTAGAACTTCAGATGGTTCTACATTATATTCATTAAGAAAGAAACAATCACCACACGTCACTGCATCAATTAATACATTATGTAATGATCCCAATGATGGAAATTATCTTGATTACAGTATAGTTTTTCAAATGAAAGGTAGAGAAAATAAGAAACCAGTTAAAAAATACTATCCGTATATAGAAGAATTATTATCATATCCGAATGTTAGTGATAATGTCACAGTAGTAAATAAATTTAAAAGGATTGGTAAATTCTCAACAACAGAATATATGCCTGAGGAAGATTTTCATATTAGTGATTTATCTTCTGAACAAATATTAAAATTAAAAGAAAAAAATCCAAAATTAATAAACAATTGTGGTTTAGATGTTAAATACAAATTATATAAAGAGGGTGTTATATCTGCTGAGGAATTATGTGAAGATTATAAAGACTTGAAATTAGTTGATGGTGAAATATATATGGTAATAAATGGACTTGCTGATTTTAATCCTTCTATATTCAAACCTAATAATAGTTTTAGACATAATTGGCAATATGATATATTGATAGGTGATTATCCTATGAATTATGCTATAGCTGATTTTAATTTTTATGAATGGAAAAAAATAAACCAAAGAGCATTACAAGAAATAATGAATGTTTGTACACATCAAGGTTATAAGATAGAATATGAACTTAATGGTGAAGATAAAAGTTTTATGATGTCAACAGATAATTGTGAATTGAATAGTAAGAAAAATGATATAATAATTAAAACACCAATCGGTGGAGTTATTTCATTAGAGAGTTTATTGAGTGTTCGTAATGGTGCAGTTTTTATAAAAACAAATGAAGGTAATATAGATTTCTCTTCTGATGAGTTAGATGATTTAAGAGATATTTTGGATAGAGCATATACCAAAGCTGAAGAGGTAGCTGACTATGATGAAGCATATACTTACGTTATAAATGCTTTAGAAAAAAGTATTGGTGAATTTGTTTATCATTCTGATGGTGTTTACGTTAAATTGAATTGGGATTGGATATCATCTTTAGCTGCAGCTTTACCAGATGCTAATTATACTTATCTTTTAAGTATGATAAATGATTTAGATGTAGTAGATAGGTGGGACAATACATTTTTAATAGATTGTGATCCACCTTATAGTGAATGGAATGGTGAAATAGATTCTGATAATTTATCAGAAGAAATAATAAATCAATTATACGATTAATATGAGATATTTAAAGACATATGAAGATTGGATGGTTCCAACTGATATAAATTTAGATGAATTAATTCAGAAATATAATCCTGATTTTAAATGGAGTGATACGCCAATTTGGAGAGGTGATTCATATAATGATAATCCAATATATATTACAACAAAAGAAAATCTGGACCCAAGAAAATCTGCTAATACAACAAACTATTCTACATATTTATTTGATAATTCTCCATATACAAAAGATTATCCAAAAAGAAGTAGGTCAGCAATATGTTCATCTTCATATGATGATGCACGTACTTACGCTGGTTATCCATATGATCAAAGTGTATATAGAGTTATACCATTTAAAGATACAAAAATAGGTGTTTGTGGTGCTGATGATTTTTGGTGGTCCTTTCCTAATATTACAAATAAATTCAATGTTTCTTCTATATCTAGTTTTAATGATTTATTGAATAACACATTTGGTATATTCAATAAATCTGATTTGGATGATAATAGTGAAGAATTATTTTTTAAAGATATTAATAAAATGTTAAAACAAATAGATAAAACACCAGAGAAAATATTATATAAAAAAATAGAAAAAAAACTTGGAAAACAGTATGATTTTCAAATAAAAAAACTATATGACCAAATAAGAAAACTACCAAAAACATTAAATGGTTTATATCATCTATATGATCCAAAATCAAATGGATTACGATTGGCTAATAATTATAAAGAATTTACATCTATGGATATTATTGATACTAAAGAAATTTGGGTTGATGCTGGACATATATTAGTTAGAAAAGATATTATAGATAAATTCTAAAATTATTTCTTTGAAAATTCCTTAACCTTATCTAATATATAATTATCTAGTGTATTATATGGATCTACAAAAACATATTTATTCTTAAATTCTTTCTCAAAATCTCTTGAATAAGTTAATTGTTGATTATACATTTCCAATGTGTATGAATTATTATTATATTTTATAGTTATTTCAACATAATATGGTTCATCCATTTCAATTAATGATTTTATATTTAAATCTTCAACATTAACAATTTTAATCTTTTCAATCTCTTTAAACATTGTCATCATTATTGCATCTTTCTCTTTTGAGGTTTTTTGTTGATACTCTTCAACGACATCTATAACTTCTTGTGGAATTGATTCTATTCTTTTAACCATTATCTGTCTATCATCATCCTTTGTATAATCGAATAAGAAAGGTTCTGAGTCATCTTGTGGTCTAATGTAGGTGTAACGTATCTTTTCACCATTAACAGTTCCACCCGCACCCCAGTGTGTCCCCGCTACGAATTTGTCTGGTGCTGCTTGTCGTGTAATAAAATCCCATGTTAATCTCAATTTATAACCGTCACTAAAATTAAATCTGTACATATTAGCTGTTAAATTATGTCTATAAAAACCGTCTTTCCAGTTGGAGCACCATTCAGTATTTTTACCTTGGTTTTTACAAGCGTCAAATGTTTTAACCACTAAAACTTCTATACTATCATCTTTGTAAAGAGTTTTTGTGTTCTTTTCATTTTGTTTGAATTCTAATATGTATTTTAAATATTTCATATATTTAATTCGTGTTTTACTTGCATATGCCATTTTTCTCCAATACAATAATATGAGAAAGCAATACAATTCTTCTCACTCCACCAAACACTTGAGTTTGGATCTGGATATCTTATCGCATTTGGGTTTTCATATTTTTTTAAGTACTTCACGATATTATATATTAAAATTAAAATCTATATAGTAATTTTGAAAAGATTTTTCTGGGTTCCCACCAGGGAGAAAATAACTTGTTTCCTTAATGGGTTGTGTTTAATTAGTATTATAATATGTAATTATAGTTTTTCATTTTGATAACTTTTCATCTAATTTTGAATAGAAACTTGATTTATATCTGATTAACAAACATGTTGAATCAGTCCAACATTCTATACCTGTATCACCTCTATCAATAATTTTTGGATATGTAGTTGGTTCAACTGGTGGTTGTGCTGAAAAAGGGCTAAACTTAGCCTCAGTAAGATAATCTATTAAAGATAATTCAGAATGGTCTATACACCAATCTTCCCATATTTCCCAAGCATTTTGACGAACTGGTGATCCATATACCATCTTCTTTTCAAACTTCTTATAATTTTTTTTAGATAATTTATCATCTAATTTATTAACATCTTCTACAAATTCTTCATAGTTATCATCTCTTATTGGTATCTTAAAATAGTTACCTAAATCATATAGAGCATCACAAGTCACATTAGCACCTGGATAAAAACAATCCCATAAATCTGCCTTATAAGTATATCCCCAATTAGAACCATCAAAAGGTATAATTCTGAAATTATCTTCCAATGGTCTTTCATCTTTAAGTACTTTATTATATGTACATATTAATGAATTACTTCTATTAGGATGATTTTTCCAATTTTCGTGGTTGTCCATTATCAATGTATAATAGTTTTTAGTATTGGCGGATTTTCTATTATGTTGTTTTGGATCAATAATTAATATATCAGGAAACACCACATTTTTATGAGAGTAGTTCAAGTCCCTTGATATATTATTATCATTCCAATTGAATTCTTTCAAACCTTCAATCAATTTAGTAGCCTTGTCATCAGAAATTTGTTCTGTTCCATCTCTTAACTTTTCTAATATGTAATTATTATAGTTTTTCATTCATTAACCTTATATTTATATTTTCATAAAATTCTGTTTTACTTGCATATGCCATTTTTCTCCAATACAATAATACTTGTCACATTTGATAAGTATTTCTCTTTCATCTGATATTAATAACTTTTTCATCCATTTATCTATATATGTATCAGACATAATTTTAAGTTTTGCTTTTATACCTTCTGGTGTCATTAACTCAAACCATTCATCTAATGACATATCAAAAAACCCTTTTATATATTCATTATAATAAATTTCGAGTTTACCTCTATCTAATTTATTATAATAATTTAAATATCTTTTAACATCATCTAGTCTTTCAATATTAAAATCATATGCTGGGTATTTAGAAAACATCAAGAAAAAATCTTTTATTTTAGGTGACCATACATATTTGAAGCCATCAACTGGGAAAATCATATATGGTTCTCCATAACTATATGAACTAGTTGGTGTTTGATAAGCAAATACTCCTTCTTTTCTAGGTCTCCAACCAAATCTTTCTTCTAATAAATCATCCATCAAATCATTCAATAATTGGGGTGTATTTAATGTTTCTCTATTATCTTTTGGTACAACACTTGAGAAATTTAATTCTTTTGTTCCAATTCCTCCCCATCTATCTATACCTCTCCATAACATTCTTTCTTTACCTTGCTGTCTTGACCAATTAATGATGTTTAGGTACTCTTGGCAATCTCTTTTAATGTCGGATATACATTTTTCAGCAATAGCTGGTAATGTTTCTAAATGTGGGATTGATTCTTTTATGTAGTTTGGAAAGTTTTTTATCTAGTTAGACTGGGATTTTTCAATTCTTCAAACTTCTTTAAATGTTTCATATCTCTATTCTTTTTTATTTTTATGCTCCTGTATTTTAATAAACCGCTCCTGGTGGTAACGGTGGTGTAGGTACATATTCGCCAGTAACCTTACTATACCAACCTTTTATTGTTTCAAAATCTTCTTCGTCTTTGAATTCTTCCATTTTTTCACGTAAAAGAGATCTTAATGGATCTGGTGGATTAAATGGAAAATGAAATCCACAACTACATTTGAAAATATAATCACGTATATCTTTTACTGATTCAAGATATTTGATTTCCTCAATTATATCATTTTTATTCTCATTTACAAATTTATCAAATTTTTTCATATTTATTTATAGTTTTTCATAATTTATTATACTCTGTACATGTGCTTCAATTTTAGATTGTATGTATTCCATTTCATCTTGTTCAAAATCTTCTTGATCAAATTCAATGAAAAACTCTGAATTATCAATTTCAACAACATATTCTCCAGGTATATCATTATAAGTGAAATTACCTCTTAATGTTACAATTGGAATATCAAAATTTATATTCTCGGATTTATCAGGATTTTCTCCAATTATAGTTTCATTATCCTTAACATAGAAATTTCTTCCATCTTTATTAAGTTTTTCTTCAAATTTTTTCAAATGTTTCATGTTGTTAGATATATTTTTATTTATATATTAATTATTCTTTTTAATTTATCTACTCTCATTTGTCTGGGTGTTCTTTCAAAACTATCTGAAGCATATTTACCTATATGACCCCAATCATTTTTCAATTCAACTACTCTACCTTTAAACCATCTATAAAACCATGAGGTTTGTAACATTTTAATATGGTATAAGTATTATATTTAGTTAGTGTTGTATATTGTTTCATTACAATAACTTCATCACCTTCATTGAACTCAGGATAAGTTCTATCTAAAAAATTAAAACTTTTCATTTCAAAATTCTTTTAAGTTTTTGTTCTCTTGTAATAAGTTTAAATCTATGTGTAGAAAAACCAAAATCAGAATAATTAAGAAGTCGAACATGAGTTATTTCATTTTTAAACATCTCATGATATATCAATTCCTCAATTGTGTATATTTTATTCAATTTCAAATGTTGTTCCCATGCACTATTATCTATACACTTAACTTTATCTCCTACTCTCATTATTTACTTTTTTTCATTCAATATATTTTTAAGTTTTTTGATTCTTTCTTCTCTTTTTTTCTTGCGTTTTTCATCAATTCTATTGCGATATAGTTGTTCCACTATCTCTGAAAATGTTGCTACTGTCATCTTAATTGTCTTTTTAAAAGTGTTAGTGCATATAGGAATGGTTTATTGTGTCCTTTTTTGTAATATTTCTCAAAATCTATAATTGTATTAATAATAACCATATCTTTTGTCTCTTTGTCTATTGGTTTACTATAACTCTTGCATATAACATCAAATGTTTCACTTAATATATCTTTCATTGGTATATTTATTTGAAAAAAAGTTGTTTCTTCTTCACCTAAAATTCTTTGAAGCTTTGATTGTCTTTCACAATAAGAAATATGTTTATCATATTCTTCATTAAATCTATGTTTGAAATTACTCATTTAATATCTTTTCAATTTTCTTCATACGTGTTTTTCTTTTGATCTCTTTTTCTACTTTATATACACGTTGTTGAGAATATTGCATTTCCTTTCTCATTCTATCAACAAATATTTTAAATTTTTCTTCACTTATATTCACATCAATCCATTCAGTTACTTTATTTATTTCATCATTCATTTTAATATTCTTTTAAGTTTATCTTCTCTTTTTTCTTTGGTTTTTATTCTAATAAATCTATCTATATTGACAGTTTCGTAAATACAATTAATCATCACAAATCTTTTCACATTCTTTTTGATTTTTCTCCCAATGATTAAAACATATATCGGCTTGGATTTTCTTCCATTTATCTAAATTACTCATTTCAATATTCTTTTTAATTTTTCTTCTCTTGTTACTATTTTAAAACGATGTCTGAAAAAACCACCAGTATAACCAAATATATCTACAAAATTATTTCTAACTTTTGTAATTTTATATATGTTATCAACTACCAAATAACCATCACTTTCAATACACTTAACTATGTCACCTACTTTCATTTTAAAATTCTTTTTAATTTTTGTTCTCTATCATATTCTTTCATATATGATTTTGCATCATCAATAACATGTGTTATTTGAAATTCATTTAAGAAATCACAATTTGTTAAAAAATGACATTCAATACATTTAATAATTTGTGATAAACTTCCACAACTTCTATGTTTTACTATATGTCTAGCTTGATCTATTTTTGATGTTATAAAACTTATTGACATATTATTTTTAATTTTATATATCTATCTAATACTTTTTTAATACTTGTTATTTTAGATATTTCATCACAATGAAACCAATTCACAGTATCACGAAACTCATATAATTTATATGTATTGTTATATTTATCTTTTGCATATTTGAATCTAAATAAACTGTTTGAAGCAGAAACAGAAAAGATAAAAGATAGTCTATGAAGTTCTTCTAATTCTGAATCAGACATAGTAAACTCAATTACAGTCATATTTATTTTAGATACTTCGTATGTTCTAGTTATTATCATTTCTATAATTTTAAGCTACCCCAGTAGCTATTTAACACCTTTATTGGTTGTTTTAGCTACCCCAGTAGATATTAGTCCCAAAAATCATCATTTACATCATCTATCGCTTCTACTTCTTTATATAATTCTGCATTCTTTCTATTATTTATTGGTAATTTTTTATATAGTTTTGCTTCATGTTGTTTTAAAAATTCATATAATTCATTACCACTAAAAACACCCAAATGTTTTATATCATTCTCTAAAACATCAACAATTTCAATTCTTCTATTATTTAAAAAGTCTGGAAAATCTATTTTATCTTTAGAACCAATCAATTTTGATAATTTCTTTTCTCTTAACAATTCTGGATTGGTTTCCATATCTTTTATAAAACTTCTAAAATTAGCATATCCCATTTTATGACCACCATAAAATTGATTTCTAAATGCAGTTTCTAGTGATTTATATCTTTTAGCTTCTAACCAATTTGTTGAGAACCTGTCTGATAATTTATCTTTATATCCAACATAATATCCACCCTTAAAATTAGGATCTCTTGCACTTTTATAATTTCTGTTTTGCACTAAATGATATACTATATAATACTTCATACTACAATTCTTTTTAATTTATCACTTCTAATTATATTTTTATACTTATCTTTTAAATTAAGTTTCTTTATAATGTCAATAACATCATTTAATATGTGTAGATTCATTTTTTTGTCTTTGATGTCATATTCTTCATTTAAATGAAAATATACTTCACCTGTATCAAAATTGCCACCAGATTCACAAATAAAGTTATGATATGTCAATATATCTATAATACGAGGATCTAATGGTGTACCATCATAATAGTTACAACATCTACCATCATATAATGTATATTTTTTATTTATATAATATATTTCACCACCATTATAAATATAATTTAACAATGATTTAGGATCATTTATAACTTTTGATATATGTGGTTGTTTTCTATTTATCATACGTTAAATATTCTTTCAAATTTAGATGTTCTAAGATAATTTTTATACATTGGTTCCAATACTGAAGGTCTTAATATCTCTTTATAATTTTCATCACAATTAGCCCAACCTTCTTTCAAAGTAAATTCCCAATATACTTTTTCACCTTGAACAATTCTTCTTACAATTAGTTTTTTACCTTCATCATCAATTTCAAAAAAAAGGACAATATATTTATCTATTAATTTCATTTTAAAATTCTTTTTAATTTAGATTCTCTCATATACATTTGATCACATTCTTCTATAGTTTTCCTCACATTTGAATTCCATTTAGGCGTGCTTATTATGTTATATGGTTCAGAATATATTTTCGTATATTTTATATTATCATAATCTGTAACTACTCTTATTTCATTTATTGTTTTATCCAACATAAGTAAATCATAATCTTTATTGGGATCAATTTTTACAAATTTTTCTAAATCGGATTTTGCAATTATTTTTACATTATTTGTTGTCATACAATCAGAATAAAATCTACAACCTGAAGATATAATAATTATATCATCATATATTCTCCATAGATAGTGTAATTTATGATTATGATAATAAATTCTATTTACATCTCTGTTTTCAATTTCGTTTGGTCTCATTTCAGTATTCTTTTTAATTTTTCTTCTCTTTGTATTTGTTTGTATTCTGATTGTGTTAAAATTTCTCTATCTATTAATTGTTCACATTTAATACATCTATAATCTTTTGAAATTGCATCTTGATAAAAAATATTTGGGACATTTGTTTTTAGTGTCCTTTTATACTTACTCATACGTCTATGTTTATATGATATGTAAGTTTTACGATGTCTACATTTTGTTATCCATTCCCATATATGGTAAACTAAATAACCAGCTCCTTGGGCAATAACAGCTAACATTTGGTAAACCCTACTATTTTTCATTTCAATATTCTTTTTAATTTTGCTTCTCTTTCAGTTATAAAATAAATGTACCAGTTATTTTCTTTTATACCATGATATTGAAATAGTTCACTCGTTAAGTGTACATCACCATAATCTATATCAATAATTTTGTATGTTTTACCTTTATAAAAAGCAAT
>Ga0114918_10004466_pt1 | contig 12151 bp, 9 predicted proteins | sample LantaG_FD_87015 | JGI IMG/M metagenome (GOLD analysis project Ga0114918, IMG submission 87015) | Deep subsurface microbial communities from Baltic Sea to uncover new lineages of life (NeLLi) - Landsort_02402 metaG | ecosystem: Environmental > Aquatic > Marine > Oceanic > Sediment | place: Baltic...
CGTGCGCTCCCCGCCCCGGGGGGGGGGGGGGGGGGGGCCGGGGGGGCGGGGCGCGGGGGGGAGGGGGGGGGGTCCGACCCGACAAATTTGGGGTTTTTTCCCCCCCCCCCCCCCCCCCCCCCGTTCGTTTTTCGTTTCAACACGGACCGACGGCGCGGCCGCGCAGATGGCCGCCAGGGCCGCCGCGGGGACCCCATCCTGAGTGGCCAGGAACTCGAGAGTGATGGCCCAATGCTCGGGTGGGGCGGGCGGCATGGTGTGTGCGTGTTGTGTGCCGCGGGAAGGAAAGCAGAAGTGAATGGGCGTTTGCGCGCTGCTGCTGCCGTCCCCCACTCTCTCGCTCGTTTGGCGGCGCCGCCCCCGCATCCGCTTTTGCGTGCCCGGTGACGGCGGAGTGGGGGCAGACCGCGGGCCCCACGCTTCTCATCCTCTACCAGCATGCCCCGCCATGCATGCGACCCAGCCCCGCCGGCCGGGCGGGCGGGCACAGGCGCGGCAGGGAGCAGCGTGCCCCTGCATGCTTCCCGGCCCGCCAACTCTGGCCAGCACCACCACCTCGCGCCCGCCCCTCCTCCTCCTCCTCCTCCCCCGTCCGCCGCCGCCCGCGAGGTCCAGGCCGCCCTGGCCGCCAACCGGGCCGCCCAGGCCGACCTGCGATCTATTCTGGGCTCCATCGTCGGCATGATCGCCGCCAACGCCGGCCTGCAGGGGCGCATCTTAGCGGAGGGGCGGAGTGGCGGTGGCGGGAGCGGTGGCCCTGCCCCGACCTCCACCTCCGCCCCGACCCCTTCCCCGCGCTCGCACGGCCCCTTCCGCCTGGCCCGCGCGCCCGCGGCCACGCCCGCCCGTTCCCACTTCTGGACTCTGGGGAGCGGCAACCAGCCGCCCCCCAACGACGACGCGGCCCGCCTGGGGCCCGCCTTCGAGCTTGCCCCGCTCTCCTGGGGCGCGCCGCCCTGGTCGCCGGCCGAGGACGCGTCCCTGGCGGCCGGCGCGCTGCGGGCGGTGCGGTCCGCCCGGTTTGTGGGGCTGGTGGCCAGCCTGGAGCGGGGTGCCGGCGGCGGCGGCGGCGGCGGCGGCGGCGGCGGCGAGGGCGCGCCCTCCGCCTTTGAGGCCGCGTCCGCGGAGGTGGAGGCCCTCTCCCTCGCCTCCCCCGGCGTGGAGGCCGAGGCGGACGCCCTGCCGCCCGGTGCCTGGGCCCGACTGGCCGCCTCGTCCCTGCCCTCCCGGTCCGGCCCCGAAGCGGCGGCCCGGTGGCGGGAGGCCGTCCGGCCGGCCGTCGCGGGCGCGCCGCCCTGGAGCGCGGCGGAGGACGCGGCGCTGAGGGCAGCCGCGGCCGGCCGTGGCGGGCGGGACTGGCCCTCCATCGCCGCCGACGTGGCGGGGTTGGCGGGGCGGGTGGCCCTGGCGGCGCCGCCGCGGCGTCCACGGGGGCGGCCGCCCCTGGCGGGGCGTGGGAGTGGGCGGCGGCGTGGGCGTGGGCGGGGCGCCCCTGCCCCTCCCCCCCTCCCCCCGCCCCCGCCCCCGCCCGGCCCGGCCCCGCTCCGCACGCCCGCCGCCTGCTTCGCCCGCTGGCTGACCCTCTCCGCCGGCGGTGGCGGGTCCGGTCCCGGCGCGCCCCGCCCCGCCCGCCGGTCCTGGACGCCCGCCCAGGACGCCGCCCTGGCGGGCGCGGTCGCGGCGGCGGGGCTGGGGAACTGGGTCGCCACCGCGGCGGCCGTCCCCGGCGGGTTCACCCCGCACCAGTGCATGCACCGGTGGCGGGCGGCCGTCGCGCCCGCGCTGGGGGTGGGGGCGGTGGCGGGTGGTGGCACTGGTGGTGCTGTTGGTGCCTTTGTCGGCGGCGGCGGAGGCGCTGCCGCTGGCGCGGCCCCCGCCCCGAACGTGGTGGGGCGGTGGACGGCGGCGGAGGATGCCGCGCTGCGCGGCGCCATCGCCGCTGCCGGCGGGCCGGGCGCCTGGGCCCGCATCGCCGCATCCGTCCCCGGCCGCACCGACATCCAGTGCCGGTCCCGGTGGACGCAGCTGGATGCCAAGGAGCGGCCGGGCGGGGGGGGCGCATGGGCGGCCGCCGAGGCTCGGGCGCTGGAGGCCGCTGTCGGCGCGGTAGCAGCCGCGTGCCAGGCGGAGGGGCGCGTCCGCCTGCGGTGGCCGCTCATCGCGGCGCGCCTGGCGGGCGGACCCACGGCCGCTGATCCGCCCCGCACGCCCGACGAGTGCCGGTGGGCGTGGCACAGCCCCCAGGCGCGGGCGGCCCGGAAGGCGCTGGCCGCCCGTCCAGCCGCGCTGGTGGCGAGCGCGGCGGCCGCGCTGGAAAGAGGTGGGGGGGGAGGTGGGGGTGCTGCTGGTGGCCACCCTCCTCGCCCGCCGCCCGGTCGCGGCGGGAGCCGCCCCGCCAAGCGGGCGCGGGGCGGGTGAGCTAGGAGCCAGAGATAGATAACTGCCTTTTTGTAAGAACACCTCTAACACACTGCCTCTAAAAACTCCACTCCTCTCCTCATCCTCACTGCCGCCAGTACGCCGTGCTGGGTGGTGGCGGCGGCGGCGGCGGCTTCACCAACGCGTAGGGCGGATACGCCGTCGCGGGCGGCGCCTGCTGCTGCGGCGGCGGCGGGACGACGGACCCGCTGACCAGGGGCGGCGGCGCGTGGAGGGATGGCAGCGGCACGGCCGGCGGGGGCGGCCGCAGGACGACGCCCGCGGCCGCCGCCGCCCTGCGGGCCTCCTTCAGGGCCGCCGCCTCCGCGCCCGCGGCCAGGCGGGCCAGCAGCCAGCCATCCTCCGGGCGGGGCTCGCCCTCCGTGCCCTGCGGGGGCGGGAGGCCCAGCGGGCCCGCGTCCAGGGCGGCTGCCAAGGCCTGTGCCGCACCAGCGGACCGGGCGACGCCGTCCGCGACCGCCCGCACCGAGAGGATGCCGACCTCCGCCAGGGCGGCGCGGCGGCCGAGCAGGAGGCGAGTGGATGACGACGCGCCCTGCAGGGCGTCCGCGTCGCACGTTTCGGGGCCCGCCTGGGCGAGGAGCTGTGGGAGAGAGCGTGAGGGACAAGGTTGAGAGGGGTGGGGAGAGAAAAAAAAAAACGCAGCAGCCGATCTGCTCTCTCCCACGCCCGTGCCCCCCCCTCTCTCTCATTCCCTCACATGGTACGGCAGCAGGCGGGCCACCGCGTCGCCCACCGAGCTAAAGGGGCGGGCCACATCGGGCGCTGCCAGGGCGGCCAGGTCGGCTTCGAGCGGGGAAGGGGGCTTGCTCGCGGCCGGCGGCGGCGGCGGCGGCGGCGGCAGATGGGAGGGGCCACCGCCCTCGCCCGCCTGGGGCGGGGCGCCGGGAGCCTGCATCAGCGCGCGCGCGCGTGCGCGCTGGGGGCCGCTGCTGTGACAGGCCACCACACACGAGCCGCGGACGACGTGCGCGCGTTCGCACGGTCCAAGAAAGGCAAAGTGTGAGCAGCAACAGAGAGCGGGAGAGAGAGCGGAGCAAAACGGGCCCCCTCCCTGCAATCAATCAATCAAAACACACACCGCCCTCAGGACCTCCCCCCGCTCTGCCCGTCTTCCTCCTCAACCTCCTCCACCCCGCCCGCGTTCTCCAGGAACAGGCGCGCCGCCTTCTCCATGGCCTCGCACACGTAAGGGCCCTCCTCATCCACGTACGCCAGGCGCAGGGCTTCGGGCGCGCCCACGTCCCACAGGGCGGCCCGCCCGGGCGCAGTGCCCGCCAGGAGCAGGACCGCCTCTGCCACCGCCTCCCGCACGCCCTCCTCCGGGTCGGGCGGGCGGGTCGGTGCAGCGCCCGCCTCCGCTTCCGGGTCCAGGGCCGCCACCCCGCCGCACAGGGCGGTCAGGGCGGGGCGCAGGACGGCCGGGGTGAGGACGGCGCCCATGGCGGCCGTGCCCACGGCCAGGTTTGCTGCCGCGTCACCTGCCCCCCCCGCCTCCCCACCACCTTCCTCCTCTCCTTCCTCCCGCTCGCCCTGGGCCTGGGCGGCCGCCAGGCAGCAGTTGCGCAGGGCGGCTGCGCAGCCCGCCCGCCGCCCCGGCGAGGCGCCCGGCGCCTCCAGCTGCCCCGCGGCCGCGGCCAGGCCGCCCGCCAGGCCGCCCTCGCCCCCCGCGTCGAGCAGCAGCGCGCGCCCGGCGGGCGAGCGGGTGAGGTTGGTGAGGAGCGGGGCGACGGGGTCTGTGGCGGGGTCGCCGCCCAGGAAGGCCCCCAGCAGGCGGGCCAGGTTGGCGATGCCTGCCGCGGAGGGCCGGGCGTCGCCATCACCCCCACCCCCGCCCACCAGCGCGGCCGCCCCCTCCTCGTCCGCTGTCAGGTTGGAGAGGAGTCCCAGGCGGCGCTCGCTCCGCAGGGACGCGTCCCCGTCCGCACCGCCTCCGCCGTCCTCATCCCGCAGGGCGTCCATGAGGCGGGGGATGGCGGCCAGGCCGCGCAGGGCGGCCGCGGCCGCCGGGTCGTGGCTCAGGTTGACCAGCGCGCCGAGCGCGGGGTCGGTCGGCGGGGCGGGCGGGCCCGTCGCCAGGCGCAGCAGGGCGGGCAGCAGGACGTCCGCCCGGGCCAGCAGGGTCTGGGCGCCGTTCGTGGTGGAGGACAGGCCCAGGGCGGCGTCGGCCGCGCCCGAGGCGAGCTGTGGGAGAGGGTAGGGGAGAGGGGAGGGGAGCGTCGATTGAGAACGAGAAAGCTAGCCGCGGGCGGCGGGGCCGCGCCCTCTCTGTCTCTCTCTCTCTCTTCCTTATCACCTCCACCCGGGCGCTGCCCAGGAAGTCGATCAGCTCATCCAGGGGGTCCGGGGTGGCTGTGTCCAGCCCGGCCGAGGCGGCGTTGACGGGGAGACCCATGACACTAAGAGGAAGAAAAAAGAGGACACAGCTCTGACCAACTCTCACACTCCCACTCCACTCTGGCTCGTGGCGGCTCTTTGTCTCCCTTCCGCGCCCCGCTCCACACCCGAACCATGTTCGCCCTGCGCGCCCCCAGCACGGCCCTGCCGGCTGTCGCCCGCCCGGCCCCCGCCCGGCGCGGCCTGGCTGTCGTCCCGCGCGCCGAGGGCGCGGTCGTCGAGGCCGAGCCCGCCGCCGCGGTCGAGGACTCGGCCGACGACTTTGTGTCCGGCCCGACCGCCCGCGTCCTGGAGAAGAAGCGGAGCCGGCGGTTCAAGGAGGCCAAGGCCAAGGTAAGAGGAGTGTGAGGATGAGGCGACGGTGGCTGGAGAGCGTGCTGGCACCCCGGCGCGGCGAGAGCAGCCAAGAGCGGCGGCCCCCCCTTTTTTTGTGTGGCGGTCGGAGGGTCCGCAAGCATGCGAGGGGCGGGGCGCGCCCAGTCCTGGCGCCCTGCCTGGCCCACACGCCTCGCCGCAGGGTAGGCCAGTTGTTTATGCCAGCCTGTGGCGAGGGCTTAACGGGAAATGTGGCGGCCCGGCGCGGGCGCCGCGCCCTCCTCCGCTCGCCCGCGATTCCGCCGACGTGTCGACGTGTCCCCCTAGCCGCCGCCGGGCTCGCTCTCCTCGACCCCACCCACACCCCACCCACCCCTCCCTCATGCGTCCTCCCTCATCCGCTCCCCCTCGCCTCCCAACAGACCCCCCCCAAGGAGGTCGCCCTGGACCCGTCCGCCGCGGTGGAGGCCGTCCTGGCCGCCGCGTCCGCCAAGTTCAACGAGTCCATCGAGTTCCACGCCCGCCTGAACATCGACCCCAAGTACGCCGACCAGCAGCTGCGCGCGACGGTCTCCCTGCCCGCGGGGACGGGTAAGGAGCTGCGCGTCGCGGTGCTGTGCAAGGCGGACGACGCGGCGGCCGCCAAGGAGGCGGGGGCCGACTTTGTGGGCGAGGACGACCTGATTGAGGAGATTGCGGGCGGCATGATGGACTTTGACAAGCTGGTGGCCACGCCCGACCTCATGCCGAAAGTGGCGCGCCTGGGGCGGGCGCTGGGACCCCGGGGGCTGATGCCCAACCCTAAGGCCGGGACGGTCACGCCGGACGTCGCGGCCGCCGTGCGCGATTTCAAGGGCGGCAAGGTCGAGTACCGGGCGGACAAGGCGGGGAACGTGCACGTCGCCATGGGGCGGGCGTCCTTCAAGCCCGCCGACCTGCTGACCAACCTCAAGGCGGTGCAGGACAGCATTGACGCCAACCGCCCGGCCGGCGCCAAAGGCATCTACTGGCGGACGGCGTCCCTGTGCTCCACCATGGGGCCGGGCGTGCGCGTCAACTACGGCACCCTGCGCGACCTGAAGCTGGGCGGGCCGGAGGCGGCGGCGTGAGAGAGGGGGGGAGAGAGGGGGGGAGAGAGGGGAGAGGGAGGGAGGGGAGGAGCAATGAGCGAGAGCGGGGACACCTTTTTTTGTGATGGGGAGAGTTGAGGAGGGCCGTGTGTGTGCAAACGAGCGGCGGAGCAAACACTTGTGGGTTTTCGCACGCAGGCACAGCGCGAATGCCGCGTGCGGGCGCGTCTTCCCTCAGTTCTACAGAGCGACATCCTTCCAGGCGGCGCCTCCACCACCCTCCCCGCTCCCGCGTGTGCCGCTGCCACTCCCACCGCCGCCGGGCGTGCCGGCCGGCACGAGGTCCTCGCTCGCCTCCCGCACGAGCGCGCCCGGTGCCGGCCCTGTCCTGACCCCGGGCGGCGGGGCCAGGCGGGTGGCGGCGGACCCGGGCTCGACGGCGACCGACGGGACGGAGGAAGAGGAGGCGGCAGGGCCGGCAGGGGCCGCAGCGGACGCCCGCCCGCCCCCACCCGCGGCAATAAGGTCGAGCGCGTCCAGGCCGCCCGCCGCGCGGGTGGTGAAGACGGCCTCATCGTCGTCGGCCTCGAGGACGGACGGGACGGTGTCGGGGTCGGCGGTGCCGGCCGACCAGGCGGGCGCGTCGGAGTGGGGCAGCGGGGCGGAGGAGGGTGCGCCTCCATTCTCACCGCCCCTGCTGAGCAGCCCCGCCATGGGCGCGTCCGGCGCGGGCGGGCTGACGGGCGCCCCGCCCGGTCGCCCGATGCGGGCGGCCGTCTCCGCACCGACCGCCAGGAAGGTGGTGGTGCGGACGACGGTGCGGGGCGTGCCGGCGGCCGGCGCGCCTCCTCCCTTTCCACCACTCCCGGGCGCGGTCGGGCTCGCACCGGCCTCGGCCGCGCCCGCCGCGCCGCCGCCGCCGTCGCCCGCGTACAGGACGTAGTCCTGGTACGCTGGCGCAAACTGGTGCAGCGTGTCCGCGACGACGTCCCGGATGGAGAAGGCGTGGCGCATGGACTGCAGGCCGATCGCGCCGCCCCCGCCCGCGCGCGCGTGCGATGAGGAGGGCGGAGGGAGGGTCGGATCGGCGGGGGACGCGGCGCCGCGCCCACGCCCCGTCACCGCGACCCACGCCGCCGCGACCGTCGCACGCAGGCCGCCGCCAGAGTCTCCACTCCCGCCCGGCGGCCCGAACTCGGCGGCGGGAAACGCGACCAGCATGCCCAGGCTCGCGGGCAGCATCTCCAGGCAAATGATGAAGTTCTGCAGGTTCTGCCCGGCCCGCGGACTCGCTAGCCCGCCCGCAGCGACGGCGATGGAGATGGCCAGCCCCTGCCAGAAGGTGGCGAAGACGACGGCCTTCACCAACACAAATTTGAGCACGGGGTTGAAAGGCGCCAGCAGGTCGGCCGTGCCTCGGTAGAACAGGAGCAGAGCATACAGGGCGCCCGTGTACGTCAGGTTGTACAGGAGTGTGACCCAGAGGAAGCCCCGCCCGGGCGACCAGTCGCCCTCCTCGTACCCGCCCCGGGCCGCGGCCGCGATGGTGGCGGCGGCTAGGATGGGCTTGACCAGCACAAACTGGAGCGCGCCGCGCTTGCACGCCCGCACGAAGCGGCCGTTGACCGGCATGGGCGGCAGACAGCAGGTGCACTGGCGCAAGGAAGGGGACAGGGCGTACCCCGCCATGGCGACCTCCACACGCCCAGGACCCCCTACATAGGCCAGGCAGAGGGCGAGGAAGTTGTAAATGACCCAGGCCTCATAGCAATCCCGGACAGTCGCAAAGTAGAGGGCTTGCTTTTGAAAGACCAGGGAGAAGAAGGAGGACACGGCGTAAAAGGGGACCATGAAGACGATGCGCACGATATAGCGCTGGTAGGTGGGCTGGGTGTAGGAGCGCAGGTGGGCCAGGATCTGTGGAGCGGGAGAGTGTTGGGCGTTTGGGCGTTTCATGAGGAGGGGAGGGAGGAAGGGTCCGACGCTGCGTCGTGTGTACCCGTTTGCATTCCCCTCGCCTCTCTAGCGACCACGCCCCCACACGCACGCCCTCTCTCACCTGGTACGACGTCACGAGGAGGGCGGCGAAGGCGCACACGCCGGCGCCGGCCTGGTAGCCCGCGGACCCGAAGGAGGACGCCATTGGAGGGGAGTGGCACCACCGTCCGCGGACGTGGGGCGCCGAATGGAGAATGAGAGCGAGAGAGGACACAGTCTACTGTTTTCACTCTCTTTTTACCAGGGGCCGTAGCGGCCCACCTCCGCCGCCCGCACACACGTAAAACAATGACGACTGACCCCTCCGCCCCCTCATCCTCCGATGAGGACAGCGAGACGACGACAAGCAGCACCACCACCACCTCTTCTTCCGACGAGGAAGCGTCGCCGCCGCCGCCGCCGCCGCCGGGAGCGCCCCCCGCTGGCCCGTCCGCTCCGCCTCCCGCCTACGACCTGGCCGCGGCGCCGCGCGAACTACTGGTGACTATCGTCAAGGCGGCCCAGCGGGAAGGTCTGGGCGACTGGAAGGCGCACGCCAAGGTACGCGGGAGGGCGGAGAGATGCAATGCGGCGGCGGCTTGCTCTGGCTCTGCTCGACTCTCACCCCCCGTTCTCTCCTCTCTCTCCCCCTCTCTTCTCCAGACCCACAAGCTCCCGCACGCCGATCCGGCCCGCGCCCGCCCGGCCGCCCTGGTCGCCTTCGCGACCGACCTGTGGCGGGGCGGTGGGGCTGGGGCACGGCTCGTCGGCCGCGTGGCGGAACACCACGAGCAGGTGGCGGCGGAGGCCGCGGCCGCGGCCGCTGTCGCCGCGGGCGCGACGGCACCCGCCGACCCGCCCGCCCACCACCGCCGCCGGTCCAAGCCGCACCACCACTCCACCCCGCACCCGCCCGTCGCCCTGACCGCGGCCGGCCTGCACGCCCTCATCCACCGGACGGCCGCCCACCCCCGGTTTGGGGAGAGCTACGCCTCTCTGCCCTCGACCAGCGAGGGCTGGCTGCGCGCGCCGCGCCCCGCGCCCGTGCGTCCGCCCTCGTCCCCGCCCCCGCCGGGTACGCCGCCTCCGCCGCTGCTGGCCCTGGACTGCGAGATGGTGGGCACCGAGGCAGACGGGTCGGCCCTGGTGCGCCTGGCTCTGGTCCGGGCGCGCCCGACGGGGCTCCAGGTGGAGGGCGAGGGTGCGGCGGTGCTGCTGCAGCCCCCTCTCCTCCACCACGCCTCCCCGGGTGCGCCCGGCCCCGCGGCCACCGCCGCCCTCTCCCGACTCGGCTACGGCGCCGTGGACGTCCTCCTAGCTGCTCTCGTCCGCCCGGAAGGCACCGTCACCGACTGGCGCACGGGCATCACCGGCTTGGGCCCGGGCTCCCTGGACGGCGCCCCACTGTCCCGGGCCGGCGCGGCGCGCGCGGTCGCGGCCGCCCTGGCTGACTGCCACGCAGCCGCCTTAGCCTCCGCCGCCGCGGCCGGCATGACCGACACGGCCCACCTCCTCCCCCCCATTCTGATCGGCCACGCCCTGCACCACGACCTGCGCGCCCTGCGCCTGGACGCGGGGCCCGTCATCGACACCGCCCTCGTCTTTGCCTACGCGGGCCTGCCCCGGTGCGCGCCGGGCCTGGCCGACCTGCACGACGCGCTGTGCCCGGGGTTGCCCTTACGGCCAGCCGCGGACGCTGTGGCGGAGCCGCCGCCGCCGCCGACCTCCCAGCCTGAAGAAGATGCGGAGGTGCCTCGGTCGCCTCCCCCGCCCGTCCCGCCCCCGCCCCCTCCACCCCACTGCTGCGTCGCCGACGCGGCGGCCGCGCTGGCCCTGGCCGCGCTCGCGGCGGCGGCCCCGCACGACGGGGCGCCGGCCCCGCTGCCACCGCCCGCCCGGAAGGCGCCGCGGGAGGCCTTGTGTCGGCTCCTCGTCCACGGCCTGTCTCGGGCGGCCGTGCTTGCGGAGGCCAAGGCGGGCGGCGGGGGGGTGGGGGGAGGGGCAGGCAGCACCGCGCCGCCTGATGAGGACGATGCCCTCCTCTCCGCCGCGGCCGCTCGCCTGGCCGCGGCCGTCCTGGCGGCGGCCCCGCCGGCCTCCGTGGAGCCCGCCGGCCCGGCCAAAGCCTGGGCCATCTACCCGGACCCGGGCGCCGCGGACGCCGCCTTCGCCGCCCTGGCCGCGGACCGACGGGAGACGGACGCGCTGGGGCGGGCCCAAAAGGTGGTGGCTTTAGCGGCTGGAGGCGCCGGCGGCAGCGCCAAGGTGCGCCGCGCGGCCGCGCACGCTGGCCTGACGCACGGCGTGGACCGGAAGAAGCGGGACCGGGCGCCCGCCAGCGTGGCGCACGGCAAGCGCCTGCGGGCGGCGGGGAAGTGACGAGAAGGAGAGAGAGAGAGGGTGCTTGTCGATATCCATCCATCCTCGCGTTGAGAAGATAACCCCTCCCCACTCTTTTTCGCTCTCTCTCTCTCTCTCTCTCTCTCTCTCCCATCACACGCACGCATCCCGTTTGCCTCTCGCTCTCTTCCCACCCTCTTTCTCCCATTCTCTTAGTACCGCAGCATGTATGTGCGGCGCCGGAACCAGGTGTAGTCGGGGAGGCCGGACGTGTCGCCCACGGCCGCGAGCGCGTGGTCCTGGTCGAAAATGTACCGCCCAGCAACCGACTGAATGACAGCTGGCGTCACGGCGTCGATGCGGGCGAAGAGCTCGGCCTTGGGGATCCGGCGGCCGTAGACTAGCAGCTGGCGGCCGATGTCTTCGGCGACCCCGGCGGGCCCGTCCTGGGCGAAGAGGAGCGATGCTTTGAGGGCCGTCTTCGCGCGCGTGACCGCGGCCGGGTCGACCCCGTACGCCAGCCCGGACACAGCCTTCATCATCGCCCACGCCAGGTCGTCCACGCCCGCCCCCGGGTCCGCGACGGCGTACATGCCAAACAGGCCGGTGTCGTGGTAGTTGGTGTTGAAGGCCATGAACGAGTCGGCGACGCCGTTGAGGGTGGCGACGGGCGCGATGGGCGATGACGAGGCCGCGCCCGCCCCGGCGCCCTTGTCCCACGACCCCAGCAGGGCCTGGATGACCATCAAGGGCACCGAGTCCGGGTCCGTCCAGGCCGCGCCCTTGAAGGCGATCGCAAAGTGCAGCTTGTCCGCGTCCGGATCGCGGACGCGGACTTCGGAGCCGGTGAAGTGCGCGGGGGCGGCCGAGACCATGCCTGCCGTGGAGGGGCCGTCGGAGGGCAACCCCCCCAGCGCTTTCTTGGCGAGGCCGACCAAGGCGGCGTGGTCGACGCCGCCCGCCGCCGCCACCACCATGCGGGGCGCGGTGTAGTGGGTGCGCACGTACCGGGCCAGGTCGTCCCGCGTCAAGGAACGCACGTTCGCGGCCGGCCCGAGAATGGTCCGCCCCAGGGGCGTGCGCTGGAAGGCGGTCGCATGGAGGTGGTCAAACACGACCTCCTCCGGCACGCCCTCCACCTCCTGCATCTCCCGCAGGATGACGTCCCGCTCCCGCTCCACGGCGGCCGGGTCCAGGACGGACCGCTGCAGGATGTCGCCCAGGATGTCTAGCGCCGCGGGGACATCTTTGGAGAAGACGCGTGCGTAATAGCAGGTCTGTTCGCGGGAGGTATACGCATTCAGGTGCCCCCCCATGTCCTCCACCTCCGTCTCCAGGGACCGGGCGTCCCGCCCCGTCGTGCCCTTGAACGCCATGTGCTCCAGGAAGTGGGCGGCCCCGTTGTCCGCGGCGGTCTCGTAGCGGGACCCTGCGTCGATCCACACGCCGACCGTGGCCGTCTCCGCGTGCGGGTGCGTCTCTGACGCGACGCGCAGGCCGTTGGGGAGGGTGGTGACCTAATTAATTCAGTGGAGAGAGGGCGGGGCGGGGGGATGGGGCGGTGTGTGTGTGCGTGTGTGTGTGTGTGAGAGAGAGAGAGAGAGAGAGGGCGC
>Ga0114918_10004467_pt1 | contig 12150 bp, 26 predicted proteins | sample LantaG_FD_87015 | JGI IMG/M metagenome (GOLD analysis project Ga0114918, IMG submission 87015) | Deep subsurface microbial communities from Baltic Sea to uncover new lineages of life (NeLLi) - Landsort_02402 metaG | ecosystem: Environmental > Aquatic > Marine > Oceanic > Sediment | place...
CGAGTGGGACGGTATTGTTAAGGAGGTAACAAAATGAATGATAAGTTAAATGAGTTTTATAAGATATTAAAAGATAGACAAAAAAAATATGATGATAATATCAGTGAATTAATGGATTGTACACCGTCAATCCACATCACTAACAAAATAGCAAACTTGATGATACATAACGGTGAATTAACACAAATTATATGGAAATTGGAGGATATTATAAATGAAATTAAATGAGTTAATAAGAGCATTTAGATTTAATGAAAGTGTTAATACAATCGTAATAAAAAATATGAGGTTTCAAGACTGTACCGCAATGATAAATGACAAAAAATATAAATATCTATATAATTTAGAACCATTGATGATTGCAACTATTTGTAACAATTCATCTACATATAATGCAACAGCTTCAGGAAGTAGAATGATTAAAAGAGGTGAGTTTAAAGTAACTAATCATAAATCAGAAGAAATGTGTAAGGCATTTAGTGATTTATTTATTAAAATTGGTACTGCTGATAGATGGGTTAAGCATCAATTTTTAAAAGTATTTATTCAAGCTTATGGTCATAAAAATTATAATCATTCTCAAATACTTAAAAATATTCAAACTAATATTAGTCAAATTAAAGCAATGACTGATGTTACAGCAGCAAATCAATTTATACAAAAACAAGTATTTAATATAATTTAAAATGAACAAAGAAGACATTCAAAAAAAAGCACTTAGTGCAACCGATGGTAAACAAAGAAGTGGAATAGTGCTTGGAACTGGTGTTGGTAAAACTCTTATTGGGTTAAGGTATATTGAAAAAAATACTACTCCTTTAATGAAAATTTTAGTTGTGGCTCCTAAAAAAGCAATATTTGAATCCTGGAAAGATGATGCAGAGAAATTTAATCTGCATCATCTACTAGGTAGAATTGTATTTACTACTTATCTGAGTTTAAATAAAAAAAAGCCACAAGATTTTGACATGATTTGTTTAGATGAGTGTCATTCTCTTCTAGATAGACATAGAGGATTCTTGCAATTGTATAAAGGAAAAATACTTGGTTTAACAGGTACTCCACCTAAATATAAAGATTCTGAAAAAGGTAAATTGGTGCATGAATTTTGTCCAATAGTCTACACATTTAAAGCAGATGATGCTATAGAAAATGGTATTCTTAATGATTATCAAATTATTGTACATGAGCTTTATTTAAGTAAAGAAAGTAATTATTTAGTTAAAATGAAAACTAAACAATTCATGACTTCTGAGCTTCAAAATTATAATTATTGGGGTCAAAGATTAGATATGGGCAAAGGCCCTGTTCATATATTGCGTGTAATGAGAATGAAAGCAATGATGGAATATGCTAGTAAAGAAAAATATGCAAAGCTTCTATTTAATGATATAACAAGTAAATGTATTTTGTTTGCTAATACTCAAGATCAAGCTGATAAATTATGTAAACATAGTTATCATAGTAATAACCCTGATTCTGAAACAAATTTACAAGAATTTAAGGTTGGTAATATTACAAAGCTATCTACTGTATTACAGTTAAGTGAAGGTGTTAATATTCCGGATTTAAAACAAGGTATAATCATGCATGCTTATGGAAATGAACGTAAAAGTGCACAAAGAATAGGTCGGCTATTAAGATTAAATCCAGATGATAAAGCTATTATTCATATATTATGTTATAAAGATACAGTAGATGAAAAATGGGTTACAGATGCTTTAGAAGGATTTGATCAAAGTAAAATTTTATGGAAAAACTTTAATATAAATTAAAAAATAAATAACATGGAATTAGCTAATAAATATAATCTTGTTTTACATAATGATGATGTAAATGATATGTTATATGTTATGGCTTGTTTAATGAAATACTGTAAACATACTAATTTACAAGCAGAACAATGTGTTGTAATTGCAGATAGTAAAGGTACATGTATTGTTAAAGAAGGTGCTTGGATTGATCTATTTGATATTAATCAAGAACTTACTTCATTAGGTATTAAAGTAGAATTAAAAGAAGATGAAAGTAATTTGCATAAATCATAAAAATAAACCAGCTAAAATTCCTCAAAAAGAATGGATTAAAGAAGGTGTTATTTATACTGTTATAGATGTAGCACAAATGGGTATTCAAGCTGGAAAATATGGGTATAAACTTGAAGAAGTTGAGTTATCATCTGATTCTTTCCCTTATGAATATTATTCAGCTGATAGATTTGGTATATTAGAAAATCAATCCTTAGAAGCTACAGAAAAAAAAGAAGAACTAATCTTAGAAGAGTTTACTATTTAATTATTTAAAAAATCAATTTATTATGGATAAGTTATTAGTTATCCTGTTATACTTATATATAACAGCTAGTCAAATTTTTGCATTATATTTTTTATACATGTGGTCACAAACACATAGTTTTATTAACACTTTTACTTTAGGAATACTTGTTTCTGAATTTAAAGGTATATTATTTCCGTTTTTTATATAATTATGAACAATTATACCATTACTAATATAGTAAATGAACTATTGAGTTTACCTCAAAAATCAAATAAAAGAGTTGTTGTTGATCCAAGGAGTTATTTAATTGGTGTTTTAGTATATAAGTTTGATCTAACACAACATGCTATTGCTGATATGGCAAAAATCAATAGACACAAAGTACAGCACAACAAAGGATTACCTGTTTATTTATGGAAAGATAAATCATATCAAGAGAATATAAAAAAGTATTATGAAAAATTTCCTTTTGATTTTAGTAAAGTTGTACCTAAAACAAAAAATAGAAATACTAAAATAAAAGTAATTATTTATTTAAGTAAATTAGAACACAAAAAACTAAAAGCTTATGCTCAAATAAAAGGTTATCAATATGTACCTAAAACAATAAGATATTTAATTGAAAAATCTATGAAATTATGGGAAGAATGAAAGAACTTTATATGCAAGTAATTCAAGAAAATATAGAATTACCTGAAGACATGACTATTGCAGATTTATCTAACATGCATCAATTAGAAACATATAATTGGGAAGAATATGAAAAACAAAGAAAGAAACAAGAAATACATAGACTTGAACTTAACAATGCTACAGAAATTGAAAAAGTTAAAAAGATTCAACAAAAGTTTAAAACAAACAAGTAATAATGAAGAAGGTAATTAATTTAGAAATAAAAATTATGAAAAATTTATTAGTAGTAGTAGGATTAGCATTAAGCTATACAGCAAATGCGCAATGGGTAACAAGAACAGTAAACAATGATTTTGATGACCCTTACAGAATTGCATATACACAAGATAACGACATGTTTCTTAAGTTAGAGAATGTAGATGGTGAAGTATGGGTATATGTAGCTAATGGATATACGTGTGATGATGATTTAACAGTAGACATATCTTTCATAGTTAATGGAGTAGCCAAAAAATATACATTTAATGCTTTTACTTCTACTAACAGAGAAAATGTATTCTTTATAGTAGATCTTATAAATGAAAATTGTTTAATTGATTTTAAAGCATGTACTTCTGTAAAAATAAGAATAAATGATACTACATGTGGCTCTGAAATTTATCAGTTTAATATGTCTGGTAGTACATCAGCTGTAAAGTTTATACTTAATCAGTGAAACATTTTATTAAATACACATTGGTATGGATAAGTCAAAACTTATCTGTACCTTTTTGGATGTTAGGTCATGTACATCTTAGTTTAAATGTTTATAAAGATATACATGAAATACTTATGTCTTTAGGTATGAATATTATTGTAGCAATAGGCTTTATTATTGATTACAAAGAAATAAGAAAGAAATGAAAAAATATTTTAATTTTAAAGATAAAAAAATAAAAAATCTAATTAATGATATATGTCAAGAACACGGAAGTGTATCTAAATTAGAAGATAGTAACATGGGTTATTTATGGTATATGTATTCTACTGGTACAAAAAAAGGAGATTTTAAACCTTTTATTTTTCTTACTGAAATGAATCTTTTGATAAAAACTAAACATATTACAAAAGATGAAAAAGATAACATGCTCAGTATGTTATTAAGTGAAGATGAAGATAATGCAAATATTACAGCATATTCTATACTAACATTAAGAAATTTAAGAGTGAAAGAAAAAGGATTATGGACTGCTGATAATAAAAATTATAAAAATTTAAACTATACTTCAGATATTATAAATCCTGACTTTTTTAAATAATAATAATGAGACTTTTAAACAATAAAAACAATGAAATGTATTAAGTGCAATTCAGAAGCAACTAAAAATTATACACCTGATATTGATATAAAAGATATTGGTATGTGTGATAAGCATGAAGAAGAAATTATGCTAAATATTTTATGTACTAAATTTGATCCACAAGGTTGGATAAAGTTTGAAAAAAAATATAATTATGACAGAAAATGAACTAATTGAACACGGATTTCAAAAAGAAATAATTTTTGATTTAGATAGTAATAATGGTTATGATTATTACTATTATATTTTAGAATTATGTGACGGTTTTTCTTTAGTGTCTAAAGCTAGTGATGAAATAAAAAATGATGACTGGGCTGTAACATCATTTGATTTACCAGCTTTAGAAATTAAAACTGAAGAAACATTAATTAACTTTCTTAATGTAATGAGAACAGTAATAGATTGCGATTATGTTTAGTGGTAAATTTATAAAGACTAATGGTAAGTTAATTTATGCTAATCCTAAAGATAAATTAGCTTATGAACTTTTTGTAGATAAAATACCAGAAGGACAAAAAATAGAAATGTATTTAGATCTTGCTGATGCAGATCACAGTAAAGCACAACTTGCAAAAGTACATGCTTGTATAAGAGAAATAGCAAAAGAAGCTGGATACACTTTTGATGAAATGAAAAATGTTATTAAAGATGTTTCTGGCATTGCAGATAAATCTTTTGCTGATTGTAGTAAAGATGAATTAATGTTAGCTATTGAAGCATGTATACAAATAGGAAGAGAGCAGTTTAATATTAATCTAGCGTAGGTTCTATATAACCTTCTTCTCCTGGTTCAGAAATTTCTTTTTCTACATACAAACCTTCTTTAGTAGCTTTATTCTCTATTTCAGCAAGAAGAAGTGCCATAGTATAAAATGCTTGTTGTTTTTCATCAAGATCATTATACTTATTAGTTGTAATTTCTTTAATATAGGCATCTCCTTTTTCAGAAATTAACATAGTTTGTAATATAGTAAATGAAGCAGCTTTAACCATTAAGTAAAAATTTTTATTTACTTCAACGGATAAAATAGCATCATCTTTTAGTTCTTTTACCTTTATCATAATTATAATTTTTATCAAAAATAACAAAAAAATGGATTTAGAAGAAATTAAACAAAAAATGTTTGAAAAATTAAAACCAAACGGATGGGATAGAATTCTTAAATCTTTTATATTTAGTTCTGAATTTGATGATATACTCATTAAACTTAAGACTCTAAGTGAATCAGAAAAAAGATTTACACCTCCACTTAAACAAGTATTCAGAGCATTTGAAGAATGTCCCTATGATGAACTTAAAATTATAATGATTGGTCAAGATCCATATCCGCAATTAGGAGTTGCTGATGGTATTGCATTTAGTTGTGGTAATACTTTAACTGAACAAGCTTCATTAAGATTTATATTTAATGGTATTGAGAAAGATTATCCTCATACATATGAAAGAAATTGTGATTTAACTAGATGGTCTAATCAAGGTATATTGATGCTTAATACTGCTCTTACTACTGAAATAGGTCGAATAGGTGGTCATTATGATATTTGGAAACCATTTACTGCATATTTGTTAGATACTTTAAATAATTATAATAATGGACTAATATATGTGTATATGGGTAAAAAAGCTGAAGAGTGGTCTAATCTTACCAGTGATAATAATTACAGGTTTTACGTTAAGCATCCTGCTTCTGCTGCATATAATGGCTCTAAATGGGATTGTGATGATATATTTAAAAAAATATCTGTTCTAGTAAGAGAAAACTATAATCAAATCATAACTTGGTAGCATGATAGAAATATTTAAAAAACTTGCAGATAATGGAATAACTCCTAATGCATTTTATATACTGAATTGTATAAAAGAAGGTCTTGTGCCAAATACATATGTAAAAGCTAGTCTTGAAGTAACTAGATTAATTAGAGACAGTTGGTTAACAGAAAATTTGGAACTAACAGACAAAAGTATTATTTTTACTGTAGAAATTGATGGTTATTTTAAAAAGTCTAAGAAAAAAACTTCTACAAATTTACTAGGACATAATTTTATGCAAAATATAGAGGCGTATGTACACATATTTCCTAATAAAAAATTGTCTTCTGGAAAATATGCTAGAGTGCCTGCTAAAAATTTAGAAAGCGCATTTAGATGGTTTTTTGAAACCTATAATTATGATTGGGAAACAATCTTTCAAGCAACACAAAAATATGTTGCTGAATATGAATCTAAAAATTATGAATACATGAGAACTGCTCAATATTTTTTGAGAAAGCAAAATGTGGACAAAAGTTGGGATTCTGATTTAGCAATTTATTGTGAATATTTAAAAGATAATCCTGATGATGACAAAGTATATTTTAGTGAGTTAATTGTATAATTTAAATTTTAAAAATCTATGGCTAATTTATTTAATGGTGCCCGTCATTTATTACCGGTTAGTGAAAGAGACAGTTTAGAAAAAGGTCTCATTAAGATGAAAGCTAGAAGAGAAGGTATGATACCATCTCTTGTAAGTGCATGGCCCAAATTTAATGATGCTTTTTGTGATGGATTAGAATGGAAAACTATTACTGTAGTTGGTGCTAGACCAGGAACAGGGAAGACTCTTTTTATGGAACAATTGATATCTGATATCATTGATCTTAATAAAAATCAAGAATTCCGTGTTTTAAAATTCCAAATGGAAATGGTTGATGAAACAAGTGCAATAAGAAAGTTTGGTCTGAAAACAGGTGCTGATTACAATACATTAATGAGTAAAGACGGAAAATTAGTTGACAAAAGAATATTCCAAAAGTGTGTTGATTTTTATCATGAGAGTGCACAAACGGATATTGTAAATGTTGTCTATGATGTATGTACTGTAAATGAAATGTGTTCTACTATTCATCATGAATTAGAAAGACACAGAAGAGATGATGGTACATATAAAAACATGCTTGTTGCAATAGATCATTCAGCTTTATTTAAAAATGATGTAGGACAAAGAGATAAATTTGAGATGCTGGGTTCATTGGGTGAAGCCTTGACTCAAATGAAGAAAAAGTATCCAGTTGCATTTATAGTCCTAAGTCAATTAAATAGAAATATTGATGATGTTAAAAGACAAGTAGAAGGTAATTACGGTAATTATGTATTAGATTCTGATATATATGGTTCTGATGCTTTGCTACAGCATGCAGATGTTGTAATGGGTATAAATAAACCTTCTATAAGAAAAATTAAACAATATGGTCCTGAGAAGTTTCTGATTGAAGACCCGGATACATTAGTGTTTCATTTTTTAAAATCCAGAAATGGTACAACACGAATAAGTTTCTTTAAACTTGATAGAGTAACTATGAGAATAATAGAAATAAATACCCCTGCTAGAGCTATAGCACAAAAAATCCAAGTAAATTAATAAATATGAGTAGTAATTTAAGAAAAGAAAAAGAAAGAACGTTCTATATGCAACATATGGATGCTTTCAAAGCAATTGGTATTGCTGATCCTTTTTTCACTATTAAAACTGCATTTTTCAAAAAAGGAAAGTTTGGAAGACAATGTCAGTTTTTTGAGTGGGAATTAAAAAAGGAAGAGGATATCTACATGGAGTTTTATGATAATGCCTATGATGGTAATGGTAAAACTATTGATATTTTACCTATGAATGAAGACAGATCTTTATTTAAACTAAAGTATAATCCTTATTTTAATGAAGAATACGATGTAGTTGAAGGAGTAGACAGTGAAGGAAAACCTGATAAGAAATATCTTGTTCCTGTTAATGAAATGGTTATTGTATTAAGCAGTGGTCAAGAAATTAGTTATGCTCTTTATGAAAAAAGAAAAGAAGATGCTAAAAATGATTTACCAGAACTACAAAAATCATTAGGTTTATTTCCTAATTTTGAAAAAGAATATTCTCCTAAAGTAGAAGAAAAAGCTCTTATGTTTGGTGAAGAATCTGCTTCTGATATTCTATTAAGAATTGCAACAGATTTTCAAAAACTAGCACAAAAACTAAAGTAAGATGAGTATAGTACTTCCAACTAAAAAAGTAGGTGTCAATAGAATAAATCCTAAAAGATTAATAATCTATTCTAAACCTAAAACAGGTAAAACCAGTGCATTTGCAGGTTTAAATGATAATCTAATCATAGATGTAGAGAACGGTGCAGATTATGTTGAAGCTTTAAAGATTAAAGTAGACTCTTTACAAGAACTATTAGATGCTGGTAAAGCAATTAAAGAAGCAGGTCAACCATACAAGTATGTTACAATAGATACTGTAACTGCATTAGAAGATATGGTTATGCCTCTTGCCGTTAAATTATATAAACGGACATCAATGGGTAAAAATTATAATGAAGATAATGTCTTATCATTACCAAATGGTGCTGGTTATTTATATTTACGTCAAGCTTTCTTTCAAGTTTTAGATTTTATTGATACTTTAGCACCCCATATTATTTTATCAGGTCACATTAAAGACAAACAAGTAGATGATAAAGGTGAGATGGTATTAGCCGCAAATATTGATTTGACAGGTAAAATAAAATCTTTAATTTGTGCAAATGCAGATGCAATTGGTTATATGTATAGAAAGGGTAATAAAACTATTCTATCATTTAAAACCAGTGAAGAAGTGACTTGTGGTGCAAGACCAGAGCACTTAAGAAATGAAGAAATAGTAGTTTCTGAGATGAATGAGAACGGTGAACTTGAGTTTCACTGGGATAAAATTTATGTGTAACAATTAAAAAATAAAATAAAATGGCGTTAAGTACAGATGATTTAGGTAACAGTGGATCTGGTTTACCAAAAACAATTAATCCAGGAAATCAGTTGTTAAAAATCAATAACATTGATTTAGAAGACTTTAAATTTATTGATAATGCATATCATATGATATTGCATGTTGAAACTGAACCTATTGAGGGTTTTGAAGGTTTTGCTTTAGATAAAGATAATCCTGACAAAGGCCATTTTAAAGGTCAAATTGGTAGAGTCAAAGCAAGTCAATATGCATTTGCAGATGGTGAAACTAAAACAGGTATTAAAATTCAAAGAGATAGAGCAATTTTAATGTTCTTACAAAATCTTTGTAAAACCATGGGTATTAATGAGTGGATGACAGCACAACATAATAAACATAATACTATTGAAAGTTTTGTTGAAGAATTTAATAAAACTGCGTCAATTAAAGATAAATATCTTGAATTTTGTATTGCAGGTAAAGAATACGTTGGCCGCACTGGTTATACTAACTATGACCTGTGGTTGCCAAAAGCACAAAGTGGAAAATATGCATTTGGTGAAGTTGAATCAGGTAAAGTTATTAGATATGATGAATCTAAACATTTAAAAAAACTTGAAATAAGTAATATAGAAAGTTTTGGCGATGATGATGATTCATCTAATTCAAGCAAACCTTCTACTGATTTCTCTCTAGATTAATATAGTTAGGGGGAGTCAGTGATTCCCCCTAATTTTTAAATTTTAGTATATGATTTCTACAAAAACAATAATTTCTGATTTAAATGAAGTACCTAGAGAATGGGTATTTGAGCATTATTTAAAATTAACTGAAAGACTTTGCGGTCAAAGTTTAAAAATAAAATCTGCATTTAATCCTACTGATAAAGTGCCTTCTATGTGTATTTATACAGATAATAAAGGGTTTTATAAGTTTAAGGATTTTTCATCAGGCTTTGGTGGTGATGGTTTAAATCTAGTAATGCATCTATATAGTTTAGATGGTAGAGGTAAAGCAGCTTTTAAAATCATGGCTGATTATGATGATTACATTTCTAATAATTTTTATATTCCCTTAGAATATACTCCACAAAGTAAATATGTTGTTTCTGATTATCAAATTAGACACTGGAATACTTTAGATCAATCTTATTGGAAAGGTTTTAAATTAAGTTCTAGTATTTTAGAACATTACAATGTAAAACCATTAGAGTTTTACAACATGATTAAAGAAGATGATGGTTATCTTCTTGATACTGTCAACATAAAAGGTAATTTTATTTACGGCTTTTTTAGAGACGATGGTGCTTTATATAAAATATATACACCCAAAGTAAAAGATAACAAGTTTATTAAGGTAAAAGATTATATCCAGGGTTCTGATCAACTTGAGTTTAAATCTAAGTATTTACTTATTACTTCTTCATTAAAAGACTTAATGTGTTTTAAGAAATTAGGTATAAGTGGTATTGAATGTTTGGCTCCCGATAGTGAGAATAGTGTTATTCCAGAAAACTTTATGCAACCTCTCCTAGATAAGTATCAAAAGATGCTTGTACTATTTGATAATGATGAGCCTGGTCTTAAATCAGCTAAAAGGTATAAAGAAAAATATGGTTTTGAATATATAGTTCTTGACATGTCTAAAGATTTATCTGATTCTGTTAGAGATCACAGTGTTCAATCTGTAAGAGATAAATTATTACCATTATTAAAACAAGCATTATGAAAGATAAAGAACTAAGAAAGTATAAATACATTTTTACAAACTATAAAGAAAATTCTAAACTTTCTTTTATTGAAACAACTTTAGAACAAGCAATAATTAAATTAGCAAGAATGGTTTGTTCTGTGGCTGATTGGAATGTAAAAAAATTTAAAGTATAAGATGAGTTGGCTATATAAAGGTAAAGCATTTGATGAGTCTTGTATTCCAGAAAGTGGTGTTGGTTTTATATATATTATGACTGCTGTTATAGAGGGTAAGTCAGTTGCGTATATTGGTAAGAAAAACTTTTTTTCTAATATTAAAAAACCTATGGGTAAAAAAGCTTTAGCTATGTCTACAGACAAAAGATTAAAGAAATACACCCGGGAAATAAAACCTGCTTTTATGAAATATTATAGCAGTAATAAAATTCTTAAAGAAGCTCACAAAGCAGGTATTGTAATTAAAAGGGAAATTCTAATGATTTGCTATTCAGCAACAGAATTGACTTATCAGGAAGTAAAGCATCAGTTTAAACATGATGTGCTTGAAAAAGAAGAATACTTAAACGCCAATATTCTTGGCAGATTTTACAAAACAAAATAATTATGACAGAAAATGATATGACAAGCCTTCTATTACAGTTGGCTGATTTTGGTATTACAGGAATTAAAGTTCATTATGATGGTGGTGGAGATTCAGGAGCTATAGAAACCGTGGCTTACACTAAAGATATTCTTAGTTTAGATGAAGATGAAGCTTTTGAAACAATAGATAATCTGGATGTATGGGGGTATAATGGATATAAGTTAATAGATCTTGATTCAACTTTATATTCTGATTTTGAAAATTTTGTAACAGGAGAACTTTTAGATGATATTGAAGATTGGTGGAATAATGAAGGAGGTTATGGTTATGTAAGTGTACTTATTCCTTCAGGACACTATAAAATACAAAACAATATACGTACAGTTATTACAGACGACTACTATCATTCAGGTAATCTTATTCAGAAAACTTTAAAATAATAAAATATGTCACATCCAATAGAGCATGCTAAATCAGCAGCAAGACGGTGGGGAGGAACATGGGAAGAGTACATACATATTGAGGAATGGTTTGATGCTACAAAAGCCTGGATAGGTCATTCTAAACACAGAATGTTTAGACACCATAGTGAAGGCATATTTGAATGTGAGAAAGTATTTGGAACATCATTTGTAAATTCAAAGGGTAAAACTGTATACACTAGATATGTTGGAGAACAACATGTAAAAGAGGATTGTAATAATTACATTCCTACTGCTAAAGAATGGGTTGATATGATAACATCAGGTAAACCTAAAGAATGGGCAATTAAAACTTTAAAAATAGAAGACTAATGGAAAAAATAATTAATTATTGGGGATTAGCAGATGAATATGCTGTCTCAAAACATAAAATGGAAAAAGGAG
>Ga0114918_10004468_pt1 | contig 12146 bp, 11 predicted proteins | sample LantaG_FD_87015 | JGI IMG/M metagenome (GOLD analysis project Ga0114918, IMG submission 87015) | Deep subsurface microbial communities from Baltic Sea to uncover new lineages of life (NeLLi) - Landsort_02402 metaG | ecosystem: Environmental > Aquatic > Marine > Oceanic > Sediment | place...
CGCTTGAACAGCCCGCAGCAACGGCGCAAACCGACGCCGAAGCGGACAAGAAGTTTCTGCGTGAAATCTACGAGCCGGTCGTTGAAAAAACTATCGCATCCACCGCCAAAGGCTCGCCTTTGCGCCGCCGCGCGGCGAAAGAGCACGCCAAAGCCCTGCTGAACAAGAAAATCAAAGAACTGGTTGAGAAGCCGGATCATCCGTCGAACGCAGATGCACCAGCAGCCGTGACTGACAAACCGAAACGCGGCCACAAGAAGGGAGGCACAGAATGAGCCAGACCGCTGAATACATCAAGAGGCTTGCAGACTTGCAGGAAGGCGAGCGCTCGCGGCTGCGCCGTCTGGCCGGACGGCCGCTCGACGCAACGCTCCAGGGTTTCGACCTCTTCACGGGCCTCTGGTGGCCGTTGCGGAAGGTAAGTTCGGCGACCCCGCGCCGGGAGCCGTCATGGCTCGTTGCCAAGCTCTTCGGCGCGTTCCGCGTCCCGCACATCCGGGCCGATTCAGGCGCGGGTCCCTCTTTGCCTGAAGTCCTGGGCCGCTGCGAACCGCACGACAAGGATGGCCGCAAGCGCTTCCGAACTCGATTCGACGCACTGCTTTGCTCGTCCCTGTCGTCTCTTGAGCCGCATTTGCGCTGGGCGCTAGGGGAAGTCGCCAAGGCGGTCGCCGGGCACGTGCCGCATGCGCGGGATGTGAAAGGCATCGACTGGGTGCAACTCCTCGACCATCTCTCCATTTGGGACCGGGGCGAGGAGCACCGCCTCGATCGCGATATTCGAGATATATGGGCGGAACAATACCTGAACTCAACCAAAAACCAAAAATCAAAGGAGGACTGACCATGTTAATTGAAATCCACATGATCCAGAATCACAGCCCGGCGAACCTGAATCGGGACGACCTGGGCGCGCCCAAGACCTGCATCTTCGGCGGCGTCACCCGGGCGCGCATTTCCAGCCAGTGTCTCAAACGCAGCATCCGCCGCAGCCCGGAGTTCGCGGTTGCTTTGGAGAAGGATGGAGGTGTCCGCACGCGCAGGTTGGCGAATCTGCTGGCGCGGATCGCCCATGCTGGAGACTTCGAGTTGACGCCCGCAAAGTTGGCTGAACTTCTCAAAGGGAAGTCCATCGAGAACGAAGAGACAAAGAAGCTCGATGCCATTGCTGCAGAAGCCCTGGAACTGGGTGGTGTGAAGCCAAAAAGCAAGAAGAAAGGGAAAAAGGGCGAGGAAGGCGAGGAAGGCGAGGACGCCGAAGCGCTCTCCAAGATGCTTCTCTTCCTCTCTACGACGACAATCGCGAAGATGGCGGGAGATCTCAAGACCGAATCAGACGCAAAGGCGCTTACCGAAAAGTTCAAGAAATACATTGCCGAAAATCCCAGCGTCCCAGACATCGCTTTGAATGGGCGCATGACTGAGGTTACAAAGGGTAGCGTTTTCAGCGACTTGAACTTCACCGTCGAAGCCGCGTTGTCCGCGGCACACGCCATCTCGACTCACGCGGTCGTGAACGAGGTAGACTACTTCACCGCTGCCGACGACGTGCCCGGCGAGGACGCCGGCGCGGGTCACCTTGGCGAGGCCATGTTCAACTCGGCCTGTTTCTACAAGCATTTCGTCATTGACTTCGAGCAGTTGAAGAAGAACCTAGCGAACGATGCCGACCTCGCCTGCAAGACAGTACGGTCCTTCCTTGAAGCAGCCGCCAATGCCAACCCCTCCGGCAAACAACACGCACACGCGGCATTCAATCTACCCGACGGAGTTCTGGTCGAAGTCAAAACTGAGTCGGCCACACCCGTCAGCTACGCCAACGCTTTCGCTGATCCGGTGCCGGAAAAGTCCGAACGCGGCTTGATCGGCGAAAGCATCGCTAGACTTGGCCAGTACGCCCACGATCTCGTTGTAGGTTACGGCATCGAGGCCGAACGTTTCTGGTTCTCGCCGAATCTGCGCCATCGCCTGACCTGGATCGACAAGAGCATGAAGGAACACGAGCAAGAACAATCCGTGGTCGGTTCCGACGAGTTCGGCGAGTTCGATCAGTTCGTCCATAAGGTCATGGGCAAGATGGGGGCAACCGGGACTTCTGCGGAGGCGGCGAAATGACCGAAGCCAACACACTCTTCCTCCGCCTCGAGGGCCCCCTCCAGGCCTGGGGCGACACGTCAAAGTTCGTCATCCGGCGGACCATGGATGCGCCGACCAAGTCCGGCGTGCTGGGCCTGGTGTGCTGCGCCATGGGCCTGTCGCGCCAGGCGGTGCGGGAACGCCTGCCGGAGCTGAACGGGCTTGCGATGGGTGTGCGCATCGACCGGCAAGGCACGCGGTGGTGGGATTACCACACGGTAGGAGCGGGAATCGGCATGACAACCGCTAGTGGCGGTCTGAAGACCGGCGCCAAGGGCACGCTCATCACGCGGCGCGAGTACCTGTGCGACGCTTCCTTTCTCGTAGCCCTACAGGGCGAACCGGCGCTTATTGCCGAACTGGCCGCCGCGATGCGAAACCCAAAATGGACGATCTACCTGGGAAGAAAATCCTGTCCTATGTCCCGTCCGCCGTTGGAGCATCACCCCGGCGATTATCCCGATCTGCTCTCCGCTCTCACGGCGGTTGACTGGCGTCCGCGTCTCAAAGGAGACACACAAACGGAGGCGGTAGACTGCCTTCTCGACTGGGTTGCCACGCCGGAAGAACCGGAAGCGCCGTTCGACGCGGAAATCTGGTATGACGTTCCCTTGACCTTCGAGCCGCCCTCGCATCGGCCCCGATTTGTCATTCGGCGGCAGATCCAAGTCGGCGAAAAGGGTGCATTGAAGGTTGCGGAGAAGCCCGCGCAGAACTACACACCGCGCCCGCCACGCGCGAGAGCCGACTACCGCAATAGTGAATATCGGAAAATGCGAGAGGAGCGGCTTGATCGCGATCATCATCTGTGCGTCTTATGCAAGTCGCCCGCGACCACCGTTCATCACTTCACCTATCGCCATGCCGGTGGCGATGAACGCCTGGACGAGTTGCGGTCGCTGTGTCGCCTGTGCCACGACGCCGTGACAATGATCGAATACGGCCAGGGCATGGGGATGGACCGCATCAACCCCGAAGAGGAGCGCTGGAGGGACCAGATCATCGAAAAACGCGCGAAGATTATCGCGTTCCGGTCGCTCGAAACCCAAACCCGGCGCCGCAAACTCGCCGCAGAGGAGGTCGAATAATGTACATGTCCCATCTCATGATTGATATCGGCGACAATCCCGACCGGCCACGGCCCGGCCGTCTTTGGTTGCGCGATGTCTACCACGTTCATCAGCGGCTGTGCATGGCGTTTCCATCGGAGGCGCGGGTAAAGCGCGATGTCGAGTTTCTTCAGCCGTTCCAAGAGGACGACTTCCCGTTGCTGCGCAACCCGGACGTTAAGCCGGAAGACCCGCGCCACAGTTTCCTGTTCCGTATTGATACCGGCATCCAGGACGGCGCGCGAACGGTTATTCTTGTCCAGTCGGCGCTGAAGCCGGATTGGGACTATGCCTTCCAGAATGCGCGCTTTCTTGCCGCCGATCCGGAATGGAAGGAATACGCCCCCACGTTCGAGGTTGGACAGGAACTCCGCTTCCGCATCCGCATCAATCTGAGCAAGAAGAGCAAGGATCTCCGAAATACGCGGGAGGAAACAGATGCGTATGGCCGCCCAAAATCGCAGAGCAAGCGCGTGGCGGTGACCTGGGACAAGGACCAGAAACCCGATGAGGCGATCCGCGCGTGGTTTGGAGCCAAGGCTGTCCGTAATGGTTTCGCGTTGGATAACTTTCAACTCGTGCATCTCGGTTGGGTCTCGGGATACCGTGGCAAGACGAAAGTGCCGTCCGGCGAGGATCGTCCCAAACACAAGATGCGGTTCCGATCCGCGCTCATCGAGGGAACGCTGGCGGTCACGGACGCGCCGTGCTTTTCGCAGGCGGTCGCTTCGGGTATCGGTTCCGCGAAGGCCTTCGGGTTCGGCCTGCTTTCGCTTGCGCCGGTACGTGCGGGATGATCGCCCATGAGGACTAAAGACCTGCATGAACTGCCGAAAGTCCGCGACAAACTGACGTACCTCTACGTCGAGCATTGCCGCGTTGATCAAGAGGCGAAGGCCATCGCGATTCATGACGTTTCGGGTGTGACGCCCGTGCCGTGCGCTGCGCTCACGCTGCTTATGCTCGGCCCAGGGACCAACATCACCCACGCCGCCGTGCTGACGCTCGCCGATTGCGGCTGCCTTACCGTGTGGTGCGGCGAGCAAGGCGTCCGCTTCTATGCCCAAGGCATGGGCGAGACCCGGAACGCCGGAAACCTCTTGCATCAAGCAAGCCTGTGCACGCACCGCGCTTCGCGCTTGAAAGTTGTCCGGCGCATGTACGAAATGCGCTTTGCCGAGAACCTCGACCCGGCCCTTACGATCCAGCAAATTCGCGGGCGCGAAGGAGTCCGCGTCCGCGACACCTACGCCCGCGCCTCGCGCGAATCCGGGGTCGCGTGGCAGGGCCGATCCTACACCCGCAACCAATGGAAGTCCGCCGATCCCGTCAACCGTGCCCTGTCCTCGGCCAACTCCTGCCTCTACGGCATCTGCCACGCCGCGATCGTGGCCGCAGGCTACTCCCCCGCGCTTGGTTTCATACACACCGGCAAACAACTCTCCTTCGTGTACGACATTGCCGACCTGTACAAGTGCGATATGACCGTGCCCCTGGCATTCCGCGTGGCCGCCGAGTGTTCCAAAGACATCGAACGCGAAGTCAGGCTCCGGTGCCGCGATGCGTTCGCCGAACAGGGCATCCTCCAACATATTGTCTCCGACATCGCATGTGCGCTCGCAATTCCGTCCGAAGAGGCGGACGACGAACCCGACTTCGACGCTGATCCCGCACGCCCCGGAGCGCTCTGGGACCCCGATCAGGGCGCTTGTCCCGGCGGCGTACAATACGCGCCCGGCGAACCGCCCGCAGAGTAGAAAACCATGGTCATCATGATACTCGAAACCGTACCCGCCAGCCTGCGCGGCCAACTCACTCGTTGGATGATCGAACCCAAAGCGGGCGTCTTTGTCGGCAACATTTCCGCCATGGTCCGCCAAAAGCTCTGGGAGAAAGCCTGCCAAGGAGTCCGAGAAGGCGGCGCTATCCTCATCTACAGCGCAAAGAACGAACAAGGTTTCAAAATCGACTTCTGGGGAAAGACCTCAAGATGGATAACAAACTGGGAGGGACTTCAACTGGTAACAAGACCCAAAGAGCCCTAAAATACATGTGTCTTCCCCACGCACGTGGGGGTGAACCGCCACGAGACCCTTTTGTGGGCCAGTCCCTCAAGTCTTCCCCACGCACGTGGGGGTGAACCGAACCGAACCCGGAAACCGGGCGCGGAACATGCGTCTTCCCCACGCACGTGGGGGTGAACCGACAAAAGAACAACAACACAACAGCACAACAGCAGTCTTCCCCACGCACGTGGGGGTGAACCGCCGCGTCTACCGCGCAAGCCCATTGACCGGAGGTCTTCCCCACGCACGTGGGGGTGAACCGTGTAACGGCACCGGCGAAAGCGAGCATGTGCGGTCTTCCCCACGCACGTGGGGGTGAACCGCAATCGCCGAGGAGCTCGACATTACTGTTGCAGTCTTCCCCACGCACGTGGGGGTGAACCGCCAGGATATAGAAGCGCTCTTGGTCGAGAATTGTCTTCCCCACGCACGTGGGGGTGAACCGAGGGCTTGCAGTTGCTTGCCGAGAACCGCGCGGTCTTCCCCACGCACGTGGGGGTGAACCGTTCACATCATCGTGTGTGGCCGCGCCGGCTACGTCTTCCCCACGCACGTGGGGGTGAACCGCCCCATTCCGAGTTGATTGCCACACCACCACGGTCTTCCCCACGCACGTGGGGGTGAACCGCGATACGTTGTTCAGGAAGGCGATAAGTGGCTGTCTTCCCCACGCACGTGGGGGTGAACCGACTTAGAAAATGCACCTGAGTGGCTCAAAAACGTCTTCCCCACGCACGTGGGGGTGAACCGTCCCAGGAGTAGAAGTCGGTTGAGTTGTAATTGTCTTCCCCACGCACGTGGGGGTGAACCGGGGTGTTTTGTGTTCGCAGAGTTCTACGGGGAGTCTTCCCCACGCACGTGGGGGTGAACCGGTGAAGTCTTTGCGCGCGTGCTCGAGATCGCGGTCTTCCCCACGCACGTGGGGGTGAACCGGAGCACATCGGCACGATGAAAGCACAGCCCCTGTCTTCCCCATGCACGTGGGGGTGAACCGTAGTTCCCTAATCATCTCTGCTGCATCCGTTCGTCTTCCCCACGCACGTGGGGGTGAACCGGTTGACGGCACAAACTTCCGTGGCATCGCGACGTCTTCCCCACGCACGTGGGGGTGAACCGATCAAGAAAGCCGAGAAACAGCAGGAGATGGCGTCTTCCCCACGCACGTGGGGGTGAACCGGCGGACTATCCGGACGGTCATGTGCATGCCGAGTCTTCCCCACGCACGTGGGGGTGAACAGGCGGGTGGCGTTGGTTTCCCGTTTGCAAGTGTGACGCGGGAATGACGCGGGCGTCGTTGGTTTTGAGTATGTAGGCGGGGAATGATTCCCCGCCTTCTTTTTCTCACATAGAGACACGGAGGACGAAGACGAGCGAAGTCAGAAGGGCGAAGTTAGAAGTACGAAGTTAGAAGAGCGAAGGACGAAATTGGCTTGTCCTTCGCCTTTCGCCCTTCGCACTTCGCTCTTCTTCCTTCGCTCTTCCTTCGCTCTTCCTCCGGCCTACAGCCTCCCGCCTCCCGCCTCAAACCCTACGGATTGATGGTGACGGTCACGGTGTCGCTGAATGCGCCGACTCGGTTGTGTCGGTCGACGTATGCGGCTCGGTAGGTGATCGTCAGGGGTTCGGGGTTCATGGTGACGTGGGTGTAGGGGGACCGGTTGTCGTCATCAAGGAAGACCCATTCTTTTTCTTCGGCGGGCGGACCGCTTCCGATGTAGTACCAGATGCGTACGCCGCGTATGCCTGCGGGCAGCGCGTTTTGGCGCGCGTTCAACGGGTTTGGCCCGAACTTGATTTTAGCCCGTTTGCGCTCGCCGACATCGATGTCGAGCATCGGGTGGCCTGCTTCTTCGATGCTGACTTCGCTCAGCGGCGTAGGCTCGTCATCGGCGACGGTGATCCCGAGATCGCGCCGGATCCCGTCGGTCATTGCGGGATGATGCTGGATCCGCTGGACCAGGTTGCGCAACCGCGGCTCGATGGTATCGGCGCGATCGGCATCCCGTATCGCCACGGCGGCCCGATACGCGTTGTGGGTTGAGACGACATCGTCTTGCTCGACCGAGAACCGGGTCGCGTCGGCCTGGCAATCACTGATCTCGCCCGAGGTGACGTCTACCGTCGTCCCGTGAACACCGATTTGTGTCCCAAAGTTGTTCATCCAAAACGCGAAATCATCGACACTTGTTGGCAAATATCCTGCCATACCACACACTCCTTTCCCTTTGTTGACCTTCGTTTCGTTCTACGACTTCTTCGTTGCCTGCCTTTCTTCTTTCATCTCCTTTCCTTTTCGCCTCCGGTCTCCCGCCTACAGCCTCCCGTCTACGGACTAATCGTCACGGTCACGGTGTCGCTGAACGCGCCGACGCGGTTGTGTCGGTCGACGTAGGCGGCTCTGTAGGTAATCGTGAGGGGTTGGGCGTTCATGGTGACGTGGGTGTAGGGGGACCGGTTGTCGTCGTCGAGGAAGATCCAGTCTTTTTCTTCGGGTGGGGGTCCGCTTCCGATGTAGTACCAGAGGCGGACACGGCGTATGCCGGCGGGTAACGCGTTGTGGCGCGCGTTCAACGGGTTCGGGCCGAACTTGATTTTAGCCCGTTTGCGCTCGCTGACATCGATGTCGAGCATCGGGTGGCCGGCTTCTTCGATGGATACGGCGGTTTGCGGCGTGGGCTCGCTATCGGGCACCGTAATGCCGAGGTCGCGCCGGATCCCGTCGGTCATGGCGGGGTGATGCTGGATCCGCTGGACCAGGTTGCGCAACCGCGGTTCGATGGTATCCGCGCGGTCGTTGTCGCGGACGGCCAGGCCGGCACGGTACGCATTGTGCGCCGAGGTAACGCCATCGATGTCCTCGGCGAAGCGGTCGTCCAAGAACCGCAGCATCAGCACCTCGAGCGCCGCGATGTCGAGTTCCTCCCAATACGCTATGAGTCGCTGGGCGAAGTGGCCCAGCCAACGCGAAAACTCATCGTCTTTCGCCGGAAGATAACCACCCATAATCCGCCACCCCTCCTCGTTTCCATACCCGTTACGCCATAGCCCATCAACACAGCACGTCATCGAAGAACACCTACATGGTAGGCCACCGCGCACGGTATGTCAAGCGCTCTTTTGAGGCTGTAGGCTGTAGGCCGGAGGCTGGAGGCTTACCTCGTTCCTGCCCCCGACCTCGTTCCTGCCCCCGACCTCGTTCCCAAATTTCGCGCCCTCGTTCCTGCCCCCAACCTCGTTCCCAAATTGCATTTGGGAACGCACTTGTGCTAAAGCTTCGCTTGCGCCGCCACCCGTGACTCGTCCAGCAGGGGCACGACGGCGAATAGCGCCAGAGACGGTGATCCCAACCTCGTTGCGTGCGAGGTCGTGCAGTAATTCAGACGGCGGTGCAGGGTCCAACCCGCGTTGCCAACGGACGCCATTCCCGGTGGGGCAAACAAAGTTTTTGGCGCAAGTGCGTTCCCAAATCCAATTTGGGAACGAGGTGAGATGGCTCCTGCGCGTTCCACGTCAAGCCCTTCCTTATCGGCCAGCCAATCCGCCCCTTTCCGCATTCGCTTCGCCATCCTACGATTACTATCAGGTCGTCGGCATTACACGGGGCGTGCCCAAGGGCGGCGCGACCACACGATGCTGTCCGGTCAATGCGCGGTAGAGCTCCTCAAAGCCTTCTGCCTGATACATCTTGAAATGAGTAAACGTCTTTACAGGCGTTGGGATACAGGCACTATGGTCCTCCTCGAAGAGTACCGCCCTGAATTTATCGCTTACCGTTTGTGCGTCGTACAGATGCTGGTAGATTAAATGCCCTTCCCAGGTTGCCCCCAGCCCTGTTCCCGGCTTTTCCTCTTTTTTGACGCGGCACAGGTATTTCGGCGAACATACCATAAGCACTGTGGATGCCTCGCGGATGATTTTGTCCATCCATGCCGGCCAGCCTTCCGCTGGGCCCATTTCGCCCATATACTGGTCTATCCAGGCGTCCACACCCCAGGTGCGCAGATCATCGGCCAGTTGCCGCACCTTGGCCGCAAAACCCTTGTCTTCCCACGCATAACTGATGAATACTTTACCCTGTGGAACCAGCAGCGGCTTCTCTTCCATCTTTATCTCCCGTTCTTTTGGAATCGTATATTCTTCAATGCCCTCCAGCAGTTCGCGCACGGTATACTTTCTCTTAGCGCCCTGGGGGCGCCACGAGTACATGCGGCCCTCGTCTTTCTCGTATTGTTCCAGGTCCTTGTAGTCCACCGTCACGCCCGGATCGTCGGGCAGGCTCACCATCTCCCTGACTTCCAGATGCCGCATGGCGCCGTGGATAGCCGCAAGATTATGCCGCACGACCGTAAGCGCCCTCCGGCTGGCAGGTTCTCTCTTTTCGACGGACACGAATACCTTTTTCTCTTCCCGGCTGCCCCGAACCAATACGCGCCGTCCGTCAATCCGCATCACGACGCCATTCTTCCAGTAGGTGTTCTTGGAGATCGCATTGTGCATGCGGACGATAAATCGCGGAATCAATCCCGCGGGCAGGTAGTCATAGTGATATTCCAGATTCAGCGAGCTTCCCGGCTCAATACCGTGGTCCGGTTCCTGCGGGGGCAGCAATTCGGGAATCAGGCGCAGCCCTGCCTTGTTCGGCGGCGGGTCGGGAATGGGGAAGCACAGTTCGAAAAGGTCCGCCTCCATCATGGCCAAAATAAACATCTGGTGCTTTTTCGGGTAGTCCTTCTGTCTATGGAAGATGCGCTTCAGGTCAGCAAGTTCAAGTTGGCCGTGACGCTCCCGGACAACCAGGTCGGTCAAAATCGCGTATACCCCTTGCGTCACCCATGTCGGATCGAGCACATACGTGTCGGGCAGCGGACCGTACCCGCCGGGACTGTCATAATGAAGAAGTGTTCCAAGTTGCTTCAGGTAGGCAAGCAGCGCATTTCTGTCGCCGGCCGTGAGTTTATGCTTCTCACAGAGCGTGTCATACTCCTCACGGGGAAGATTCTTCCGCTTTCCGGCCTCGTGCTCCAAGGCGGTCTTGGCCTTCAGATAGCTGCCGGGTACCTTCTGGCGGACATTATCAAGATTCCGGACGCGCTCGATAATCGCCTGGCGAAGCACCTCAATACCTTCCCCGTGGCGGCTCACATCCTTACCGTCGCAAACTGTCTTGCAGAAGGGGTCCGGCAGGTTCTCCGGATAATCCTTGCGCAGCCGCGTGTCGTCTGGTTCATAACTACCCTCGTCGCGCTTGTTGAGCACCACGATCACCGGGGAATCCACCCCAAACGTGCGGATCTTTTCCATCCAATACCGGAGTTTGCTCTGTTCTTCATTTTCCCGCGAATCAATCACCAGAAGATACAGGCTCCGCTCCGTCAGGAAAAACTGGTGCGTTGCCTGCATGATCTCCTGCCCCCCGAAATCCCAGATATTCACCCGGATCGGCTGCCCGCCCTCCGAGGCGCTCGCCACCGTCCAATCCCCAATCTCAATGCCCGGGGTCCATTCCGGATGTTCCAGGCGTTTCCCCTCGGTAATCCAATGAATCAGCGCGGTCTTGCCCACGCCCGGCTCGCCCACGACCAGTATTTTCGCCTCATTCAGCGGGAACGTGTCCGGCCCGGACACACCGGGTTGGCTGTCTTCCTGTAGACGGAAATAAAAATCGAGAATCGGTTGCGGCGCGGCGGGCTGCGCGTCTTTGACGAGAACCTCCTCCCAGGTGGGCCCGAGGATTTCCGGCGGCAGGCCCAATGCCGGATTGGCGTGCAGAAAAAGTTTCTCCAGTTTTGTTAAACGTCGAAGCGACTCGGGCAGCGTGGAAAGCTGATTGTTGTCGAGGTACAGTCTTGTCAGCGCGGTGAGTTGGCCTATCTCCCGCGGCAGCATGGAAAGCTGATTGTTGTTGAGATTCAATTCCGTCAGCGCGGTGAGTTGGACTATCTCCGGCGGCAGCGTGGAAAGCTGATTGTTGTTGAGCCATAGTTCCGTCAGCGCGGTGAGTTGGCCTATCTCCGGCGGCAGCGTGGAAAGCTGATTGTTGTCGAGGTCGAGTCTTGTCAGCGCGGTGAGTTGGCCTATCTCCGGCGGCAGCGTGGAAAGCTGATTGTTGTCGAGTCGCAATTCCGTCAGCGCGGTGAGTTGGACTATCTCCGGCGGCAGCGTGGAAAGCTGATTGTTGTGGAGTAGCAATTCCCTCAGCGCGGTGAGTTGGCCTATCTCCGGCGGCAGTGTGGAAAGCTGATTGTTGTAGAGTCGCAATTCCGTCAGCGCGGTGAGTTGGCCTATCTCCGGCGGCAGCGTGGTCAATCCCATTCCGTTGAGGCTCAGCCTTGTCGCACCGGTGCGTTGCGCTTCCTTAATCTTCTGCAAGGCCTCTTGATAGGCGTCGTCGTGTTTCATGATCTATTCCTCCCCTGCGTTTAGCCTCTCGCCGCACGACGCCCGCGCGCGCCACGCCTGCTTCCGGTCATTCGTGCGGGCCTTTCAATTTCAAACCGTTACGATAGTATAACTCATGACTCATTTGGTCAAGTAATCCGCCGGAAAGGGCGATAGCATCGGGTTCGGCGGGTCGCGACCCGCCCTACGCTTGGGGCGAATGATTATTCGCCCCTACGGATTGATGGTGACGGTGACGGTGTCGCTGAATGCGCCTACTCGGTTTTGGCGGTCGACGTAGGCGGCTCGGTAGGTGATGGTGAGGGGTTCGGGATTCATGGTGTGGTGCGTGTAGGGCGAGCGGTTGTCGTCGTTTAGGAACACCCAATCGCTCTCATTGGGCGGAGGACCGTTGCCGATGTAGTACCAGATCCGCACACCGCGCATCCCCGCGGGC
>Ga0114918_10004469_pt1 | contig 12145 bp, 14 predicted proteins | sample LantaG_FD_87015 | JGI IMG/M metagenome (GOLD analysis project Ga0114918, IMG submission 87015) | Deep subsurface microbial communities from Baltic Sea to uncover new lineages of life (NeLLi) - Landsort_02402 metaG | ecosystem: Environmental > Aquatic > Marine > Oceanic > Sediment | place...
GAGTATGCTCTCTTACAAGTTGTACAAATAGCACCAACTTTTTCAATTTCTTTTAACTGATCTTCAATATGACTAATTTTACTTTTAACATCAGCTAAAACTTGATAGGCAATTTTATAAAGTTTTTGCGACTCTTGTAGTTCTTCATTACATTGCTCAAGTTTGATATCGAGCTTTTCTATAACATCATCTGGAAGAACTTTAATGCTCTTTTTTAATTCATCAATTTTAATTTTACTCTCTTCAATACGTTTTGTTAACGTTTCAATCTTTAATTTTTTTGTCTCTTCAAAAGCATCGAGTTGCTCTTTGTTAAATTTGTAACCTTTTTCTATGCCCTCTACCTTAGTGAATAACACTTCATAATCTTTTTTAAGTGTATTGTGTTCCTCTCTAGCTTTCGAAAGCATATCCGAAAATACTTCAAGACTAAGAATACTCTCGATAAACTTTCTCTTATCAATTTTAGACTGTGCCATAAAAGGTACAGTGGTATTGATAGTCATTATGACTGAGTTTTGAAATATCTTGCCATTGGACATAACAAGTCTTTGAATATACTCGTTTGTCTTAGCCATAGTAGAACGGGTTATATCTTCACCGTTCTTTGTCATATGACATTTAGTAGGATTAATAGTTCTAATAATACGATACTGAGATAAACCGTTACCGTTTTCAATATCAAAGTCTAAAATTACTTCACATTTTTTCTTAGTAAAAGAATTAACTATAAGGTCTTTAGGTAAATCTCTAATTGTCGTCCCGAACAACGAAAAATAAAGTGCATCAGCAATAGTTGATTTACCGACACCGTTCTTAGAGTCCTCTTTGTCATAATTGATACCTGTAATAACATTAACACCAGTCTGAAAATTAATAGTTACTGGCGTTTCTCCGACAGAGAGAAAGTTCTTGATCGTAAGAGATTTAAAATTTACTAACCGCACTTTTTATAGTATAGATGAAATAGCTATAAGGTCAAATGTTTATATACTTCTTTAATACCTTTTTCAAGACCGTAATATTCAAGCAATGGTGTGTGAGTTCCGCTATAGTCTTGACCGTTAATATTCTTATCGATAATAATTTTGCTTTTATGATTATCTAAATTATTAATCATATTAGCTATCTCTAATAATGTATAAGTTCTCTTATATGTGCAATCTATAATTTTTGGTAAATTATTATTAACAATATAATGTTCAATAAGTTTTATAAAATCCTTCATATAAAAAAAATCCATTTTTTTATTTTCATGTATAAAAATATTTTTTTTATTTTTATAGTTTATAATACTATTTTTTATAAATCTTCTGGGTTCTTCATTTTCATTAAAAACAGCAAATATTCGTATATTAAAAAAATTTTCAATACCTTCTATTGAATTAGCAATTACAGCTTTACTTAAGCCATAAGGGGTATGCTTTAAAGAAAGTTCAGCACCGGAACCAAAATGTATTAGTTTATTAAACTTGTCTTTATGAGATAGTAAATTATAATACATTTCTAAATTTTGATCTAAAACTTCACTTGTATCAATCTTTAAACGATTGCCTCCTACTACAGCTGAATGTATTACAACGTCAAATATTTTATTTTCAAACCATTTTGCTACCGCAAATCTATCTGTTAAATTTAAATCAAGGCGGGTTATAGCAGTTATATTATATTTTTTTTTAAATGCAGTTTTTAAGCTTTCACCTATATAGCCATTACTGCCTGTTAATAATATCTTCATTTTGTGAGATTTATATACACAGGACCAAGGCGTAAAATACTCTGTTTAAAGGAATCTTCTAGTTCTTTGTTGGTGGTTGGATGATACACTTTAATATTACTAAAACAATTCATGATTTTAATATCATCAGTAGCCCAATGAGAAAAACCAAGATGTCCATAATCTTTATTTCTTCCCCCACCAATAATATTAACAGGTATATTTTCATGGTTTAAATAGTTTCTTATCATTTCGAAAGGTCTGTATAAAACAAACGGTGTTATTGAATACACATACGGTATTTTATTTTCCATTGCTGCTCCTATACCCATACCCATCATTACCATTTCTGACGACCCGACATTGTAAAATCTATTACTAAAATCAGCTTTAATGTTGTCCCAAAGGCCGTAACCTAAGTCTCCAGTAATAAGAAAAATATCTTTATTAATAGACATTTCTTTATATAGAAGTTCAGCAAACTGTTTTCTCATGAGTTTAAAACTTCTTGGTAATTTTCTTCATTCATTATATGATAGTGAGCGTTTAGGCCTTTCAAGAACGAATAATGTTCTACAGTGGAATGTCTGATATTAATAGTAGGTAAAAAAGCCTTTAATCTTTTAACAAGATAGTTTTTATCTACTTCTTTGTAAGCGCAATAACCGTTTATGTTTATAAATATTTCAAGATTTTGAATATTTTCTTCAACAATAGTCTTTAATGATTCCCAAACACTTCCTTCGGCCGCTTCCCCATCACTTAATAAGACCCAAACTTTTCTTTTAGGTGCTGCAATAGCTCTCCCTAATGCTATTGTTATACCTAGACCTAGACTGCCAGTAGAGCAGTATATTTTATCTTCTTCGCAGCGATGTGGGTGACTACCATAACTTTTAAAAAGTAATTCAGCATTTTTTTTATGATATTTTTCAATGCAGACATAAAGAGCCAAAGCTGCATGACCTGCAGACAGGATAAATATGTCATCGTTATCCATTTTACTAAAAATTTCATCTATAATATTAACACTAGAAAAATAGCTTCCAAGATGACTAAGCTTATTTTTAAAAGCTATTTCAGCTATGCGTTTTTTGAGATTCATATTACAATTACCAAATAAATTTGTTTTTATAATAGTTTACTATATTTTGAATCTCAACATTAAAGTTTTTTCTTGGCTTCCACCCTAATTTTTTAAGTTTAGAGTCATCTAGAGCATATCGTGCATCTTGACCAGGACGATTAAATGAAAAATCTATATATTGTTCTATATTTAAAATTTGCTTATTAAAATAAGCACTAAGTATTGCTTTAACAGTGTTGGTATTTGCTTGTTCAAAACCACCTGCAACATTATAAATCTCTCCGATTTTACCACTTTCTATTACAGTTATAATAGCATCTGCAGTATCTTCAGCATGTAACCAGTTGCGTATAGATTCTCCGTTATTGTGGAGAGGTATTAACCTATTAAGATTTAAACATTTAACTGCTTTTGGTATTAACTTTTCAACATACTGGCCTATACCGTAATTATTAGTGGGTCTTAAAATAATATATTGTGTTTTGTGTGTGCGGCCCCAAGCCATTATTAACATATCAGCAGCTGCTTTAGTAGCTGAATAAGGGTTACTTGGTTTGAGTAGATCTATCTCAGTGTGAGTTCCTTTTTCTATATCTCCATAAACTTCGTCGGTGCTAATATGTACTAGTGTTGGTTTTTTAGAATTTTCTCCTCTATGACTACGAATAAGTTCTAATAAATTATGAACACCATCTATATTAGAGCGAACAAATTCTAAACTACTAACTATACTATTGCCAACATGTGTTTCAGCAGCTGTGTTAATAATATAATCACAATCGTATAAAAATTTCAATTCGTTAATATCACAACAAACAAAAGAAAAATTACTATAATTATTAAATTCTTCTAGTAAGTCTTTATTTGCTGCATATGTAATTTTATCAACTCCCTTAACATACCAACCTTTTAACAGACATTTACGAGTAATATAAGAACCTATAAAACCTAAACAACCAGTTACATAAACTATTTTTTTCATAAATTATTTTGTTTTTTTATAGTAATCTATAAGTTTTTTTATTGTCCCGTCTATGTCATTTTTTTGATTAAAACCTAAAGATTTAAGCTTTGTTGTATCTAAATATGAATGTCTAACTTGTACTATATTATGAAATGAAGTAGGCTGTATTTCAACTATTTTTGATTCGGAGTTAGCAAATTGTATTGCTTTTTCAATTAGATCTCTAAAGCGATAAGGTGTCCCGCTTCCAATATTAATGGTTGTGTTGTAAGGAGCTTTTTTAGTGCATAAATGTATAGCTTTACAAGCATCTTCCACATACATATAGTCTCTTAAAACATCTCCTCCATAGTACAAAGAAACATCGTTTCCTTTTACTATTTCACTAATTAAAAATTGTAACGCGTTTTTTTGCTTTGAAATTTTTTTATCTCCTTCTCCTATTATGTTGGCCAATCTAAAGATGCGATATTTTATACCAAACGTTTCGCAAAAAGAAATTAAAAGCTGTTCTGCACATAATTTTGTAATTGAATAAAAGCCGGTTGGTTTACAACGAGAATGATCTTCATTAAAGGGAATTTCATTATTTTGTCCATAAACAAACCAGGAACTTACAAAATTAAAAACAGTGTTTTTGTGTTCGTTTGGATCTAGTGCTTGCAAAACATCCATTAGTTTTATTAGATTTGTATTAATGTCTATTTTTAGATCTTTGTGAATATTGTAGTTATCAACTGTACTAATAAAGTATAAAATGTTCTTAGTTTGAGCTTTGTTTTCTTCTCGTGGAACAATTAAGGTTTCGTTTTCAAATAATGAAACAAATTTACTTCCTATAAAGCCCGTTGCTCCGAATACTGATATATCTTGTTCAGTCATTTTATATACAAGGCATCTCCCCATTTTTCACTCAACATAAACGTTTCAGCTCTTTTAAAACCGTATTGATTTAAATATGAATCAATGTCGGCTACATAATCATTATCTATATAAATTGAATCGTCGTTAATTTCTGTGTAAATGCAATTAAAATTTTTAATTAATTCTCCTAAACCTTTCAGAGCTCTCAGTTCGACTCCTTGTAAATCTAAATTTAACATATTGTAAAAATTCAAATCAATCTTGTTTTCTTCAATAATACTTTTAAGTGTTTTTGTAGTTTTCTTTAAAACTTTTACAAAATCTATATAGGAATAATATTGTTTGTGTTTTCCAAATTGAAGTATAGATGAGGATTCAGTATTGTTGGTAATGTTAAAGTCTAACTCAACATCATCTTGATCATATACTAGATAGTTTAGCAATATTTGTTCTTGAGCGTTGTTTTCTATTAGTTTTTGTTTACCTAGTTCAATTAATTCATCATTACCCTCAATCCAAACAACTTTATTGATTCCACAATTTTTGTAGCTTTCATATTCCTCTAATTTGTGAGCTCCAACATGAATTATACCTTTAATTTTAATATTGTGTTTTGTTATAATTTGCTGTAAATCAATAAACATAAAAAATAATTATGGAATTGTTATTAAACTATCAAGAGGTTAAATTGGAATTTTAACAAATTTACCGTTAGAGGGTATTAGATCAATGTCATCAATATCTGGAACTAGTTTCCACGGATATCCAGCAGAAGATGTATATAAAGGTACATATACTTTATCTTGATTACCTAAAAAAGCGGCCCACCAACTAAAAGTAGATTGAGATATTAAAAGTTGTTTTGCATTTAGCAATATTAGATAATCTAAAATTAAACTATTGTAGTTGTTGGAAGGATAAAGTGTGTTTGCTGTATAACAATTAGGAATCTCTTTTAAAAGTGTTTGTATATAAAAATGATTAACATCATCAGTTACCAATATGCAATTTCTGTAGCTTAGAGATTTAATAATATTAATATATACATCTAAAGAAAGTTGCTGCTGTAAAGCAACATAATCTCCAAGTCTTATATGTACTACTAAGTCTTCTGGACTTATTTCAACGAAATTTTTAATATAAAACGTATTTTGTAAATCTTCTCTATGTTGTTCATACAAATAATATTTTTGAAAAAAACCTTTTAAGGCTATTTTACCGCTGTGGTTTAAAACTTCGTTCAAACATACGTTTTGTATGTGACCAGTAGAAGAGTTGTAGCCAATATTAAGGGTGTTTTCTGTTTTACTTTGCTTATCAGTAATAGCTTGTACGTTTGTAAAAAAACTGCTAAGATTATTAATATTTGTAATATCTAAATTGTAGTTTTTTTCTTTAGCTATAATTTTACCTAAAGCATACTGAAACATATTGTTTCCGAGACCACCTATTAATTCTACTTCTATCATTGTAGTAAATATTTTTGGTATTTTTCAATATTGTTTAATACAAATTCGGGTAAGTAACTGTTAAACTTTTCAGGTTCTATTACATACATTTGATTTTTATGAAAAGGGTTTGTTTTATTTTGTATACATTGCTTAATATATTCTTCTGAAAGATCTTGGTACTCACTGTGTAAAAAATTTTGAAGTTTGTATGTTGGAGATTCTGTATAGGAGAAATGCCAACCACAGTAATCTGTTGAGTTAATATTAATACTAGAATCTATTTTTTGAGATTGATTTCGTAAAACATCGTGGGAAAGATGTAATTTATTTTCTTCTAAAAAAGTTTTTAATAAAGAAAACTTCATAAACATTGGTTGAATCCAGTCTTGCGCAGACGCCACTAAATTGAAGTAAAAATAACAAATAAGAGATTTCCATCTGTAAATTTTATTAGGGTTAATAGTGTTTAAAACAGGCAGTATTTTCTTAGGATTCCAAATTTCGTCTAAATCCGAAACAAACACAACATCGTCATTAGAGGCTATTTGTTTTATTGCATTGTAAATACAATCTCTTTGATAATTTTCATGAGACCAGTATGTATGTTCAGGAAATGTATCAACTACTACGTGTTTTATTTTAGGCAAAAATTGTTTAAAACGATCTTTATTCTCATCAAAATAAAGTGGTTTAGGTTTATTTTGATGACTTCTTGTTGCCTCTACTAATACAAACAAATCAACAGACTCATAAAGAATGTTTAATCGCAACTGTAAAAGGTCTAGTTCATTAAAGAAGGTGAATGTGTCAAAAATTTTCATTTTGTTTGTACATTGAATAAACTTTTAATAATTTTTCTTGAGATGTATTGCTGTGAGTGTTTGTATAGCTATCTTTTCTAAACGTGTGTTCGTATTCGTAATTTTCTATGCAGTGCAGAATATTATTTTGTTTTAGCCATAAAAAGTTAAAGTAAATTACGTCTACAGTTGCGTATAAAAATACCGGGTCTATTAAGTTACAGATATCTAAGTATTGTTGTTTAGGTACTAAATAATTACCAGTGTTTAAAAAAATTGGCAAGTAAAAATCTTTCGAATCAAAGTGAGTTTGAACAAATTTTAAATCTATTTTTTTATTACAAAGTTGGTTGTAACCCCAGTGGTTTATAAAGCCAGGACAAAAAATTGTATTTGTTGCTTTAAGGTCCAAATTTTTAATAATATCAAAACAATTGTAACCGTTTGAGCTTGTTTTAACTAAAAAATTGTCACAATCCATTACTAGAACCCAATCATTTTTACAATTTGAAACTAGATTTTTTCTATTGAGTAAAGGAGATAAATGCTTTTCGCTTTGAAATACTTTTATTATATCTGTTTCTAGGGGCTTTAAATTTTTATAATCAGCTGAAAAATCATCTTGAATTACAATTTCATCAATTAAGCCATCGGAAAGAGCAAAATAGTCATTGTTTAAAATTTGTTTTTTTATCCACTCTGAACTATTCCAAGTTGTAAAACCAAGAGAAATATTCATAAAACAACATCGTCGAGTAACTTAAGTTTGTCTTTGAATTGTTGTCCGCCATCTTCAAATACCTCTATTGCTTCTCCTTTTCCGTGAAAACCAAAACAAGTATCTAAACTGTAATTTTTACATTCAGGTATTTTTGATTCTAAAGAAAACTTCATTGCAAGATCTAAAGGGGCAAACTTACAGTTATGTTGCTGCAGCATAACTTTGTTATACACACAAATTAAGCTATCTTCATGCTCACCTTCACAGTGTATACCGCGACATAGATTTACTAGCTTCTTACTTCTTAAACTAAACCCACCGTTGCCAACTCTCGCTTCGGGGTAGTGAGACCTCCACGGAGCACCAATATAATCATATTGCAAAAATTCATCTGTCCACAGGTCTGGATTTATAATAAAACCATCATCATGAATTAAAAGACAAAATTCAGTATCAAAATACTTATATAAATTATGCAAAATAAACGGACTATAAGAAGTATGAGTGAGTTTTGGTATTTCTATAAATTCAATATAATTTGGAATATAATTTGGTCTTATATGGGAAAGTATAATATTTTTATGAAACGTAATCTCTTGGCAGCTATATGCTAAAGCTTTTATACCAACATTAGGGTTAACTCCATCGATACATATAATTGTTATCTTTGGTAATTGTAATTTTTTTTTCATTGTTTAAAAAATGAATCAACTATTTCTTATATATAGTTGAGTTGATTGTCGTCAATAACAGGGCTTGTTCCTAAAAAAAACGTATCAGTGGTAACTTTTCTTGCTTTAGGGTATTCGTTAATAATCTTATTAGGTGACATTAGACCCTCATAAGCTGGTTGTAGCATTATATTGCCAGCAAAATAAGGTCTTGTTTGAATTTTATTAAGTTCTAAGTATTCTACAATATCTTTTCTTTTAAAGAAACTTTTATCTTTAATTGTCAAGGCAAAAGCAAACCAACTGGGGTCACTATTTTTTGTTGCTTTTGGTAAAATAAAATGTTCTTCATATTTTTTAAAAATATTAAACAAACGTTTATGGTTATTATTTCTTTTCTCTTTTATAAGTGGTAACTTTTGTAACTGTTTTAATCCCATTGCTGCTTGAATTTCTATAGGTTTTAAATTATAACCTATTTCATCATAAACATATTTGTGATCAAATATTTCTTCTGGTAAAGAAGGTAACCAATTAGAAAACCTATTACCACAAGAACCGTTTTTTAGAAGATTAGCTTTTAGCCCAACACAATAGCATCCTCGACCCCATTCCCGAAAACTTCTTGCTATTGTTTCCTGTTGTTTGGTATTACATGCAACAAATCCGCCTTCTCCCATTGTAATATGATGAGCTGGATAAAATGAACAACTAGCAAACTCTCCAAAACTTCCAAGAGGTTTATTATCAAAGCTTGAACCTAGTGCATCACAACAATCCTCTAAAAGAATTAAATTATAATCTTTAATAACTCTCATTAATTCCTTCATATTTGGAGGATTACCTAAAACATGCGCAAAAGTTATAACTTTTGCTCCTTTTTTTGCTTGATCAGCTACTTGTTCAATATTAAGGTTAAGAGTATCAAGATCTATATCTACAAATACTGGTTCAAAACCAACTTGAAAAATAGGATTTATAGTTGTTGGAAAACCTGCAATAGGGGTGATTACTTTAGTACCCTTGGGTAAATTATATAACCTTTTTGAAGTTAATGCAGACATCATTATAAGATTCGAGCTGCTCCCACTATTAGTCAGTATACCGTATTCTTTATTTAAAAGTTTAGGGAAAATATTTTCAAAAGATATACCCTGTCTACCTAATACAAGCCATCCTTCTAACAAAGTATCTATTGAAGCTACATATTCATCTGCAGAAAAGAAAGGCCCTGCATACTGTACCCAATCTTTGCCTGGTGTCCAGTGTTTATTATTTTCTTTTTCTTGTATAAATTCTTTTACAAGGGTTAAAATTTTTTCTTTCTTTGTCATTTTTTATATGATACTCCCTTTTTTAAGAAAATCCATTACTGTTTAATAGCATAATCATATATACCCATACCCCAATCATTAAGATTTGGTATATTGTGTAAGTTTGTCTGAGTTACAATATATTGTAATTTGAAATTGTTTTTCACATCTTGCCGACTATATATGTTATGCGGAACACGTAATGGGTATTTTATATCTGCATACTTCCAGTTAAAATTTGCGACCGAGACATCATATTCTTGTGGTGTAAGGGTACCGGCTTTAAATTTTGTTCGTGTTACGTAATCTGTAACTTTCCAAAAATATTGTTTAATTCCAACCCATCGCTTATCAAGCCACTGAAGATGGGCGATAAATAGTTTATCAAAAGGTATTTGTAGTTGTTGCCTTGCTGTAGGTAGATGCAAAGAATGCATTTGGGTCCATGTAAATTCGGCGCGAGAAGTGTATGTACCAATTCTGTCTTTAAAATTATGGCCCCACGGACCGTCAACTCTTATTTGTGTTTTATCGGTATATTGAATCCACTGCAGCCAAAACAAAGTATCAGAGTGTTGTTTTAATAAATCTTCGAGTTCTTGTTTAGTGAAGCTACCATCTAAATATTCGTCTGTATCTAGACAAATAATGTTATTTGAATATTTTAAAGCTGTATCATAAAGGTATTGTCTTTCATTAGTTTCTACTTTTAATTCACTATCTTCGTTGTAATTTGTTTCTAAAATTTCTAATATATTATATTCTTTACTAACTTGCTTAAGATACTCAATAGTGTCATCTGTTGAATTGTCACTTAAAAAAACAAAACCATCAGCATATTTTTTCCATATTGGAAGCATTTCTTTTATTAAAAATGCTTCGTTTTTTGTTCTTGTAATTTGTATAATCATAATTTTATTTGTCTTGTGTCAACTTTTGACCAGTCAGGGTCGAGATTAAGATATGCGCTTAATTTTTTTACTGCCTCTTCTCTTTGTGGTGAGAGATCAAACCACAGCTGATCACTTATTTTATCATTATTATCTGCTAACATTCTGTCCGCGGTGTTGTCTCTTTTTCTTTCACCATATACCCAGTGATTGTGTTGAATATGGATATCACGACGGTACTTAATCCTATTAAAGGCATTAAATGTTTGATACATCCATTGATCAGACCAGTTAATTAAAAATTCCTCTCGGCAAAAATAACCTAAAACCTCGTAATATTTTCTGTGTACAAAAGCATTAACACTTATTTCATCCCGATCCCGATGACCATCGAAACAATGAACTAACTTAATACAATCCTCGGGGCAGTTATTTTTATTAAATTCGTCTAAAATAGCTTTATCCCAATTTAATGTTTTAAAAATCATATCGTCGCCTATATAACCAAAAATTTCATTTTTTGTATTTGCTGCTAGTATATTCCAAATACGATTTATACCAATAAATTTACCGTTATTTTCAATATTAATAATACGCACAAAAGGTATAGCAGCTGCTATTTTGTATGTAATGTCTTGTGTTGGATCGTCTTTATCAATACCAAAAATTAATTCAACATTATTAATATCATGAACTGTTGTTAAAATTGAGCAAATTAAATTTAATTTAAGATTTAATCGCTCCCGACTTGGTACGAGAAGGCTAATTTTCATGGTTTAATTTTTTTAAGAAATTTTACAACGTCTTGTTTTGGTGTGTCAGGTACACTATTTTGCCATGCAGGTAAGTAACCATGCTTTTTTTCAAAAAAAGCAACCGCTCTTTTAATATTTTCCATCCAATCTTTACGGGGTTTAATAGCACTACTATTTTCTGAACATTCAATTTCATCGAGATAATCAACACTATTTGCTATGTCTGGCCAATTCCAATACGGTGTACAATAACCAGCTTTTGCTATTCGATAGTCGTGATCAACATGATCAAATGCATTTACAAAATTTTCATCAAACAAACCAACTTTTTCTAAAACTTCTCTACTGTAGTAGCAAAATGCCCCTACTGAATGAGCATTTATTGCTAGTTTTAAAGCTCCATAATCAATTATATAACGAGGTACAGGGGATCCTTTTGAAATATTGTTTTTGTTTGCAGGTCCGTGATACCCAAACATAAAATGATGCAAACCTGTTACACTACGAGCTTCTATATATTTACTAAAAACAGCACAATCTTTAACAATTATATCATCTTCAACTATAAAAATATGCTCAACATCTGGAATCTTAAGAGCCTCTTTAAATAGCTCATTCTTGCTTACCCCGACCCCTTTATTATTAGTGTGTTTTATGTAAATATCTGGAGCTAAAATTTCAACATTTTCTACTCCATCATTAACAATAGCAATGACACTTACGTCTAGACATTTTTTAATTGTTTCATAACATCTTTTAAAGAAAATAGGACGATTGCATGTTACAATACCTACAAAAATTTTATTATTGGTTTTAGTGCTCATTTACGGTTTGAGAAATTCTATAAAGATCTATACATTTATCCAAGATATCCTTCTTAGGCACGGGTGTATCTAAAAGATTAACAAACTC
>Ga0114918_10004470_pt1 | contig 12144 bp, 9 predicted proteins | sample LantaG_FD_87015 | JGI IMG/M metagenome (GOLD analysis project Ga0114918, IMG submission 87015) | Deep subsurface microbial communities from Baltic Sea to uncover new lineages of life (NeLLi) - Landsort_02402 metaG | ecosystem: Environmental > Aquatic > Marine > Oceanic > Sediment | place: Baltic...
CCGGGTACCCGGGCGACGCGGCGCGGTTCGAGCAGCGCGTGCACGGCCTGCTGGCGGCGTTCGCGGCGCGGGGGCTGCCGCGCGCGGTGACGGACCGGTTCCACATTATGGGCGGCGAGTGCAACTACCTGCTGCGGGCGGTGCCCCCTCCCGGGTTCCTTCCCGCTCCCGCGCCCGCCTCGTCCCCTGGGGCTGCTGCTGCTCCAGCTGCTGCTGCGTCCGCCTCCACCCCCGCGCCCGCGCCCGCCCCCTACTACTACAGCGAGGACGAGGAGGGGGGGGGCAGCGAGGGCGAGGCCGCGGCCTCCTCTTCGTCGCCGGCGCCGCGTGGCGCCCGCCAGGGGGCTTCGACGAGCGACCTCGACTATTTCGCGGCCTCGTCCTCCGACGACGAGGGCGGCAACGACGGGTCCGAAGACTCCGCCGCTGCCCGGAGACGCAGGAGGCGCCGCAGGCACCTGCACCACGCCTCCATCACCGCGGAGGCCGCGAGCGCCTCCGACGCCGCCGTCGCCGCTGCCGCCGGCGGGGAAGCCGCCGCTGCCGAAGCCGCGGCAGCGGCAGCGGCAGCCCTCTCCGCCTCCGCCGCCGCCACCGCCCGCGCCGTCGCCGCCTCCCCCTCGACGCAGCTCCCCTCCTTCTCCCCGCACTCGCACCGCCTCGCCTTCGTGCCCGACGCCGAGTGGAAGTCGCCCGAGATGGCCTCGTGGACGCTCGGGGAGATCGAGAGGCTGCTCGACGCGGCGCAGGCCGCCCTGGAGGAGGGCGCGGCGAGGCTCAGGCTCCCCGTGCGCGTGATCCGCAAGGAGCGCGCCGTCGGGGTCCTGCCGCTCGCTCCCACGGTCTACGAGGTCCTGGAAGATCTGGCCATCTCGGTGCAGGTGGAGCTGGCCGGCGGGAAGCGCTGGGAGGGGGAGAAGGACAAAAGCAACCGGGGCCGAGGACGCGAGGGCGAGGGCGAGGGCAGCAGCGAGAGCAGCAGCAGCTCGCCTCCTCTGCTCCCCTTCTGCGCCTTTAACGGCGGCGGCGACGTCTTCGTCGACGTCGGCAACAAGTCCCTCGGCCTCGACGCGCTCAAGGCCTACCTGGGCCTGAGCCCCTCGCAGGTCCTGCACGTCGGCGACCGCTTCACGGCCTCGGGCAACGACTCGGCGACGCGCGACTGCTGCTCGATCCTCTGGGTCGCCAACCCCGAGGAGACTGACTTCTTCATCAAGCTGCTGATCGCCGACCTCGAGGACCGGCAGGCCGCGGCGGCGGGCTCGGGCCCGGCCTCTTCGCCCTCGCCTCCGCCGTCGCCCTCGGGGCTGCTAGGGTGAAGAAGGAGGAGACGTTCTTGGGGGGGGGGAGAGAGGGGAGCAAGAGCTCCCCATGTCCTCCCGCGCTCCTTGCTCCCTCCTCCGCCCCCCCCCTTTTTTTCTTTGGTTGATGATAAGAGAGAGAGAGGGCCTCGTCTGCGCGTTTCCGACAGGGAGAGAGAGAGAGAGAGAGAGGTGAGTGATTGTGTTTTTCGTTTTTGTTCCACTCGAAACGATGAAATTAAAAAAAAATGCTTTTGATTTTCCTCGACTCTTCCTCTCGTTTTTTATAACACTCGGTTCTCCTAGTTTCCTCTCTCTCCCAGTTATCACGCGCGGAATGCAACCCCCACTTTTATTTTCTCAAGCGCACACACACGCCCACGCACACACACAAATTTATATGTATAGAAAAAACAAAACTCCCTTTCCTCTGTCTAAGCCTCTCGTCGCTTTTTCCCCCCTTTCATCAGGCGGCAACCGCGTCCTTTTTCGCCGCCCTCGCCTTCACCATCTCGTCAACAAACATCTCAAAGCACACATCCGCGTCGTGCGGGCCCGGGCTCGCCTCCGGGTGGTACTGGATGCTCAGCGCCGCCTTGTCCTTCACGACCAAGCCCGCACAAGTGCCGTCATTGAGGTTGATGTGCGTGACCTCGACGTTGGCCGGCAGCGAGGCCGGGTCGACGGCGAAGTTGTGGTTCTGGGCCGAGATCTCGACGCGGCCCGAGGGCTTGTGGCGGATCGGGTGGTTGCCTCCGTGGTGGCCGAACTTGAGCTTGAAGGTGGAGCTGTTGGTGAAGAAAGAGAGAGGGGAGAGAGAGGAGAGATGTGAGAGAGAAAGAGAGGAGAAGAGGTCGGGCTTTTTGAGTTTTTTTCCCTTTAGAGCCTCGAGCCCTCGAAAGAAAAACTCGATGGGAAAACAAAATCGAAAAGTCGAACGCACCCTCCCAGAGCCTGGCCTAGCACCTGATGCCCCATGCAGATCCCAAACATCGGCTGCTTGCCCAGCAGCTCTTTGGCAGCAGCGACGGCGTAGGGCACCGCCGAAGGGTCGCCGGGGCCGTTCGACAAAAAGACGCCGTCCGGGTTCATCGCCAGGACGTCGGCGGCCGAGGTCGAGGCCGGCACGACCGTGAGCTTGCATCCAAAGCTGGCCAGGCGGCGCAGGATGTTGTGCTTGATGCCAAAGTCGAACGCGACCACGTTGAATGGCTTCGCGTCCTTGTCGGCGATCGCTTTCTTCGCGGCAGAGGAAAACTCCCACTCGGCTCCCGTCGCGCCCTCGGACCAGACGTACGGCTCGGAGCACGTGACCTCGGAGATGAGGTCCTTCCCGACGATCGAGAACGCCTTCGCCCTCGCGACCAGCTCGTCGTCCGGCACGGCCGCGTCGGCGCAGATGACGGCGTTGAGGCAGCCCGTCTCGCGCAGGCGCATCGTCAGCGCGCGGGTGTCGACCCCCGCGATCCCGGGGACGCCCTGCCTCTTGAGGTACTCGTCGAGGGTCTGCCTGGAGCGGTAGTTGCTCACGGCCGAGGACAGGTCGCGGACGATGACGCCGGAGAGATGGACCTTGCCGGATTCCATGTCCTCTGTTTGGTTTTTTTGTTGGAAGGGGGGGGGGGAGGTCAGGTTTCGAGGTGTTGGGGAAGCGGAAGAGGAAAAAAGGAGGTCGTTTTTTTTTCTGTTGTTGGAGCTGATGCTCTTCGCTGCCTCTGAAAGCCCTTTTTCTGTTTTTTAATCCGCAACTCGATTCTCTGGGATTACCGAGCGCATGAACATCGACCCGCTGGCGTGCTTTTATCTTTGGTTTCTGCAGAAACCAAAGACAAAAGGCGAGCAGGGCGGAGGACGACGCGCGCGCGAGAGAGAGAGAGAGAGGAAGAGAATTGCTCGATATGCCCCGAGAACGTCGACTCTGCTGCGCCCTTGATTTCCCTCGATTCGCTCGACTTTTTTGCGCAAAGGAATGGGCAGCAATAATGACCTTTTTGAGTCCTGGTTTCCATGTTTGTGGCTCGCTGATGCAACCAAGATGGCATCTCAGAGAAAAAATAGCGCGAAACGAGCACGTCAGCCCTCCGGCACGCAACGCGATTCACCGAAACAGAGAGACCGCCGGTCTGTTTCCGCCGTCGAAAACGTCAACATTGTCAACATCCAGTCTTCAATCCATTGCAGCCCTAAAAGCGCCCGCACCGCCCCTTCCCACTCACCAGGGTTGATCCCGACGTTTCCAATGTGCGGCACAGTGAAGACCACAAACTGCCCCTTGTAGGACGGGTCGGTGAGGATCTCCTGGTAGCCCGTGAGCGACGTGTTGAAGACGGCCTCGCCGACCGCCGAGGCCCTGGCGCCGAACGCGACGCCGTGCCAGACGCTGCCGTCCTCGAGGACGAGGCGCGCGTCGTTCTCGGCCCAGGGCGGGCTGGAGGCGGCGGCCCGGGCGAGCGTGGTGCTCCTATTTCCCTGGGGAGAGGCAACGGGGAGGGACCTCAGGCCGCGGCGAGCGGGGGCGGCCGAGCGGAGGGAGGACGCGGAGGAGGAGGTCGAAGCCGCCGCCGATGCTGAAGCAGCAGGAGCAGCAGCAGCATTCGCCCTCCTCACCGCCGCCGGCCTCGGCGCCACGGCCGCAGCAGACGCCACGTTGAGCGTCTTGAGGGCCTGCATGGCTTTGGGTTCCAGTTCTCAAGTCTCGCGGAGACAGACGGCAAGGAGAGAATGGGAAAGCGAAAGAGAGTTCGCAAGAGGAGGAGGATGTGTTGAGCGAGCGAGTGAAGACGGAAAAAAGCGGAAAAATTCGAGCTCGCGTCGTCGCCACTCTGCCACAAGAAGAAACTCGCTCTCGGAACCAAAAAAACGAAACTTTATCCCTCTCCGAAAGCGTCGCACTGTGGAACTTTAGTAGCCTCTCTCCCTCTGCCACAGACCACAGCAACAATGCCGCACTCGATTCGTGTGCTCTCGTGCTCGCTGAGCGGGACGAGCGCTCGAGGAGGCGCAGCGGATACCAATTCATCGTCTCGGCCGCCGCATCACTCGACTTGTTCCCGCTCTTCTCGAACACCAATCACCACTGTCGCCCGGGGAGGGGGCAATCTCTTTGGTCCCGGTGGAGGCGGGGGAGAAGGCAGGCTCATCATGCCTGGCCAGCAAGGAGGCGGAGGCGGAAGGGGCGGCGGTGGAGCGAGCGGAGGCAGGCTCATCATCCCCGGTGAGTTTTCCTCTCTCTCTCTTTTTCTTTTCCATTTCCCTAGCCACTTTCAAGGACCCTCTTTCTTTTCTCTCCCCTGCTCTCTCTCTCTTCCTCTCTCCCCTCTCTCACCGCGCTCGCCCCTTCCCGGAACCCCTCTTTTGTGAAAAAACGCGATTCGACCCCCCTTTCCCTCTCTGTCCCAGGACAAGGATCGCGCCCGGGACGCGGCGGAGGCCCCGGCGGCGGCCCCGGCGGCGGCACCGCCCCGGGCCGCGGCGGCGGCCCCGCCGACTCCTCGAGCGTCTTTGGCGCGCCGCCCCCTCCGCCGCCCGGCGCCTCCCCGATCGGCGTCATGCTCGACGCGCCCTCCGCGGCCAACTTTAGGCCCCCCCCGGGATTCATGGAGGAAGGCGCGGAGGCGTCCTGGATCCTCGGCGCCGACGGCGGCCTCGGCTCCTCGCCGGGCGCGGAGCCCTTCGACGTCGAGACCGCGCTGTCGATGGTCCGCGCCCGCGCCCGGCCCTGGCACCAGCTCGCCGGGCTGCTGAGGAGTCTGCAGGCCGCGGGGCTCGACGCAATGGCCGTCGAGGTCGAGACCGGCCTCGAGAGGGCGACGCAGGCGCTGTGGCAGACTGCCGCGCAGGTGTACGCGTCTCTGAAGTCTGACGCCGTTTTCCCGTCGGAGGCCATGCCTGCGTTCGACTCTCCGCCCGGCGCCCCGGCTCTGCACGAGCTGCGCAACCTGCCCGCAGACGCGCGGCGCGGCGCGGCCGAGTACCTGGCGACCGGAGGAGAGATGCTGGCGTGCGGGAACGGAATTTTGGAACAGGTCGACGCCGACCTCGCATCAACGCTCGCGAGGGCCTACCGCGAGTACGAGCGCCGCCCCAGGGAGCGCGAAGGGTTCTCCGATGCCCCCGGGGACGTCCTGGCGTACAAGCACTGGCGCGACGCCGCAGAGTGCAGGCGCGAGGAGGACAAGGAGAAGGCTCTGAGAAAGGGGCTGGCGGTCGCGGTGTCGGCTGCGGCAAAGGAGAGGTTCGAGTCGCTGTCGACGGAGGCGATCGCGCGTGTCGTTCCCGCGGCCGAGGCGGCCGCCGCGGCCGCTGCCGCTGGCCTGTTGAAGATGAGCGCCGGAGGGGTGAGGGTTCGTTTTTTTGTTGTTCTTTCGGGGGGGGTGGGGAGTCGTTGCGTCCTTGGAGGATTCTCGACGAAAAACTCCTCTTTTTCTTTTTAAAGCTCACTCATTCCCGCATCTCCCTCTCCCGCTCCAACTCGCCTCCTCCAACAACGAAAAACAGGGAGGCAAGCTCCTGCCGATCACAATCTCGAGGCTCCAGCCCTCGGAGACGCTCTTCGTGCCCGTGCCGCTGCTCTCCCTCTCCCTGGGCGCCGCGACCAGAGAGGCGCTCGCCGCGCTGCCGACGGCGCGGCCCAGCGGGCCCTTTGGCGCCTTTGGCGGCCCTTCCCCCTCCGCCGCCGCCGCCGCCGCCCCCCCTCAGTTCGTCGTCCTCCCCTCCTGGACGACGGTGCAGGGCCTCTCGGGCCTCGCCGCGATCCCGATCGACGACCTGTCGGCGGTCCCCGAGGTCCTCACGGCGGCCGTCGTCGCGGGCGGCGCCGTCGGCGCGAAGAAGCTCGAGGAGGAGCGCGAGCGGCTCGCCGGTCCGGGACTGCTCGTCGTCGACAGGGACGGGGGGGCCAAGGCCAGGGCGCGCAGCGCGGCCGGCGGCGGCGGGGGCCCCAGCGGCGTCGGGGCCGCCGTGCTCGCCGGCGGCGGCGAGGGGGGCGGCGCGCTGTCGATCCGGGACGTCGAGGGCGTCGCCGCCGGGGGGGGCCTCGACTCGGCCGCGACGGTGCTGTTCGTGGTGAGGCCGCCGAGGGTCTCCGTGATCACCGATAGCGACTCGGGGGGCGGGGCGCCTTTCGAGATGTAGTTTTGTCTTTCTTTGTGCTTTTCCTTTCTCTCTTTCGGTCGCGCGCGGGTGCGCGAGGGGGAGGGGAGAGAGAGAGACGATCTTTCTTTTTTTTGAGATTTTTTTTCCTTTCGTGAAAATGTGTAGGGCGTCCTTCCTTCTTCTTCCAGCTTTGTCTCGTATTGCTTTCATCTTTTTTACCGTGTGCTGCTGCACTCCTTCTCGTACTCCCTGTGAAACCTCACGATCTCGCCAACCAGCTGCCGCTCGATAAAGGGCTGCGCAGGATCTCTCGAGATCGCCTCGACCCTGACCGTCGTCGCGTCGGTCTTCTTCTTCTTCTTTTCGCCGTGGCCGCTGTCGCCGTTTTCGCCGTTTTCTTCGCTCAACGGCGGCGCCACGATGAGCACGCGCTCCTTTCTCGTCTCCAGGATGTTGGCCACGACGGCGTGCAGGCCGTAGCTCGCGATTGACTTGGCCGCCTTGGCAACCAGGATCGACTCCTCGGTCTCGAGCTTGAAGCCGACGACAAAGGCGCGCGGCGCCCAGGCGGTGCGGAGCGTGCCGAGCATCTTGGGCGTCTTCGCGAGGTGCAGCGTCAGGCCCGTCGAGGCTACCTCGCTCGACTGGATCTTGTGCTCGGACATCGATCCGAGCGGCACGTAAAAGTCCGAGACTGCCGCGGCGAGGTAGAAGGCAGACCGCGGGCCGAAGGGGGCGAGCGTCTCTGCGATCGCCTTGAGATACACGAGGTACTCAAAAAGGGTCTCGAACGAGATGCGCAGGAGCGTTCCGGCGACGGCGGCCGCTCGGGCCTTGGACAGGGCCGCGGCGACGAGCGCGGCGGAGCGGCCGGAGGAGGCCGCGATCGCCCTCGGGGTCTCGCAGGTCCCGGCGGCGGCGGCGCCCTCGCCCGCCTCCTCTGTCGGCGCCGCCGGCGCCGCGGGGAAGCCGCCCTCGACCACCACCCCGAGCCCGCCCTGCGCCTCTGGGTCCGCCCGCAGGATCTGCGTCAGGCAGTCGACGATCTCCCCGCTGGGGAGGCCCTTGGTGAACGGCTGGATCGAGTGGCGCCGAGTCAGGAACACGACCGCGTAGCCCGCGTCGAGGAACTCCTCGGCGGAGAGCGCGCCGCGGGTGCCGCCGCTGAAGTTGTCTATGAAGCGGACGCAGTGTTTTTCCAGGGGCACAGTTGTCCCCCCCGAGGTGACGCAGACGACGGGGCGGGAGAGGGAGCCTGCGGGCGGAGGGGGAGGTCGGGGGGTGAAGGGTGAGGCAAAAGAAGAGGGAGGGGGGAAGGAGAGGAGGAGTCGCCGCCAATCGATCGCTCGCTCGCTCTCTTTGTCTCTCACCGTCGATATTCGTGTGTCTCGCGACGAAGGCCGCGACGGCCCGCTCGACGGCGTCGCCGTCGACGCGGCCGTGGCACGCGACGTCGGCGAAGAAGGCATCGACGTCCGGTAGGGCGTCGGGCGGCATCGCAAGGATTCGAGAGCTGAGGAAGAAAGTAAACAGTTTCGAGCGAGCTCTTTTTTTTCCTACTAGAGGAAAGAGTAATTCTTTTTTTCGGAGCCCTCGAAGGTATCAGGCACGAAGTTAGCTGATCGAACGGCTCTTCCTCTTCCGCTTTAACGCATCGGAGCCGTAGCTCTTTTTCTCTTCCGAGGCGCTCAGCGTGAGGGAAATCGTCTCACCGAGCTCGGCCTCCGCCCCGCTCTTCACGGGCCTCGACTGCGAGTTTATCCAGCTGAGCGGCGAGGCAGCCAGGCCGTTCGACGCCGCCGCGGACGGCGCGCTGGGGGGAGACCCGGAGAGGGCGTCGCTGTTCGCGTTCAAGCAGCTCGTCGTCGTCAAGGTCGCCGCCGCCCCCTCCGAGGCCGCCGCCGCTCGCTTCGTCGAGGTCGAGGTCGAGGTCGAGGTCGACGTCGACAGGGTCCCCGACGCCGACGGGGTGCCCGACGTGTTCGTGATGCTGGGAGGCGCGGGGTGGGCACGGGTCGCGGGGCTCCTGGGCCTCGCCCCCGGGGAGGCGGTGAGGTTCGAGGGGGACCCGGAGACGGGCTGCGTTCGCGCGTCGCGTGCGGCGAGGTGATTCTTTGAGAGAGCGCAAAATAAAAAGGAAGAATGACTGACTTGAGTTTGGAAGATGATCTTGCAAAAAACAAAAAAAATGCTTCTCCTGTCATTTCTTCGCTTCCTTTCTTTTACCGCTCGACGAGGAGATTCGCCATCTCCGCCACGCTGCTCCCTCCCGCCGCGGCTCCGGGATCCTTCACTGGAGCGCTCACGGAACCGCTCGACGCCCCCCCGAAATAGACGTCGAGAGCCTTCGAGACAGCCTCCTCCCCGCGGGGCAAGGGAGGCTCCTTCGGGCCCTTAGGCGCCCCCTCTCCTCCTCCCCGTCCTCCCTTCGGCCCCGTCGCGAACAGCACCCTGTTGACGTCCTCCGGCACGTCGATCTCGAACACGCGCGAGAAGTGCCCCTTGAGCGTCGAGACGAGATCCGAGACGGGCCTCTGGTCGCGAGACACGCAGTTGATTGCGAGGATGCTCCCTGCTCCTCCTTCGCCCTCGTTCTTCTTCGACCGCCGCAGCAGGGCCGCGGCCGCCGACGCCGCGAAGCTCTCGGCGGCGAAGGGAGGCGGGGGACACGACATAGCCAGGGAGGCGTCCCCGCCTCCCGCGTCGACGATGATCGCTGAGAAAGAAGAAGAAGAGGCGGAGGGAGAATCCTTCGAGGCAGCAGCAGCAGCAGCCGCCTTGGCGACCTCGACGACGCCGTCGCCGACGACGACGGCGAGCGATCCCTTCCTCTCTTCTTTCCCTTCGCCTTCGCCCGCCTCCGCCTTCTTCGACGACAGCCGCAGCAGCAGCTCCTCCTCGACCGCGCGCAGTCCAAAGTGATCCCGGGCGAGCTCCACGACGCACGGGTCGAGCTCGACGGCGGTTACGGAGCAGCGGCGCTCGGCGGCGAGGTGCGCGGCGAGCCCCCCCGCGCCGAGGCCGACGAGGAGGACGCTCCTCCGCCCCGCTCCTCCCTCCTCTTCCCCTCGCTCGCTCGTCCCGTCGCTCGCTCCTCCCCCGAGCGCGGCGAGCCCAGCCAGGATCGCGCAGTGATAGGCCGAGGGCAGATGCGTCGAGAGCGCCGGGAGGGGCTCTGCCTCCCGCGCGGCCGCTCCCTCCCCTCCTCCTCCTCCCCCCCGCCTCCTGCGCGCCACGACGAGCGGCACCTCGCTCTGGATTAGAGAGCGCGCCCCTCCGAAGACGAGCCTGCGGGCCCCCACGACGACAGCGACACCGTCGCGCTCGCCCTCGCTTCCCTCTTCCTCCTCGCCGCCGTCGCCGTCGCCGGGAGGCGTCGCGACGTCCTCGACCAGCAGCGCCGTCCCCGAAACCTCGGACGCGACCTCGCAGACGAGCGTCGGCGCCCTGCCCAGTCCCTCCCCGAGCGTCACGAACGGCACGGCCCTGGGGACGCCCCTTAGCGCCGCGAGGGTCAGCGGCAGCACGAGAGGGTCGAGGTCGCGCTGGAGGGCGGCGGCGTCCCAGCTCCGCGGGAACGGCGCGCCGGCGGCGGCGGCGACGAAGACGCAGCGTGAGGCGCCCACTTGGGCGGCCACGGTCGCCCTCCCCTCGCGCGTCGAGAAGAGCCACTCGTGCTCTCGTCCCTGGGGGACGATGAAGACGGAGCAGGTCGGGGGCGGGGGCGGGAGGACTCTCGAGGGGGCGCGGTTGCTTATGCGCGGGGGGGGGTCGCAGTCGACGACGGTGGCGACGTAGCGGGGCTTTCCTCCCTCCTTTTCTCTCCCGCTGCTTTGGTGCTCTTGCGGCAACGGGACCTGGACCTCCCTCCCGGGGCAGAGCTCGTCGAAGGAGACGGCCGGAGGCGCAGGAGGCGCAGGAGGCGCAGCAGGAGCAGCGGAGGAAGGCCTCGAGGAAGCAGCCGAGGGCCTTGCCGGCGTCGCCGGCGACTCTGCCGCCGCGCTCGAAAGGGCGTCCGCCGCCCTCACCCAAGCGCTCGGCTCCCCGCTCCGCCTCGCCGCGTTCTCCGCCGCGACCACGGAGAACACGTCTGCGAGCTGCTCGGCGTTCGGCGCGTCGATTCTCGGCCTCAAGACGCGGCAGACGACGGGGGAGAAGGAGAGGGAGCGGGTCTTCCCTCTTCCTCCTCCGTCGCCGCCGCCGGCGTCGCCGCCGCCCTCCTCCTCTCGCTCGCCGTGTTTCTCCTCCTCCTCTTCCCTCGTCGGCCTCCGGACGACAACACAGAGGGGCTGCAGCGGCGAGCTCGCCATGTCCGGGGGCGGCGGCGGCGCCTCGATAGAGACCTCCCACCCGCCCTCCAGTCGGTACGACGCGAGGAGGCCGGCGAGCACCGCCCTCTGGCAGAGCGTGACGCACGCATAGCGGCCGCCGGGCGCGAGCGCGCCGCGCACGCTCGCGGCCAGGCCCGCCGCCGCCGCGGCGCCCCCCCTGGAGAAGTCGACGGACTCCTCTCCGCCGCCGCCGCCTCCTTCTCCGTCCTCTTCCTCGGAGTGCAGGGCGTCGAGCGCCCCCTTGTCGACGACGACGCCGAACCCGGAAGCGGGGAAGTGCCTCGAGCCGCGGGGGAGCGCGGTGACGTCGACGACGAGCCACTGCATCCTCGGCCGCCGCCGCAAGTTCTTGAGCATCATCTCCCGGATGACCGAGGGGCAGAAGTCGACGTTCGTGATGCGCTGGCAGCCCGCGTCGTACATCTGGGCCGAGAGCTCCGAGTTGCCGCACCCGAGCATGAGGATTTTCTTCTCCGCCGGGGGGGGGGTCGGCGCCGAGGTCGGGGTCGGTTTTCTCCCTCCTCCGCCGTCACCGTTTCTTTCCAGGCACAGCGGCAGCAGGATCGGCTTCAGCGTCCTCCAGTCGCCGTACCACTCAAAGGCGACGTCGCCCCTGGCCCTGAAGAAGCCGTCCCAGAACTCGAGAGAGCGGAACTCGTCCGCGGACGAGGGGACGAGGCCGGCAAAGTCGGAAGCGGCGGTCGAGGTCGAGGTCGAGGTCGAGACGTCGGCGGTGTTCGCATTGCCCTTGCCAGCTGCGGCGACGGCTGCCCCTGTCGTCGTGCCCCTCTTGTGTTTGGCGCTGCCGCTTGGAGCCATGGCTTTGAGTGAGCTGCTGCTGACCTCGATTTGCGATTCAGTGATCCCCGCTCTTTGCTCCAGCCAGCTCAAAACGCGACGGCTAGTAAATCTGCCTTGTTTCTCGAAAAAAGAGTGAAATTCCGGCAACGCCCCCCCCCACACACAACATTTTTTTTTCCAGTGGCTTGCTCTCCTCTTTTCGCTTTGCGTTTCTCGTCTATTTTCTGAGAAGCGGAAAGGCCTTCCTCTCTCTCTCTCTCTTTCCAGAGAGTGTGTGCTTGATCATCTGAAGCGCACAAAGCATCATCAGCTTCATCGAAGGAAGAGCGTCGGCTCTCAAAGCACCAAAGCACCTGACTCAGGCGTCGATTCTTCTCCTTCTTCTTCGCCGCCTCGACAAAACCATCCATGCGTCTCGAAAAGTGCTGGTTCTGCTCGTCGACGGTCTACCCAGGCCACGGCATCCAGTTTGTGCGCAATGACTGCACGGTAAGTGGTAGTTTTGTAGAGTGATATCGATGCTGCAGAAGAGGGAGACAGACAGAGAGAGAGAGAGAGAGAGAGAGAGAGAGAGAGAGAGAGAGAGAGAGAGAGAGAGAGAGAGAGAGAGAGAGAGA
>Ga0114918_10004471_pt1 | contig 12135 bp, 10 predicted proteins | sample LantaG_FD_87015 | JGI IMG/M metagenome (GOLD analysis project Ga0114918, IMG submission 87015) | Deep subsurface microbial communities from Baltic Sea to uncover new lineages of life (NeLLi) - Landsort_02402 metaG | ecosystem: Environmental > Aquatic > Marine > Oceanic > Sediment | place...
AGTGCCATTCGTTCAGCACCTCAAGCACCAGCAGTAATAAAGCAAATACTTGATGTTATTCAGGAGGAGAATTTCCCTTTGAACAGGGTGGTTTTAGACCACACTGCTGAAAATACGCTTGACTTCCGCCTGAGCACCGGTGCAATGGTGGGATTAAGCGTGTGTCACGATAAGGTGCCTCCTGAAGTTGCTGCCGAAATTGTTCTTAAAAATCCAGATAAAATTGATAAGCTTCTGATAAACTCTGAGCTCGGATACGGAAATGATGGCTATTTCTCAGTTCCAAGAGTAATTCTGGCCATGAAGATGATGGGAGTAAAAAGAGAAGTAATACGGAAAGTTACCTGGGATAATCCTAAAAGGTTCTTTAATTTGCCAATTGATTGAATGGGAACTGAGTAGAGTGGGCAACCAGCGAGAAACAATGCTTGATTATATCTGAATGACGAGAGAAAAGGAGGAGGTTATGCGTATGAGAGCATTTAATTAGAAAATAGAAAACCGTGAATTTAGAACTTTGTAAAAAGGAGGAAGATAATGACTATAAAGATTGTTGATTTGTCTCAGCCTTGGGGGCGGAGTGCTACTCCAATGTGGCCTCGTGCTGGGTTGATGAACGATGTCAAGATTGTGACGGTGGCGTTTCCTGGAGCAAGCAGAGGGAGATATACCACCCTCCTAACGATGCGGATGCATACTGCTACTCATATGGATGCCGAAATTCATGTGACGCCAGGTGGGTGGACTATAGACCAAGTCCCCCTAACTAATTGCTATGGGACAGGTGTGATAGTAGATATGCGCTACAAGAAGAAGTGGGAGCTAATTACTCCGGAAGATCTGGAAAATGCAAAACCGAAGATAGAGCCGGGTGACATCGTAGTCATTAATACTGGGTGGCATCATTACTGGCGAAAAAATAACTATGTGTATTGGAATCATTATCCGGGACTTTATAAAGAAGGAGCAGAGTGGCTCGTCGAGGAGAAAGTTAAGCTTGTGGCACAAACTGCGGGTGCAACGGATATTTGCTTGGCTCATTATCCACTTGCAAAAAGTATGCCGTGGTTGCATGAAGAGTATATGAAGGAAACAGGGAAGGATGCGGATGTGGAGTTTCCCATAAACGAGCCAGCACATAGGATACTTTATGGTGCTGGGATTCCTGGTATTGAGAATGCTGGGGGTGATGTTGATGAAGTGACTGGTATGCGCTGTACCATAGCGGCGTTTCCTCTTCGCTATGAGGAAGGGGAGGCATCTATGGTTCGATTAGTAGCGATTGTGGAGGGAAAATAAAATGTTATTACCTGAAGATAAAGTAATTATTACAGTGGCCACAACAGGTGGCGTAGCCGGCACTAGAGCTAAGAACCCGAATGTTCCAGAACAGCCAGATGAGATTGCTCGGGCGGTGTACGATTGTTGGAATGAAGGAGCTTCCATTCTACATATTCATGCACGTGATAAAGAGGGAATATCTACTGGAGACCCTGAGGTTTATAGTGAAATACATAGCAATGTACGGGCTCTCGGTTGCGATATCATTATCCAGGATACTACTGGGACCGGCGCTCAAGTCAAGGTGGAAGACAGAATACGTTGTTTAGAGGCTGACCCGAAACCCGAGATGGCATCTCTTGACATGGCTACTTTGGTGCGAAGCTCTGGTCCATATAAAGGCACGTATACGATAAGATATGGTGAGACTCTTGAAGCTTGGGCTCAGAAAATGAGGGATGCCGGGGTTAAGCCTTCAATGGAAGTAGCCAACTTTTCCAGCCTTCGCGAGGTGAAGAATCTAATAGCTAAAGGGCTAGTAGAAAAGCCCTATTATGTGGAATTTGTACTTGGTCATCCATATCACGGGGGGATAGAAGCTTCGCCACAGCATCTTATGATGCTCATTAGCGATCTTCCTGAACCTCAAGATACGATATGGAGTGTTCTAGCAATTGGAAGGAATGAGCTTCCCTTGACAACAATGGGCATAATCCTTGGAGGAGCTATTCGAGTGGGCTTTGAAGATAATCTCTTTTACCGTAAAGGGGAAGTTGCTAAGAGCAATGCTCAGGTAGTTGCTCGCTCAGTGATGTTTGCGCGAGAGTTGGGCAAGGAACCAACAACACCTAATGAGGCTAGGCAATTGCTTGGGCTTAAACCTCTATGAATTGAATCCTGAGAATAATAGGAGGCGAATAGAATTGAATGATATGTTTAGGTTAGATGGTAAAATAGCTGTAGTTACTGGAGGGGCAGGAGGTATTGGTGGAGCTATGTCACTTGGATTGACCCAGCAAGGTGCCAAGGTTGTCATTGCTAGCCGTAATTTGCAGAGATTAAGCGATACGGCTCAGAAAATTCAATCAGAGACCGGGTCAGAAGTCGCAACGTTTCAGGTCGATGTTACTGATGAACAGAGTGTTGTTAAATTAGCTGAGCAAGTCATGCTTAAGTTTGGCACAGTTGACATACTGATAAATGCTCATGGTACGGGTAGGCCAAAGAGACCTGCGAGTGAATTTCCTGTAACCGATTGGGACTCGCTGTTTGATCTCAATGTTAAGGGATGTATGCTCACTTGCAGGGAGTTCGGGAAGATTATGATGAGGAATAAGAAGGGGAAAATTATTAATCTTTCCTCGGTGAGAGGTTCAAGGGCTACCCTTTGGGGAGGTAATACAGGTTACTGTGCTACTAAGGGTGCATTGGACATGCTCACTAAGGCATTGGCTTCTGAGTGGGCTCCCTATAATATTAATGTCAATGCTATTGCTCCTTCCTTAGTAGCTTCACCTCAAGCAATGGCAGCACGTACACCCGAGCAAATTGAAAAGTATTTAGCCAATGTTCCATTAAAGCGAGTGGCTGATCCCAAAGAAGCAGCTGCAGTGTGTGTATTCCTGGCTTCACCAGCTTCAGATTTTATTACTGGTCAAATTATATATCTTGACGGTGGACTTACAGCCGTTGTTTAAGAGGAGGAGATAGCAATGAAGTTAATTAAAAGATGTGATGGACGAATAAGCGTAGCTAAGCGTCACTTTAATCAATTGGGTATAACTAAGGTGAGTGTGGAGGAAGGAAGTCAACGTTTGCATGTTAGTGTTTCTCATTTCCTCCCTCAAGGCGGAGCCGAAATGTATGCCTCTGCAACAGAGCGAGCTTATTTTGGCATTAGTGGTTTAATTAAAGTGAAGGGAAAGGATGAGAATGAGTACCTTATTGGACCCGGCGACACGTTATATATCCCTCCTGGTGAGGAACGTAGTATTGAAACTGTTGGAACTGAACCAGCCACAATGTTGGTCATTATAGTCAAAGTGGATTAGGAGGAAAAGCTGTGGAAAAGGATAAAGTTAAAAAGGTTGTTGTTGTAGGAGCTGGAACGATGGGACATGGGATTGCACAGTCTTTCGCTCAAGGAGGTTATCAAGTTTCAATGGTTTCCCGCACAAGGAAGACCCTGGATAGAGCCTTGAAGTTAATAGAAACTAGTTTGGGCACAATGGTGCAGGAAGGGATTCTGGATGAAGGTTTACCAGAAAAAGTGATGCGTAGAATTAATCCTACAACATCTTTAGAAGAAGGATCGCATGATGCAGATATTGTTATTGAAACAGTAGCTGAAAATAAAGATGTAAAGAAAGAAGTTTTTGCTCAGTTGGATTCATATTGCCCCCGTAGAACCTTATTGGCAAGTAATACTTCTTTCTTGAATATCTTTGACTTCATAGAGACTTCCCGCCCGGATAAAGTACTTATCACTCATTGGTATGCCCCTCCTCAACTCATTCCCTTAGTAGAGGTTGTTGGTGGACCCAACACGGATGAGGCAAATGTTCAGTTCATGGCTCAAGTATTGAGAGGCATAGGTAAGAGACCTATGGTTTTAAAGAAGTTCATTCCTGGTTATGCTATCAACCGTATTCAGCATGCAATTACCCGTGAAGTTCATTTTCTCTTAGATAATGATTACGTGACTCCAGAGCAATTGGATGAAGGAGCTAAGGCTGGGCTTGCGTTTCGCATGATGGTGACTGGATTGGCACAGAAGTATGACTTGAGTGGGCTAAAGATGAAAATTATTAATCCCCCGGGTTATGAGGATGCTCCATTGGATTATAGACCCAAAAAACTTGCGGGGCTAATTGAGCAAGGGCATTTGGGAGTCAAGACTGGGCGAGGTTTTTACGACTACAAAGGGAAAAGTGAGGCTGAAGTGTATCATGAGAGAGATATTCGGTTAATACAAATGCTAAAAGTTCTTGAGACCTTAGAGGCAAGGGGACCTCTCGAAAGTAAGTAAAGGATTCATCTCAGAAAGAAGGTTGAGTAGAAATGAATAGTGACAAGAAAAGGATTCCATTAAAAGAAGGACTGTGGACAATTCCCTCTTCTCCGCATGAGGAGCCACAGCTAATCGGAAGCAAGTGCCTCTCCTGCGGAGAGATTTTCTTCCCGAATAAAGTAAAGGGGAGGTGCATTAACTGTCAGGGCGAAAACTTGGAGGACATTAAACTGAGCCGTAGAGGGAAAATCTATAGCTTCACTGTCGTGATGATACAACCGCCAGTGTACTATAGAGGACCGGTTCCTTATGCATTTGGTTATGTAGAACTACCCGAGGGAGTTAGGGTAGAAACTTTATTCACGGGCTGTGATTTTGAGGACCTCAGAATAGGCATGGACGCTGAGCTGGTTATCGAAAAATTGTATGCTGATGATGAAAATAATGAGGTTATGACTTATAAGTTCAGACCGATTAAATTATAAATAAAGCGATAGGAGACATCGAATGAAAACAATAAGTGAATTGAGGGGGATGAGACCAGTTTATATAGCTGGTGTTGGCTTGACTCCATTTAGGAGGTACAAGGATGAAGAGTGGTATGATTTCGGGAGTAGAGCTATATTGGAAGCTTTGAAGAATGCTGAAATGGTATGGGGAGATATACAGGCAGCATTCCTTGGCAGTGTTTATCAGGGGACGGGTTCTGGCCATCAAGCTATTTCTGAGGTGGGCTTGACGGGAATACCAATTATCAATGTGGAGAATGCTTGCTCTAGTTCAACCGTAGCGCTTAGATTGGCTTACCAGTCAGTAGCAACTGAGCTCTATGATGTTTGTCTTGCAGGCGGCTTTGAGAAAATGCCTAGGAAGGGCACATTTCTGAGCACTGCTTGGCGTGAGTGGGAAAGATATATGGGATTCAATGTTCAGTTAGCGAACTATGCCTTAGGAGCACAAAGGTATATGGAGGAATATGGTGCTACGGAAGAGGACTTTGCCAGAGTAACAGTGAAGAATCGTAAGAATGGTGCTCTAAATCCACGAGCGATATTTCAGAAAGAAGTTACGATTGAGGAAGTTCTTAACTCTCGCATGATTGCCAAACCGATGCACCTCTTGAACTGCTGCCCTCTTGCTGATGGAGGAGTAGCGTATATAGTTTGTAGCGGGGATAAGCTCAAATCAAAAAACAAGAAAGTAGCAATAGCGACTTCAGTTCTGACTTCGGGAACGTACGGTTTATCTGGTACTGGTGCTGGCAACGAAGCATATGGCGGAGGCAGTGTTAAGATTCATAACATAGATGTGGCTGAGCTTGCAGCAAAACAAGCCTGGGAGGTATCGGGATATGGGCCAGAGGACATAGATATATTTGAAGCGTATGACACCATGTCACCATCCGAGTTGTGGAGTATTGAAGACATGGGATTTTGTAAGAAAGGAGAAGCACCACATTTGTTGAGAGAAGGCATGTTTGACATAGATGGAAAGCTACCTGTAAACACGGACGGAGGACTTATGTCTTGTGGACACCCGCTAGGTGCCACTGGGGGGAGACAAGTATGTGAGATATATTGGCAACTAAGGGAAGAAGCAGGACCGAGGCAAGTTGCTGGAGCTAAGATTGGCATGTGTCATACCAAAGGTGCTGGTCCCAATAGTTGCGTTACGATACTGAAAAGATAGGTGGGCCTAGGAGGAAACAAAGATGAACTCTAACAATGAACAAGTACTGACCACTATACTGGGAGATTTTGCGGGAGGAGTACCAGCATTTGTTCACGTCAGAGATGGCCGGATAGTGAGAATTAGGCCAATGGTATTCCAAGAGGATGAGGCGAAGCCTTGGAGTATCAAAGTCGGTGATAAAGTCTTCACGCCACGGAAAAGGACAAGCCTAGCTCCTTTTGATCTCGCACAGCGGAGGCGTGTCTACAATCCTAAACGCGTGCTATACCCGCTCAAGCGGATTGGCTTTGAGCCTGGAGGTAGGAGTAGCACCGAGAACCGAGGCAAAGGTGAGTTTGCCCGTATTAGTTGGAATGAAGCACTGGATATCTTGGTTAGTGAGTTGAAAAGGATTAAAGAAACCTATGGTAACAGCGCTATCTTCACTATAGCTAGCGGGCATTCCAATTCAGCCTCTATAAATGCACACGGTGTGTTGCGGAGAGTTCTGAACTTTTGGGGAGGTCATACTCCAATGATTCGCAATCCAGATAGCTGGGAGGGTTGGACTTGGGGCGCTGAACATGTTTGGGGTTTTGATGAGTCTTGCGGAATAGGACCTTGGATAGATTTACTCGAAGATACCATGCAACATTCTGAACTTTCAATCGCCTGGTCTTATGATCAGGAGCAATCATCATGGATAGAGGGTCAAGATAGCTCACAATGGTTACTCTGGCTAAAAGAACTGGGTAAAAAGATGATATTCATCTCGCCTGATTTAAACTACACAGCAGCTACTAAGGCTGATAAGTGGATACCTATTAGGCCAGGGACTGACGCTGCGCTGGCTGTAGCTATAGCATATGTATGGATCATTGAGGGCATATATGACGACGATTATGTGCGTACTCACAGTGTAGGTTTCGATAAGTGGAAGGAATATGTGCTTGGAGATAACGATGGCTTACCCAAGACTCCAGAATGGGCTGCAGACATAACTGGTGTCCCGGCACGGGTGACTAAGGCCTTGGCTAGGGAGTGGGCATCCAAGAGGACACATTTATGGATAAGATATGGTGGGGCATGCAGGGCGCCATATTCAACTGAATGGGCTCGCATGATGGTTTTTCTCCAGACAATGCAAGGCATGGGGAAGCCAGGTGTAAGCATAAATCCGATAATTAGTACAGCTCCTATGGATCTCAGCATAAAGTACCCTAATCCTGCGGGTGAGCTTGCTTTGAAATTTGGGCTTTCCACTATGATGGATATCCCTGCAGCTACGATATTTTCAAAGATGCCCGAGAATCCTGTTCGGCAGAGTATATATCAGACGTTGGTACCGCAGGCTATCTTGAACCCTCCAGTGAGATGGTACGGATGGTGGCGATCAGCTCCTGTAGAAGAACAATTCATTGAGCGTATCTACCCGATACCAGGGGAGTCTGAAGTACACATGATATGGTGGGACACAGTTTCAAATATAGCCAACTGGAATAACACAAACAAATGGGCTGAAGCTTATCGCAGTCCAAAAATAGAGTTTAGTGTAGCTCAAGCTATCATGCTGGAAAATGATGCATTATTCGCCGATATTGTACTCCCATTATGTACACAGCTAGAGCGTGAAGACTTTGGTTATCCTGGTTTGGCACCTGGAATGCATAAAGGTATGGGTCAAAATAATCTGGTTATGGTCTATACGAAGAAATGTATCGAACCTTTGGGTGAGTCAGAGAGTGACTATGAGATAGCTCGTTTGGTGGCAGAGAGGTTGGGTGTGGAGAATGAATTCACTGAAGGCAATACTGTGGATGACTGGATTAGAAAATGCTTTGAGAAAACGTCGTTACCAGAGCATATCAGTTTTGAAGAGTTTAAGAAGAAAGGTTACTACGTGTTCAAGTTCCCAGACGATTGGCCTCGCAATCCAGGACTTAGGCATTTTTATGAGACAGGCACAGGCCTGAAGACTCCTTCTGGTAAAATTGAGTTCTTTTCTCAAAGGCTGGCTGATCGATTTCCAGATGATGAGGAGCGCTCACCGATACCGCGCTATATCACTGGAGGCAAGACTCACCAGGAAAACTTAAAGGGCATTAGATCCAAAGAGTACCCTCTGCTAGTGGAGTCACCTCATCCTCGCTATCGGTTCCATAGCCAGTATGATACCATCTCATGGCTCCATGAAATACCGACTCATAAGCTTATCAAAGACGGTTATTATTACGATGTACTGTGGATGAATCCGCAAGACGCTGACGTTAGAGGCATAAAGAATGGAGACTTGATTAGGATTTTCAATGAGCGTGGGTTTGTGGTAACTGCAGCATATGTAACTGAGCGCATGATACCTGGTGTGGTGCGCATTCCAAATGGTGCTGGGTATAACCCTATTGAGATTGGAAAATCGAGTAGAGGAGGAACAATTAACACTATAACTCCGATCAATACCATGTCTAGGAATGTTTTCGGCATGGCTCCCAATGCTTTTCTAGTTCAAGTTGAGAAATGGGAAGGAGGGTAAAAATGAAGGTTGGTTGGGGATCAGGTTGCTCGATAGGGAGGTGATAAAATGAAAATATGAATGAGTGGAGAGATGTGGATAAAAAATATATAAGAAAGGAGAATTAAATAATGATACGTAAATTATTGACATTAGTTTTAGCAGTTGTGATGATCGTGAGCTTGGTGGTTGTTGGCTGTGCTAAACCAGCTCCGGCACCTGTTCCTACCCCAGCACCTACACCAGTACCTCAAAAGCCGATAGAGTTGAAATTTGCCTACCACGCAACTGAACAGCATATTATAGCTACTGAAGGTCTTGAAGTTTGGGCGAAGAACGTTGAAGATGCGACTGGTGGCAGAGTTGAAATAACCAGTTATCCTGCAGAAAGTTTATGTAAAGCTGCAGATACTTATGATGCTGTTCGGACTGGAATAGCTGATATAGGCTGGGCATTCGAAGGTATGTTCCCGGGTCGTTTCCCTGTATCTGAAGTCATTTACCTCCCATGCTTAGCGCTAGATACTACTGGGGAAGCTGCTTCTCTTGTTATGATGGAGCTTTATAATAAGTTCCCGGCAATACAGGCAGAGTATGCTGATGTAAAAGTTTTGGTGCTTATGACACATGAACCATGCTGCATCGGCACTAACAAAAAGCCAGTTCGACAGCTAGAAGATCTCAAGGGCTTGAAGCTGAGAATCACAGGCACTTATACAACAAAGTTTATGGAATTAGTAGGAGCAGCTCCAATGTCAATATCTCCTGCTGACATATATGAGAATATGCAAAAAGGAGTGCTAGACGGCTATTGCCAGAGTCCTGAGGGAGTCGGAGCAAGAAGATACTATGAGGTGTCAAGCTATATCACTGATGCCAAATGGTATGTCGCTCCATTTTTCATAATTATGAACCTTGATAAGTGGAATAGCCTGCCCTCCGATGTCCAGAAGGCAATAGATAGTGTCAGCGGCGCTACGGCGGCTCAGTATTGCGGAAAAGCCTTTGATCATGGAGCTGACATTACCTGGAATCAATGTAGGGATGCTGGTGTAGAGATTATCAGCCTTTCAGAAGCAGAGCAAAGGAAGTGGAGCAAAGCAGCTGAACCTTTATGGGTTGAGTGGGTGGCTGATATGAACAGCCGAGGCGTGCCTGGTCAAGAGATACTCGATGAAAGCCTGAGACTTTTCGAAGAGTATAAGTAGCAGGAGTCAGGAACTTAAATCAGTTGGATTGCATTGAAAGATGATGCTCGGTAAGCTGAATAGGGTAATTAGTTCAATAAGCCGAGCAGTAGGTGGCGTAGGAGCATTCATCATCGTGATCATGATGCTACTCACGGTGGTGGATGTAATCCTACGCTACTTTCTTAACCGTCCCTTAGCTAGCTCTTTCGAGCTTACTGAGTATCTGATGGTTATTACTGTCTCCTTGACTGTGCCTTATTGCGCCATGATGAAGGGCCACGTTAGAGTAGAAGCATTAGTTTCGCTGTTTCCGCGGAGGGTTCAAGCAACTATTCGCAGCATAGTTATACTTGTTGGACTGGGTTTATTCTCTTTAATAACTTGGTGTAGTGCTGTACAGTCGGGGCTCATACAGTCTAGTGGTGCCCACTCTTCAGTATTGCATTTACCAGTTTTCCCTTTTATATGGGTATTGTTTGTTGGTAGTGCATTAACTTCTTTAATATTCTTGCGCGACCTGTGTGAATCTGTAGCTCAGGTAGTGAAGGGAAGTTCCCGAGATTGGATATGGGTATTGATAGGCAGCATGGTTGTTTTACTGCTAAGTGCGACTATGTTCTTGGGGCAGGAGTTATCATGGCATTTTAGTCCGTCCATCTTCGGATTAATTGGTGTGGGTGTTCTCATTCTACTCTTATTTTCTGGATTGGAAATTGGCTTAGTTATGGCCTTGGTGGGCTTTCTGGGGATGGCCTACCTGTCTACCAGCGGTTCTGCCCTTGGCCTTCTAATGACAGTCCCTTATTCCACGATGGCTTCCTACAGTTTAAGTGTTGTCCCTCTTTTTATACTTATGGGGGCATTTGCTTTTCGTTCAGGAATAAGCAAGGAGCTCTACTTGACTGCACATAAATGGCTTGGGCATATGCGTGGCGGTCTGGCAATGGCGACAGTGGCTGCTTGTGCTGGTTTTGCTGCTGTTAGTGGCTCAAGCATAGCTACAGCGGCAACATTCGGTACGGTGGCTCTACCTGAGATGAAAAGGTATAAATACGATGATAAGCTGGCTACTGGATGTATCGCTGCTGGAGGTACTATTGGCATCCTGATACCACCTAGTGTAATCCTGGTCATGTATGGTATCTTAACTGGACAGTCAATAGGTAAACTTTTCGCCGCTGGCTTTATTCCGGGAGTTCTTGAAGCTGTCTTTTATATGATTACCATTTATATTCTTTGCAAGCGCGATCCACTTTTGGGTCCAAGCGCTGGCAGGACAACTCTCACAGATAAGTTTATTTCGCTCAAAGGCGCTTGGGCAATGTTGGTCATATTCGGGGTAGTTATGGGAGGTATCTATATGGGTATTTTCAGCCCCACTGAGGCAGCTGGAGTAGGAGCTTTCTGCACTTTCATTTTGGGCGTGAGTAGGAGAAAGCTCAGTTGGGGGAGCTTTACTGATGCTATTATGGAAACGGGGAAAACAACAGCCATGATCTTTCTTTTCTTAATTGGTGGCATGATCTTAGGTTATTTCTTGGCAGTGACCAGGCTACCTTTTACTATAGCCAATTTCGTAGCCGGGCTCACTGTGAACCGTTATATTATCTTAGGGGCTATTATACTTATTTATTTTTTCCTTGGCTCTATAATGAGCTCTATGGCCATGATCATACTTACCGTGCCCATTTTCTTTCCTGTGGTTATGTCTTTGGGTTTTGATCCTATATGGTTCGGAATACTAATAGTGCGAGTATGTGAAGTGGGAGTGATTACACCGCCAGTGGGGATGAATGTGTACATCATTCATGGAATAGCTAAAGATATTCCCATGAGTACCATATTCCGGGGTATTGTTCCCTTCCTTATAGCCGACGTGTGTCATATAGCTATGCTCATAGCTATTCCCCAGCTTTCACTGTTCCTGCCGAGCCTGATGAAGTAATTGCACAAATTAAAAGGAGAGAGCAATAGGATACTATATACCGGGCAATCAGCGGGAAACGGCACCTGGTCTTATCTTTTCAGCCAGTACTTGCTCCTCCCCGTCCCGTGTGGTGTGCCGCTGCAATCGGGGTCCTGGTTGCCCAGTAAAATTAAGAACAGGAGGTAACTCAAATGTATGAAGGAACTCCGCCTGCCTGGAAAGCAGGAAAACTATCGTATGGTTCAGGTTTGACACTTGAGACTGCCAGGAAAATGCTGGAGGCTGGAGAGAAGGAGGCAGAGAGACAGGGTGTACCCATGTCAATCGCGATTGCTGATGCTGGAGGCAATCTCCTGGCCTTTAGCCGTATGGATAATGCTATCCTGGTAAGTATACAAATTGCTATAAACAAGGCATTTACCGCCGTGTTTGGCAAGAGGCCCACGGCAGATTGGAAAAAGGAGTTTCAGAGTGGAGAGATAACTCCATTATTTTTTCACGAGCGGTGGATAACATTCCCGGGAGGATTTCCCATTATAAGTAATGG
>Ga0114918_10004472_pt1 | contig 12134 bp, 19 predicted proteins | sample LantaG_FD_87015 | JGI IMG/M metagenome (GOLD analysis project Ga0114918, IMG submission 87015) | Deep subsurface microbial communities from Baltic Sea to uncover new lineages of life (NeLLi) - Landsort_02402 metaG | ecosystem: Environmental > Aquatic > Marine > Oceanic > Sediment | place...
AACGTATCTTTCTGATTACCTTTTGACACATCACACTCGTTGGTGAAAAACGGCAGTTCGCCATCATCAATATCAGAGTGATTACACTGGTACTTCTCGTAGTTAACTACTGTGATGATAGTATTGTGACCATGCCTATGTCGAGCCAAGTTCCCAATATCTATAAGGGCGTTGATTCGCCTGTCAAAAGTCCCGGCGTCAACAGTTATGCTTTTAATCGATTCAAGATACTTGTCGGCATCCCTCTCGTTGCAAACCAACTGCCCACGCTTTAATTTTATCCTGTATTTAGAATCGGTGCAGTCTGCCCACTTCGCACGCAGGACGCACCATATAAATAGGTGTGTTAGGTGCGGGTCTTTGAATACATCCGAGTCTTGTAATACCCTGTGTAGTTTTATGTGTCCTTTAGTCATTGTTATTGCCTCCTATTTGTGGACATAGCGTTTCCCATGCGAGTTCCACCACTCTTGGAACTTGTGCATTTCCAATGGCTTTAAGTCTGTCCACCCGATTTTTTATTCCTGTTTCAACTCGATTGACGGTAGACTCCCAGGTTCCGTTCTGCCAAGTTTCACTGCCGTATGATGGATAAACCTGTGACACCAAATGCATAGTGTTTGCAGATTTGCCTGATCCGTGTTCTTGTAGTTCCCGTCTATGTGGTGAACCTGTAGTTTCTGATCTATGCCACAGCATTCGCAGTTCTTCTTGCGATACCTTCTTACCCGCCACAGCCAGCCCGACTTCGATATATCTGTCCTTGTGTTCGCGCACGAAAGACCGCAAAACCTCCGCTTGTTCCATGCACCCATACACTCCAATGTTCCTCTGTACCTTTTCCTCTCCATCAGCTCCCCGCAAGTTTCGCACCGCTTCGCTTTCTCTTTTATTCTCTCCATTCGACATCTCCATTAGCCATTTTTTATATTCTATCTCGCTAATGGGGTCAAGGCAAGTCCATCCCATCGGAAATCCCATCAATAGTTCGACCCATTCGGGATTTAGCTGGCCGGTGCTTACCCCGTATATTTCCTTCGCTGCCTTCTTCCCGTTCGTCCCTCCGTTCCCTGGGAGGCATGGTGTCGGGTATATCTGCCGGGTCTGTGTCCCACCATGAGCAACGGCGTTCGGCAGTTGATCCATCCGGCTCTTGCCGTCTTTCCTTATCAGTCCGTCTGCCGAGTTCGCGCCTTTGTAATCCCTCGTGCATGGAGTCGGCCACGTCTGCCGGGTCTGTGTCCCACCATGTTGATTTGTTGGTCCCACAACATGAGCGAGTTGCAGTTGTCTGCCTGATTTTATCCTGTTTTCCAGATTCAGGTGACTGTGTTTCGCGTCCTGGCAAGTTGGAGTCGGCCAAGTCTTCTTGTTGTTGACCTGTGCTGGTAGGCTCTGAGCGCATTTGTCCGATCTGTCCCCCATTCGTTTGAGAAATGTCTTCTGGCACTCGCCCTTGCCTGTATCGCTGGCCTTTGGAGTTAGCCACAATCCAGATTCGTTTTCTTTTGTGTGGGGCACCTGCGTCGTCTGCTCCGATAACACCCCATCGAGCATCATACCCCAACGCGGCAAGGTCAGCGAGAACTTGGTCAAGTCCTCGACTAGTAAGCAGTGGTGAGTTTTCCACCAAAACGTATCTGGGTTGAACTTCACCGATGATACGGGTGAATTGTCCCCAAAGACCACTACGGCTTCCGCCGATTCCCTCTCCCTTGCCCGCTGCTGATATGTCCTGACAAGGGAATCCCCCTGATACCACATCAACACATCCTCTCCATGGGAGTCCGTCAAACGTCTTAACGTCTGGAAAGATTGGGAACCATGGGAGTATCCCATCCTTTTGTCTAGCCTGTAATACTTTTTGACAGTATCCATCGATTTCAACTGCACAGACGCATTGGTGTCCAAGCAAGATGTCGCCAAGTATCCCGCCGCCAGCGCCTGCAAATAAATGGAGAGTTCTGTTTGTGTGCAATTTACTGGGCATGTCATTCATTGCCATCCCGCGAACCAAACACTTTTGAAAACACAACATTCTCCCACTCAAGCCGACCAGTTTCGTTGAAATTGGCAACCATCTTTTCAGCCACATAAATTGCATCTTGCTTTGTTAGAAACGGCTCTTTGGGAAGGTGGTCTTTAAGACAATACGATCCTCGGAATAGGCACACACGGCACACCTCTTGCCCCCAAAAACCGCTAGTATGAAACTCTATGTGGAATATATGATCAGACTTGATTATTCTGTATTCTAGTATTTTCATTTTGCCTCCTCGACAATGGCTGCTATGGATTCAAGGAATCGCTCAGCCCTGCGCTTGGCAGTCCGTAATTGCTTTGCCATATTTGTATTGTGTTGCAGTGCGAGCCAATCATGCTCACTGCCATTTGTCAGAAATATGTCATATCCCTCTGAAAATCGTTCGATGTCGATGATTATTTCTTTGCTCAGGTCGATCTTGTGCCCACCTGTTCCGTTTGGTTGCCATTTATATTTCATTTCAGTCCTCTCAGTTTTTGATTCCGGTGATCCATTTCCATAGTCGTTTCCACCATGGGGTCTTTGGTTTGAAGTAGTCTGCCAGTGGCTCAAATTCGCCAAGGCCACACAACCGAAGGTAGTCAGTTGGTTTGATTTCGGCGCAGCGGTGACTCATGGCGTGAATGTTAGAACGTGTTGGTTCTGGCAGATGTCCCGACCTGAGTAGGTATTGTCTTACTCACATAGGTTTCTTGTGCCAATTGTACGGGAATTGTTGGTTTTGGTGCATATCAATCACCTGACATTATTTGTATTTCCATAAACGCTGCTATAAACGCTTGGGCGACTTGCGGAACGATGGCATTGCCGTAACCCCGCAGTCGTCCCATTCTGGCGGGTATCCCATTAGCCAGCGGGAATGTGCCGGGTTCAATGCGCCGGGCTTTTCCGTCTGTGCAGTGGACGAGTTCAAATGGCTGCCAGAAGTTGTCCACTGCTGATTTCTCGCAGCGCCAACTAATGTCTGTCCGCGCTTCCCGTCTGGTTTTGTCATTCCCTGCTTGGCAGATGCTTTCGTTGGTGTTGGCCAAGGTATTACCGACACTGCCAGTTTCGCCTGTCCAGCCATATTGAGTATCTTCTTCCCGTTGCTCATCTGATATCCGCCCATGGCGACCTTGGGGGTTCCCCACGTCCCTATCACCATCGCCTGTGCCGTGTTCGCCAGATTCGACCCGCAATTTGGCATCGACATATCCTTCTTGCTGTACTCCTGTGGATTTTGTGTTCTGCTCTTGTTGTCGTCCCCGCATGTTGGGGTTGGCCAATTCGCCAGACTTGCAGCCATGCCCAGTGTCATGCCGAAACCGTTCCCGTTTTTCTTCTTGGCCTTGATTTTCGCCCTTCGCTCTTGCCATTTGGTGTCCGTGTCGTTCTGTGGCCCCGCATTTGGAGTCGGCCACGAACCAGAGTCTTTGTCTAATATGCGGTGCGCCGACGCTCGCAGCGCACAAATCGGCTGCCCCGACTCCATATCCCAATGCTTCCATTTCAAGGCGAACTCCATTGAGCCACTCACGTCCAGATTTGCTCGCAACCTGTTCTCCAAAGATCGTTGGAGGTCTGCACTCTTTGATAAGCCTTTGCATATGTGGCCAAAGGTGTCTGCTGTCATTGACTCCACCTCCCTTACCGGCGACACTAAACGGTTGGCATGGGCATGATCCCGTCCAGACTTGCCTATGGTCTGACCATCCTGCGAGTCGCAACGCATAACTCCATCCTCCGATCCCTGCGAACAGGTGGACTTGTGTATATCCTTTGATGTCTTCTGGTTGCACATCTACAATGCTCCTTTCGTCAACGTCGCCATACGCGATATGCCCACCCTTGATGAGCCCGCGCAGCCATGCTGCCGCCTTTTTGTCAAATTCGTTATAATATGCAGTCATTGCCGTCACCTCACACAATCAAACTATGGAGATTACGTCTCCGTAAAATATCGTTTATCTTAGTCACTAGGCAGCCTGTGGCGTCTGAGATTTCTCGGTAGCTTTTGCCATCTGCCTTCATCTGGCATATAAGATCATTACGATCCCGCTTCTCGTAATAATACCCGGCCCTGCCTTTCTTTTTAGCGGTCTTATAGTACCTCCTACGCGCATCCTTTTCCCTACGCTTGCGGCGGGTTTCGTCAGCGTCAGCCTTAGCATTAGCTACTAGCGCATCGTGTGCCTTAGCCCTGTCGTGCCTTGATTTTAGCATTTTTTCTGTTATGGCGATGCGATTCTTTACAACCTCAAGTTCATCGGCAATAGTACTAACAGCGTGCTTGTAATCTATCCCAAATCTCGCGCATGTGCCCCTTAAACTTTCAAGTGGTGTGTCGCTAAAAGACCCGCATTCAATCCACTCAACATCATTTTTGACATCAGAATATGAATACATCGCGTCATCGTATATACAAAGCGGCTTGTCTGGCGAAAGCGAAAGCTGTTTAATATCTCGATACATAAACCTAATCGATTGCGCCAGCATTTCCTCGTGGCTAGTGTCAATATCTTGTTGGGCATTCATCAGCCATCGCCCCTTTTCTCTGCCGCCCTTTTCATAAGCGCCTTAATCGACTTACGGCTTTTCTTTTTTGCATATTTTACAAGCGCGGCTTGGCAATCCTCATATACTTCTTCTTCATGCTTTTTCCTCCCAAGTTCCTCGGTAATGGCAACACGCTCTTTTACGATAGCCAATTCTGTCGCAATCTTGCGCATATCTGTATCATAACTGTGGTCAATCTCCACACACGCCCCTCTAAGGCTTTCCCACGGTTTGTCGTAGTCAGATCCATCCTCCATCCATGCAATATCATTTTTTATATCTTCATATGATTGTAACTTGCCGCGAACCATTGGAATCGGCTCGCCAGGACTCTTTGCAAGCAGCCTAATGTCGTTATACATCACCTCAATTGAGTGTTTAAGTAGCGCCAGTTCGCCAGAACACTTGTAGTGGTCTCCCATATGTTCTATTTCAATCATAGATTATCTCCCTTGCCTAATTGTGCATGCCGGTTTCATTGATACCAACCCATCATTGATATTTCTGTGTTTATTTCGTCAAGAATTGTGTCTATACAATCATCGCAAGCGGAAACCGACACAATGTTATTCCACCTATATAATACTCGCAACACATCCATTTTTTTACACACAACACAGTGATCATAAGCCATTTCACCCATTATCAGCCTCCCATTCTTCGCAATCACAAGATTCATAAAGGCACTCAGAGCAAGCAATGCATTCAATTTGAGTACTCGCGTCACCATTATCAAAATGCGTAATTTCTGTCATTGCGTAAATAAATGATCCGCATTCGGGACAACTTAAACGATTCTTATTCACACTCACTCTCCCTTATCAACGTAACTATTAATTTCGTCTTGGAATGTTTTGCCAACCAGTTCAACAACCAAATCATGGTCCCACGAGCAAAGCCCGCGATCCCTGGTGCGCCATGAGTGGTTGTAATAACACCAGAATCTGATGGCACCAAGTTCATTATCGCCATAGTATGACTTTAGATCATCACAATATTTCTCAAACTCAATTTCGACATGAGATTTACCGCCAAGTGCGCCGTGTTTTCTTAGGTCGCTAAAGTTGAATCCTGCCAATGGTCACACCCTTCGTATTAGCCTATACACTATAACAAATCCCGATAAATGTCAACTAATCGTTTCTATCGCCATCATTTTGCTCCCATGACCCATCTCGGCAGCATGTATATGTCGCATAGCATTTTGACAAACCACTGCGGATCATACCATGAATAGTTGCTATTATAATCTTGATGCATTACGGGTCCCGCGCTATTATCGTAAATTCGTATGCTTTGTTTGGATTTCGTGGTCACTTTATCATCCCTTCTGGATACTCTCTAATTTGCAGATGCTTGGGGAACGGTTTGCTGCCAGCCATCTTTTTGAAGAAAACGGGAACACCGGCGGCGCGACATTGTGCCAGTATCGATTCGTACCACTCGATTTTATCTGGACGGTAATTTGGGCCGCTCTCACCTCCCGCCACAATCCACTTGATCTTGCCGTGATGTAGCCCCTGGCCGAGCGAACTATGGCCCCATGTCCCACCGCTAGGATGCACCGGTGCGATTAGCGGTTCCAGTGAAACAAACGTGTTTTTTGTATGCAAATTGGGGTTATTGTAAAAAGGGCAATCGTCAGCAGTTTTGCCATCTATACCACATGCGCTTGTGCCAGCCCAAATATTATCAGCAAGTGCCGGGAAGTCTATTAGCCCCATTTTTCCTGCCATCAAAAGCTGGTTCATATTTCTTCCGCGCTTTGTTAGGATGTAAAAAGTGTGTTGTGGGCATTCGCTCATTCTTCTCAATACCATGGCTATTTGTGCATGTGGGATTTTCTCATGAAACAAATCACCCATACTGCAAACGAAAATACGCTTAGGCTTTTGTCTCGGCGTAATATCGTTCAACCGTTCTGGCAGAAATCGCAAATGGCTGAATGACTGTGAATAGCATTCGTGTGACATTTTACCATCAAGGAACGCCTTGTGTCTTTGGTTGTGTAGTAATTCTGCGTAACAGTTCGCGCAACCAGCAGAGGCTGGTGTGCAGCCGACTATCGGATTCCAGGTATGTGTTGCCCATTCTATATTTGTCGGGTTAAGGCTCATTTTTCAACCTTGTATTTCCCAGTCGGTGGCGTCGACTGTCTCTGTGCATATAAATGGCTGGTATTTATCGTTGATTTCAGACCTTGCGTAAACAAAACCACCTTCACAGAAAAGAGTTACGCCCCTCCTGTAAGCAGTAACGCCGTGTAGCAATACTTTCCTACACGCCCACATAAACGACCCTTCATGATATGCCATTTTCCCGGCGTCAGGAATGTGGTCTATATCCACGAACCTCTTGCCGTTTAGCGATGCCCACTCTTCTATTTTATCACCATCGACAATTATTCTTGCGCCCGGCTCTATGAATGAAAACTCGAAATCGTCATAGCCAACATTCCCAAAGGCGGCGGCGGCTTCGGCAGGCGTATCGCGCTCATCGCCAAGATAACCGCAAATACAGCACCCCATATAGCCAACAATCTTACTGGTTCCTGTTTTGATTGCCGGTGTAATATACCCACCTTTGTTGCCGCACTCATGGCACACCGGCATTACATACGCAACCCCATTATGTTTTTCCTCAACCTCTTCGATCAACCCCATGGACAGGAGCTTTTCGGCGTGTTCTGTGGGTAATTCGAATGTGTCACCTTGGTAGTGCTTGAGTTTGCATTCTGTAGAATCGAACATGTCAATATGTGCTAATGGTGATTCTAGTTCATCCGATTCCGCGAAAACAATAATTTTTGTTGGCAATACTGCATACCAGTTATACGGGTCAAGTTTTGCCCATCCCCCAGCTTCCATCCATGCCCTAGCCTCACTCCAGTTGCAGCCATCTTTTTTAATCAGTCGATATTTTTTCACATCACTCATTATCACTTCCATTTCTTCTTAGGATGGTCACTCTTAAAATTATAAACAGGTTTGAGGATAAAGTCAACATCAACAGTGTCTTTTATCGCATCTAAAATGGTTTGCGGGTCTTTGTAGGCGTTCGGTGCTTCGTCAATAGTCTCTTGCCTCAGTGACGTGGTAAAAATCCCATCCATTTGCTGTTTCGCTGTATCAATATCGAGCGTAGCGCGAGCTTTGCCGCGACTCATAAGGCGACCTGCGCCGTGGGGTGCAGAGTTATTCCACAGTTCGTTTGATTTGCCAGTGCCAACAATACAGCCAAATGCCATATTGATAGGAATAATTAGCCTTTCCCCGGCATGGCTACGGATAGCACCCTTGCGGATAATGCCGTCATCGAAGTCTATGTAGTTGTGTACTGACTCAATTACACCACTACCTCTTTTGAAGTCAGCACCAAGCCATTGTTTGAAAATAATCTTTGCAATGGTGTCGCGGTTAAGACTTGCGAATTTTTGTGCGACCTGCATATCATCTAAATATTCCTTGCCGCCAAATTCCATGGGCAGGAATGCCAAATCTTCCGGCGTGTCAACACCGAATGATTTACATGCTTCTACGGCTTTTTTCTGGTGATATGCTGCGATACGATAGCCGAAGTTTCGAGAGCCTGTGTGGATCACTAGCCAATATTCGCCGCTTGCATTTGTATCTACGGATAAAAAATGGTTCCCGCCACCGAGTGTCCCTAGTTGCTTTATAACACATTCATGGCCATCATAGCCAAGCAAACCCGGCAGCCTGTCAAGCCTAATTTGCTCAGCCGATGATGGGTAGTGTCGTCTAATTACTGCCGATGACGTGGCCCATATATCATCATGCACCTCAAACCCATGCGGTACATGCCCACGAATGGCATCATCAAGCCTTTGCAGCATTTCGCCATCAACGCCATCAATAGGCAACCGATACGCAGTTACCCCGCACCCGATATCAGACCCAATTACATTAGGAATGATATTGTTGCGCAATTTCATGGTGAATCCAACCACGCTACCTTTACCAGCGTGAACATCCGGCATCACCGCAATTCTGGTTTTACCAAACGCCTTGTGGCTTAGCATGGTTTCAATTTGCTCAGTTGCAGTGATCTCGATATCGTCAGCATATACCCTGGCGCTGTTATATTTTCCTTTTAGTTTAATCATTAGTTCCTCCTCAATAGCTGATCCATCCGCGAAAAAACGATAGTGGCAATTCTCTTGGCTCAATATCGGCATCTGGGTTGTCTGCGTCATCACCAATATGAATTATAGATTTCACATAATTTTCAAATGATAATATCACATCTTTATCGCTATCTGATGTCTCAAATCTTCCAATCATAGAATTTGATGATGACGCGCAATAATAAAAGAAGTACCATAGCATTGGGCTATTTTCTACTGTGGCAAGTATTGCCACAGAATCACACAGGCTTAAAATTTTAGTATGAGCCGTGGCATTCTTCCTTATTAACACATCAAATATTTCCGATTTTGATTTGCACTGAGTTTCCGTCCACACGAATCTATTACCTTCTTTATAGTGATCTACCGACATATCGAACTCACTATTAAAACTTTCATATTCGCAGGTCAGGAACGCCTTTTTTATCGTGACGTAATTTATAAATCCATCAAGAAATGGTGATGCGATGCAATCCCATAGTGTGCCAACTGGCAGTATGTCTCCAGCAACATTTCTTGGGTATGTTTCTGCAACGTCAAAATATCTGTCCATAAAATTGTCGATCATCATTGCATCCACTCATAAATAGAAATCTCATTCTTAGGCGACCAGACACCATTTACTGCGTATGCTATCGATACTGTTTCTGGTTTACTCATAATTCACCTCGAAGATTCCGCAGTTCGTCATTAGCATGCGCCAGCGACCTCTCCATATTACCCGCATGAGATAGCATGGAAAGATACATTAGCTCATAGTCACCGTTAAACTTCATACATTGAGCATCCATTGATTTGGTTAGTGCCAGATCGTGCGATGGCTCAATTCGTTTTAGTTTGATTTCTTGTGTGGTCATTTCACACATCCAAAACAACATCGCCATCACGAAGCGGGAAGCAACTGCCAGCACGAATTTGAATCACGCGATCCCACTCATTACACTGCATATTTGACAGAAGTATATTGTAGCGACTGCCCATTTTAGCGACATCGCTCTGGCTGAGGACTCTACCGCCGTGGTAATAGGTTGGCGACTCGTTCATTTGTTTGCTCAATGTAACGACAGATTCGCCATTTGCTTCAGTTGTCACCTCAACCTTGTCGAAAAACATAAAGCCGTACATGTTGCGTTTTGGCTGTATCTGATGCGGATCACGGCTGCTTACCTCTTCAGCCGAGTTATTGGATACCATTAGTCCTGGGTAGTATCGGCGGATGTAGTGTACTGTTTTTTGTTTCATTTTACTCTCCTGTTTCTTTCGTAGTGCTACGGCACTCTTTCATGTCAATAAATTCCCGATATTTATAATTTGTAATCTTCACTCTTGCGACGTGCGTTTCGCTTATGCCAATCATGTACAAAATTGTTCCGCATTGACACCCAATAAGCGAATCAAATATGCTCGCATAAGAATTCCCGCAAACGGGGCACGATTCTTTCATCGCCGCATCTATCAACTCTGCGTCCAATTTGCCCATCCTTATTTCTAGCTCATACGTATTGGGCTTTCGCGGCATATTTCGCTTGGCTATCGCTGGCTTGTTGCTCATGTGATCAGTTCCTTTCGTCCATAAGAGCGAGATTATGTGTACTTAATCAGTATTTCAAGAGCGAGATTATGTGTGGCTAGTGGATCATAGCGTATAAAGCCTGATTAGCACCAGCGATACTTGGCAGCCATTATGCGTGCAGCCGGTCGGCACATGGCTAAGTTCGTCAATCACCTCGCGGTGGGTACATCCATACTCTTTTGCGAATGCTGCAATATCAAATCGCTTGGCATTTAAGACGACCTCAGCCGCCTCGTTTCCTGGGTATGCCCATAAAATCGATCCGTTATTGCAGCCCTTCACCATTGCTGCAAGCTCTGTGTTATCAGTACATTCCTCTAGCACACGTTTGATCATCTCAAATTTTGTCATGATTTAGCCATACCCTTAATTGGGAACATGCGAAGGTGTAACGAGCAAACCTTATGCGCCCAGCGCCGCCACCAATCTTTCTTCTTCCACTCACTTACGGGCATAGTAAACTCTATTAGGGTTTCAGAAAATATATCAGCACCGCCAGATTTTGCATACTTTCTGCTTCTGAAATACAGCTTGACGACATACCAAAACATGCCAACATCCCAAGGCGAAACTGCATTGCCATCATACTTTTCGATATGCCATGAATGTCGTCGCTTCTTCACCACCCCCATTTTGTCAATATCTGCATGTCCCACAATCTTTAGACCATGACTAAACGGTATTCGTATGACTTTAGTGTGGTCTTTGCTATATTGCATGGTCCTGCGAATGGAGTACCACATAGAACCCTTTGCATCTAATGAGTCTGCATTTGGATATAGTTCGCGATATGCCTTAAAATCTGTGCTGAAAAACTCGCCGTCTATACTCCAGAACGATATGGGGGACAACTCGCAGTTTTGGTTCGCGCACCTGTATGTAGTGCGTGGTGGGTGTTCGTCATTTGGCGCTGTGCAGTGTTCATCTGATGTCTGGTATCTTTCTGGATCGCCTTTTACTAGCACCGAATCACATCTTGGGCAATAATATTTCATCGTCTTATCCTTCTTTCAAGAGCGAGATTTTATGATGTTCGCCAATCAAATTTCCAAGTGAACCATACAGGTGCTGACGCCGGTACTGCGCATTGAGCTTTTGAAAGAGCCTTCCGGCAGTGTCTCGACTTCACAATAAGGCAATGAATTGATTTTGTCAATGAATGCCTGTGTCTTTTTATCGGTCTTGAATGTCACGGCGTTCGACATGATGGCAACGATCTGGCCACCGCCTAGGCTCTCAACGAGCGAGATCATGGCAGATACATGAGCAATGTCAGCGCCCTTTTCAAATGGTGGGTTCATTAGAACCGTGTCAATCTTTGTGTGATCACCTTCGGGCTTAAAGTCCAGTGCATCGCTGGCAATAACATTGTGTCCCTTGGCCTTGAGAATAGCCCTGAGCGACTGCGACGGCTCAATGCATACCGCCATAGCATCTGGGTATCGGCTCTTCACTGCGTCAAGGATAGCGCCCGAACCTGCAGAAGGCTCAAGGATGTATGTCGGCTCAGTGGTAAGTTTATCCAGCATGGTATCGATAACGCTATCAGGTGTTGGGAAATATCCGGGAATGTCAAGCCGTGCAACTTCCATCTCCATTTTTTCAATTTCGCGCTGCTTGTCTTGTTCTGCTTGTTGCGGGTTGTGTCCTGAAATTAGCGCATCTACTACATCGCAGAACTTCACCCATCCTTCTGGCGTGAAGTCTTTGAATGTTTTGTTGCTACTATCAGGCGTAATCAGGTACTCAGGGCACTCGCCATATTTATAATCGATATGGTAACGATGGTTTGCCGCAATGTCAGCGTCCTTTTTCGTCTTAATATTTAGCAA
>Ga0114918_10004474_pt1 | contig 12132 bp, 14 predicted proteins | sample LantaG_FD_87015 | JGI IMG/M metagenome (GOLD analysis project Ga0114918, IMG submission 87015) | Deep subsurface microbial communities from Baltic Sea to uncover new lineages of life (NeLLi) - Landsort_02402 metaG | ecosystem: Environmental > Aquatic > Marine > Oceanic > Sediment | place...
AAGTCTATGAAAATGTCGAAGTCTATGGAAATGCCAAAGTCTATGGAAATGCCCAAGTCTATGGAAATGCCCAAGTCTCTGGAAATGCCTACGTCTATGGAAATGCTAAAATTAATCAAGGGTTAGTCAAAACAGGAAATTACAAAACACTTCAACAATGTATTGATGATGGATTATATGATCCTGAATTGGATGAAAAGGAAGATAAAGATAAATCTGATAATGTATCTGATGAAAAGGATGATTCATCGAAAACCCAAACGGACACAACAAAATCCATTCCAATTAAACAAGTTGAACCGGGTGAAAAGGTTACAATTAACGGGATATCTGGAACATTACAAAAGCTGAATGGTAGTAATGATTCTTATTTAAAACTAAATTCTGTTCTAGTTGTAACATATAATGTGAATTATGAAGAAAAAATGGATAATGGTGATGTTGTTTATTTTGACAAAACCAACCAGATTGAAAAAATGATCACTGTAAAGAAGAGTATGGATGATGCTTTTTGGTTTACTGCATCATATGCTAGATTCTTAAAATTTGTTCCTGATGAAGATCAAGACAAAGATAGTGTAGAAGATAATTTTGGAAATGCTGTTCAGGTTGGAGATATTGTTAAAATTACTAAATGGCATGATAAAACTATCGATGTTGTTTATAAAATGGGCAGAATTACAGCGATTGTAAACAGTTCAATGGGTGTACCTAAGAAAAAAATAACAATTAAATTGTTAAATCCAGTTTCTAATCCCGATGATTCAAATCACTATGTGGATATGTTATATATCATGTATCATCCTATGCCCCAGGCACAATTTAAATTAGTTGGTGCTGATAATAATAAAAAGACATCCGATGATGGCGAAAAGGAAAATACACCAAACCCAGACAATACCGAATGGGTGAGTGCCGTGCGCGATGATCATCTTTCCGAAAACACGATTGTTAAATATGATCCACTCAAAAAAGAGGTTTCCAGAGGGTTTCACCAATATATTGGTAAGCTTTTTAAAGTTGATTCGGTGGTGGGTACACTAGTACACATATACGATGTTGATGATGTTGATATAAAGTTTAAGACATCTCTAGAGAATTTAAAAATCCAACATAAAGTGGAATCATCCAATATATCTCTAAAAGATCATAAAGGGAATGAACTTGTAAAGGGTGATTTTGTTAAGATTGTTAAAGAAAAAAAGGATGGTATACCGGTCGCCAAAAACACAGAAGGTGAAATAACTAAGATATATGAATTTGATAAAGAGGGTAAAGCTATAGTGTTTATAAAATCATTGGGACAGGGAATACCACTTACTTCGGAATATCTTGAAAAGATCAATGAGATAAAAGATGTTGATGTGGAAGAGGATATTGATTTTAGTGTTTTACGCTCAACGGGGAATCTTAATGAATACTTTTTGGCTCTTGAGGGAATCATGAATCGAATCGAATTTAAACATGGAAAACTAAATAAAGAGAAGACTGCTGGACAAAAAGGAATGAGAGTAGATCGAGGAAGTCAAGGGTCACTCAATAAAAGACGTATGGGTGTTACTGAGCGCATCAGACGTAAAAATGGAGCGATGGTATCAAACCTAAAAACAAAGGCCAGAGGTAAGCTACAAACAGCTAATAAGCGTAAGACACTCGGTCAAGTACTGAATCCTAATTCAGAGACCACAAAAAAGGCACTTAAAAAAAGAGGATAAACTATGGATCTAATCAAATTTCTCGAATCATTGGATGAATCGGTAACACCTAAAGATTTGGATGTTATGTCTCAATTAGTTGAGAATATGGGTGCAAAAGACTTCTTCATGGGGTTGAAACATATTCTAAACACCGAAGGCGCTCCCATTGAAAATTCCGAAACGATTTTACCATTAATCGATAAAATCATAAAGTCTCTATAGTTCTGCATATAAATAATATATAGAGTTATATAGAGAGGAATTAATATGTCAAATGTTATCATAGGTAAATTTTTCAATGATCTTCATTCAACAGGAAAGTTAATCACAGAAGAAGATAAAACATCTGGTTCTATGTATATAACCGGTCCATTTGCTCAAGCTGATGTTTTAAATAACAATAAGCGTGTATATCCCAAAACAGTGTTAGATACAGCAATGGAAGAATTTATTAATACAATGGTATCTAAAGATTTAGCTGTATCTGAACTTGGTCATCCGGATAGCCCAAAAATCAATTTAGACAAAGTATGTTGTAAGATTGTTCATCTTTATAGTACGGGTGATAATTGGATTGGTAAGGCTAAAGTACTCGACACTCCATGTGGTGCTATACTGAAAGGACTAATTCAAGGTGGTGTACGTTGTGGTGCATCAACACGTGGGTTAGGTGCAGCAGATCAGACACAATGGAAAAACGAAGATTGTAATCTTGTAAACCAGTTTACATTAAGAGCGATTGATGTCGTGCATTCTCCATCTGGTCCGGATTGTTATGTTGATGCAGTCATGGAAGCAAAAGATTGGATTCTTGATAACGCTAATGGGAAAGTTTATGAATTGAACGAAGAAACATATAAACATTTCGAATCTAGAATAAAAAATCTACCAGCAGTGAAAAAAAATTCTGATACACAAGTATTCAATGCTGTTAAATTTTTCCTAAATAGTTTGCGATAAACAACTAAATATAAGAGATGGAGATATTATGGAAACACTACAAGAGCAATTAGAAGCTATTGTTAAGAAATCCAAGATGCTCAAGAGTGATATTGATGAAGATGAGGATCAAACATTAGGCACAATTAATAAGTATTTAGACGAATCTGTTATCGAAAAGTGTAAGACCGTTTTGGGAGACTAGAATGTCGAAACTGAAAACCAAGGAAAGTACAGTCATGGAAAATAATATTCTAACGAGTGCTCAAAAGAAAGAGCTTTCTAAGATTATTGATACTCTTGTGGAAGATCGTGTTCAACAAAAGCAAGCACAGTTTGTTAAGAAGTACACCAAGTTCATTGTTGAAAGTGCCACCGCTAAAGTTGTTGCTAAGATGAGTGAAGGTTTGATTCTTCAAGTTGAAGATCGAATCAATGAGGTTAAGAGTAAGGCTGAAAAAGCGTGTCGATCTGTTTTAGTGGAATCTGCGTCCAAAGTGAAAAATATCAAAAATAAACATAAGAAGCTGATGGAAGAGTTCAAAACATCCGCTCCTATTCTTGTAGAAGAGTTGGCAGAAAAGAAAGCTAACAAAATTTCTGAAGAAGCTTTGGGTGCAATTGAAGAAAACAATCGTCTTAATGAAGCATTCAAAGGATTTACAGCAGGGCTTGCAAAGGCTGGATATTTGATTAACGAAGACCTTGATAATGCTATTGAGAAAGAACGTAATGAAAAAAGAATGCTTCGAACAAAATTAATTGAAGCAAAACGAGACAACAAACTTTCACAACTCACAGAAGGTATGCTTCCGGGTCAAAAGAAAAAAGTCATTGAAATGCTTTCTGAGTGTGTTACTGAAAAACAAATTGAAGATCGGTTTTTATCGGTAAAAACGAAAGTTTTATCTGAAGAACATCGACATGTTGAAACAGGTAATATTAATGAGATGATTAAAGACGAAGAAAAGAAAAATGTTGTTTTAAGTGAAGAACAAAGTTTTAATCAATTGTTGGGAATGTCAAGAGCTTTTATAGAAAAAAAGTAATAAAATTTCAAGATTTTTTATAGTGTTATGCTAAATAGATTTAGAGGAAATAATACTAAATCTTTTCCAGAAAGGAACGGAGAAAAAGAAATGGCTAAAAAAGGTTTGAATTTCGATTCACTTATCGCTGATCCCCGTCAAGAAATCGTGTCCCGTTGGGATCGCGAAGGTTTTCTTGAAGGAATCACCGATTCTATCACAAAGATTAACACCGCATTGGTTTTGGAAAACCAATACTCTTATCTTACAGAGGATGGTGGAACCTCAATTGCAGATATCAGCGTAATGAAAAAGCTGACTATCCCAATGGTTCGTCGTGTATTCCCAGGTTTGATTGCCCATGATTTGGTTGCTGTTCAACCTATGAGTGGTCCAGTTGGTCTCGCCTATGCCCTTCGTCGCCATCGTTTGTCTCAATTTGGTGGTGTTGAAATTGGTGGTGTAAGCTCTGATCCTTCTGCAACAAATTACCAAGCCCCAGCTACTCGTTATGCTAATATCAATGCTGATATGGATAAAGCACAACCTGATAGCACTTGGAGTGGTCCTGTAACTGGTTGGGCTGGTGAACGTGTTGGTGCCGATAGCAAGCTCTTTGATAGCATTCAAGGTGATGGTGGTCCTACAACCTATGCTGCACAAGAAATTGGTATCAGCGTTATCAGTAAAGAAATTCGAGCTTGGACTCGTAAGCTTCGCGCTCGATTCCCAATCGAAGTCCAGCAAGATCTTAACGCCATGCATAACATCGATATTCGTCGTGAGTTGACAGATGTCATGAGTTATGAGATCACTGCTGAGATCGACCAAGAAGTTCTTGCCGCAATTAAGCATCGCGCTCAAGCGGGTGGTACAATGACTTGGAACTACACTGGTACTGCTGATGGTCGTTGGCAGATCGAGAAGTATCGTACTTTGATGACAATCATCAACAATGCTGCTAATGAGATTGCTGTTGCTAACCGTATTGGTGCTGGTAACTTCATCATTGCATCTCCCCGTGTTTGTTCCGTTCTTGAGAGTCTTCCTGAGTTTACCATTTGGACTCAAGATGGCAAGTTGAATACTCTTGGTACTGCTGCACCCAATGCATATGTCGGAACCATTGGGCGTTACAAAGTGTATCGCGATATCTTTGCGGCTGCTAACTACTGTGTCGTTGGATATAAGGGCAATAGCACTAATGATGCTGGTATCATCTACAGCCCATATGTTCCTGTCATGTTTGACGAAGCTAAGGGTCCAGAATCATTCCATACTCACCTTGGTGTCATGACTCGTTATGCCATCGTTAGCAACATGTTCGGTTCTGAGAATTATTACCGTTACATTAATGTTCTCTTCACTGGTGACGTTGCTGATTCCACAGTGGGTAGTCCTGCTGGTGATCCGTTCAGTGGTTACGAGCGTAGTCCCAAGGAAGAGGAAGTTGCTGCCGATTGGGATTCACAAGGTCCACGTACCTAATCACAACACGATAGTAATAATTTTTGAAAAGAGGGAAGAATTCTTCCCTCTTTTTTTATTATATCATAGATGTTTTTCTCTAAATATATCAGAGAGAACTATTTTACTTAGGAGAATATATGGCTAATGTTAAATTAAAATATCAAGGTCTAAAGAAACGAACATACATTTGGCAAGCTAATGGTAAACAATGGGCATTACGTGGTGTGAATCCAGATGATGTTGTCTCGATTGATGCATCACAGGCAGCTTACTTAAAGGGGAATGGTAGTTTTATTTCGGTTGCTGATTCAACCCCAGTTAATCGATATGTGGATACTCAATATACCAGCGCAGAAACTTTAAACACTGCTGTTTCCGAAGATTTAGGGAATGTTGATTCGTCGTTAGATGATAAACTAGAAGCATCTGACATTATATTTGATATTGCTAAAATACTAAATAGTTCTGCGAATGAGTTGGTATTAGATTTAAATTATAACGTTAATACACATCTATTAACCGAGGACACAGAATTGCAAATTCCAGATATGAGTACATGGCCAGAAAATGCTATGAAGCGTTGGGATCTGTATATTGTTAATGACTCCGGTGGATCATTCTCATTTACTATCAGTTCTGCATTTTTGACTGCTGGTGGTACGGATGTTGAACCGACTACAGGTGCAGGAAAAATCGATAGATATGTAATTGATTGTAACAAGACCGCAAACATGTGTCTTATTGGTTTAGCACAAGCAGATATTTCTTAGGAGAATTTATGCCTTCTCGTAATGGTGCGCCTTTATTTTGTATTCCCGTTGCTTCTGGTGGTATTGATGAGTACACAGCCATGATATTACATGGAGATGTTTGGCCTCTTGTTGATTCCTCATTTAGTCCCAAATCTCTTACTGTTATCGGATCAGTCAGTACAACCGATACCAATGTTCCAGTTGGGTTTGGAAAAGCAATCAAAGTGCCATCTAATTATTCAGAGGTACAAATGTACCCATCTCAATTTCCCAGTTTATTGAATGGTGATTTTGTTATTGATACGCGAGTGAGGTTTGATGTCGCAAATAATAGATGTGGTATATTTGGAATAACGCATTATAATAGTGTATTAAATGGCGACCAACGAAACTTACAATTTTATTATGATTTCACAGGGAATAGATGGGTTATTATTCACCAACCAGCAGGATCTATAGTAACAACGTATATATCAGATACATTAGTGGTAAACACATGGTATCATGTTGCTCTTGTGAGATCATCAGATGTTTTTTATGTATTACGAGATGGTGTGGTTAAAGGGGATCCATTCACATCCGCACTTCGCGCAACATCATATCATGCGAATAACAATTATATAGGTGCTGATATATCGCTGTATGCAACTAAAGGTTTGTTGGATGAATTTAGAATTTCTGTCGGGACTGATCGAGGGTGGACTTCTGGATTTACACCATCAACTGTTCCATATTTTTAAGAGATAATTAATCTATTTGTACTAAATACATATGTAGATAACTTTAGGAGAAAAAAGATAATGTGGAAAAGTCATCGTAAACCATGTAACCAAGATAAATTGGGTTTGTTCTTAGAGGCAATCGAGAATAATACCCCCGAAGTTGATGAGGATGAAGATATTGAATCTGTTAGTGATGCTGCAGCGGAAACTAATAAACGTGTACAAGATGTTGATGATTCTGATGATTCTGAGACACCATCATTTGAAATTGGAGATAGTGAAGAGGAAAAGAAGCAGATTGATGAATCACAGTTTAAATCTAGTGATTATAGTTCTGTGGTCGATATCATCATCAATGCTGCAGACAAGATTGTTGAAGAACTAAAACTCAAGAATAAAGCCAAAGAGATCAAAGCAATTCTTGCAAAAGAGTTTGTTGATACATTTAAAGCAGATAACCCTAAATTCGATCCAGATAAATTTATCAGTGCAGTGGGGGAATAATAACTTATTTACCATGGTGTTGTAAAACAGTTAGAGTAGATTAAGTTGAACCCACCTTTGTGTGGGTTTTTTATTGGTCTGGTGTGGTTTCTGATTCTGGTAGGTTGGAAACGCTTTGACAGTATAATTTCAGTTCATTGCTATGTTCTCGAATGCGTGTGGCTAAACGTGTGTAGGATTCTTGAATATTTGGTTCTTTATTAATCTCATTCAATGCTTGCCCAATAAGCTCTGGTTCTGGTAGTAAAATATACTTATCCATGATTCTCCTTTAAATTTTTCCCGAAGTATCTACATCTAATGCATTCATAAACGCATCATGAGCAATCTTGGCAAATGCCTTGGAATCATAAATCATAATTTACTCCTTTCAATATCGTTATTATATATCATAATTTTTATTAGTCAACTCTAAAATATAATATAATCCTTATTGACTTTCATGTTTTTCTATTATAATATAGACATGAAAAGGAGATTGAATATCTGAAAGAAACGATTGAACCGAAACATAAGCTAGATAAACAATTGATTAAAGATCTTATTTTGAGTTTTTACGAATAATAAAGTTGACAAACGAAAATCATGTGGTATAGTTAAGACTGATCAGGACATGGAAGCAAGAGATAACCTTGTCTGCCGAGACTAGATCGATTGTGTCGATTGATGTCTAATTTATAAGATTTCCAGTATTCTCTTGCTCTGCTGGTTATCGTCTTAAATTTAATTAATTTTTTCTGATTGACAAGCGTGTTTTCATACTATATAATAATAGACACATCAATCAGGAGATTATCGTTTAAATGTTTACTTGGCAACTAAGAACCACAGCTATATCACCACTCAACGGGAAGCCGATTGAACAGAGTGATCGTGTTGCCTATAAAAATATTACAGAGTTTGAAACGTAAAATCCCTGAGAGAATAGAGTCATGAAGAACCTCTCAGGAAAATCTTGAGAGGTTTTTTAATATATATACAGAATAGCCTTCGTTGCTATTAAAGTCCATTGATAATCTAATGTAACCATTTAAGGGATTGTTCCTTTCGTTTGTGGATACAAAATGACGTTAAATAAGAAGGGTGGTGTCGAACAGTTCGATTCTGTCAGTCCCTGTTTTTCATTAATCAAAATAATATCTCTAAATTTTGTTTGAAGTGACTAAATATCTTCAAACGCTCAAGGAGATATTTCTATGCCATGTAGAGTTTCAAAAAAACTTTTAACAAAACCCCTGAAAAAAGAACTAGAACGAGTAAGAGCGCAAAAACGGTACGATAATGTACGAGAGTGGTTCTATCAGATGAAAAGTGAATATCAATGTTGTGCGTGTGGAGAATCTGAACCTTGTTGCTTGGATTTTCATCACACTAATCAAAAAAATAAATTAGCATCTATAACAGATCTGTGGAGAAAAAAACGAAGTAAGAAAATCATTCTAGATGAAATTAAGAAATGTATTTGCGTTTGTAGCAATTGCCATCGTAAAATACATAGTGGAATAATCGAATTAATATAAAACACTGGTATCGTATAACGGTATTACTTTTCTCATATAATAGAAAACATATCGCGGATTAGACTAGAAGACAAAGTCATCTGCCTCATAAGCAGAAGTTCCGTAAGGGACACGTTGGGAGCATTTCCCACATCCGCTACCATATAATTCTCGGTGAAGCATACCGGATTGATGCACCACTCTTGTAAAGTGGAGAAGGGGTTCGACTCCCACACTGAGATCCAAAATAATAGTTATATGTTATGGTTAAACATAAACATCGTAGGTGTGATACAAGTGTATCTGGTTGTCTGTAAAACAACTTCCTTCGGGACGATCTGGAGCGTTACCAGACTACGATACCAAATTTAAATCAGGATGTAGCCCATCGGAAGTGGCACTTGTTTTGGGAACAAGATTAAGTAGGTTCGACTCCTATCATCCTGACCACATTTAAAAATGCGAGAGAACAGTCAAGGTTGGCGATGAACTCTTATAAGGTTTTTTTGGTGGGTTCGATTCCCACCTCTCGCACCAAAAGTTTCATAAAGTTGAGGGAGGTGTTGAAATTTAAGACAAGGAGATTTCGACTCATCAACCCCTACGATCTACTTTGTCAGAGTAGGAACAACTCAACTTTATATGCTCGGTTCGCCTAGCGGTATGGCACTTCTCTTACACGGAAGAATAATGTTGGTTCAACTCCAACACCGAGTACCATATTTGGAACGTTAGCACAGATAGTCGTGCGCCTGTTTGAAGCACAGGAGATACTGGCGCGATACCAGTACGTTCCGCCAAGATTAAGATGTCCCTGTAGAGTAATGGTTAACTCGCCAGTCCTTCAAACTGGAGATTGCCAGTTCAATCCTGGCCAGGGACACCATACTTAAATTTATTAAGTTCTACCGAAGTTCGAGTCTAAATACTAAATAATAGTAGAAAGACACGAACTAGGAGATAATAAATGTTAAGTAAAAGAGAAGATACGTATATTCGCACATGGATTAAGAGATTAAAATGTCTACATTTATTTGGAAATAAATGCTGCATTTGTGAAAAAGATATCGAGATTTTTGATTATGATTTTCACCATAAATGCGGAAAAGAAAAAGAGATTAGTCGCTTATTTGGAAGAACTTTTAATGTTATTTTGAAAGAATTAAATAAATGTATTTTGGTATGTAGTCAATGTCATAGACATATACATTATAATAACGAACAAAGTACTTGTGAGAGAATGGAAAAATCTAGAAATATCTTGTTTGATTATAAAGGAACCAAAACTTGTTATGATTGTAAGAAAGATTTTAAAAATATAGATTTATGCTTTCATCATTTAAAACCAAAGAAGAAGAAGTTTAAAATTTCTCAAGAGATAAATTATCATAGGTGGAAATCTTTAGAAAATGTGCAAGAAGAGATACTAGAGGAAATTGATAATTGTATAGTTTTATGTCATAGATGTCATAGAAAAAGGCATTTTGATTTTGAAAAATTTGAAAAGTATAAAGATGAAATTAATAAAAGAGTATATAACCCACAAAAACCAAGTTTAGATGCAAATAAAATATATAAAGAATATAAAGAAGGTAAAAGAATTATAGATCTTTCTAGAGAATATGATAGAAATAAATCTACGATAAGTACAATTATAAAAAGAAAAGAGCAAAAAAATTAGGAATTAAAAAACAGGCGTGTGGTGAAATTGGTATCATTCATGATTGTTACTCATGAGTTCTGGGATCGTGGCCCAGCGTGCCTGCCAATATTAAATGGGGGTTTAGTTTAGATAGGAAAACTGTAGTTTTGCACACTACCGAGATCGGGGCAGTACCGTTAACCTCCACCATTATTAAACATCGACAGAAGCGAAAATAGCATCTTGTATATTACATATATGGTATACAGGAGAGTGGTGCAAGTCCCTTTTGTCGGCCAAATTTAAAACCGAATGCTGAATAGTTTACATCCTTAATGTATAAAAACTATTCTAATTTTGTCGGTCTATTTTATTCCTGAATGGGAGACAAGTTTACAATCTTTTTGGTAGACTAATAACTTGCTCAATTTTGTCAGGGAATTTATTATGCGGGATTGGTGAAACTGGATATCATATAAGTCTACGAAACTTATGTTACAGGATCGTCCCCTGTATCCCGTACCAAATTTGGACCAGAGAGGAAGATTAGAATCCTTCAACCTGTCACCGTGTGACGGTATAGTTTAGATGTTAAAACACTGGTCCTTTTTTAATTTCATGGTCGGCACAACGGTAAAGTCTCACCAAACGTTGGTTGTGCTTAAGCGTTTGAGATACCATTTTAAATCATGGCGCTCTACTCCAATTGGCAGAGAGGTTAGTTTTAGAAACTAAATGTTAAGGGTTCGACTCCCTTGGGCGCTACCATTTTTTATAAGGATGATATATGGAAAATAAATCTTATTTTGCTTATTTTGATATGGAATTACTTAAAATGATCCAAAAGGAAGTTGATGCAGAAATGAATATTTGTACAATCCCATATTTATACAAAAAGACAAAAGATCTTAAAGATGCTCTAGTTCAAGCAAAATATGTTAATCAATTCTACACAAGTTAAAATATTAGATACCGATGCAGATCGTTGAGTCGAGATAGCATCCGAGAACAGTGGGTAATCTTTCGCAGGATCCACCAAGTAGGTTTGATTCCTACCATCGGTTCCAAATTAAATGCTCTCGTATCCCAAATGGCAGAGGAGGTAGATTCAAAATCTATTAATGTGGGGGTTCGAATCCCCCCGGGAGTACCATAATTTAAGGAGAGACGATGGAAATGATTAATAAAAAATTCTTTAAAAATGGGGCATCAAAGATGTATTTGAGGAGAAATATATGGTTCAAGTTTCTTTAAAACAAAACACAAAAACAATAGAGCAAATACGAGAAATTATTAATAATCAAAGATCAATGCTAAAACAATCAATAAATGCATGTATAGATCTTCCTCCAGTTGAACCTATGGAAACTGAGGATTTTTTAAACAAGCAAATCCAATACAGTTCTGACGACAAAATTTTCTGTATTTATTGGATTCAATGGCACAAAATTGATGGCTCACGTGTGATTGTTAGTACACTTCCTAATCATGAAGAATTAGATGTACCTAACTATCAAAAACGTATAGAGTCACAATGGTTTAGAAGAGATAAAGATAAATTAATTCCTTTATTGAAATGTTGATTGAAAACGTATAGGATCTTCTGGGGAAGAAAGAGGTTTCCAAAACCTTTTAGCAGAGTTCGATTCTCTGATCCTATGCCATAATTTAAGGAGAGACGATGGAAATGATTAATATTAATCAAAAATGCTTTAAAAATGGGGTAGTATATGCTCTTAAAACTAAAGATGGATACCCGATTGAAGTAACTGATACTTTCCTTCCATACTACACCAAAGACGCTATTGGTAAGAAACAAAATACTCTTACTGATAAATCTGTAGGTAGTAGAAAAGAAAGATGGATGATAGGTGTTTCT
>Ga0114918_10004475_pt1 | contig 12132 bp, 10 predicted proteins | sample LantaG_FD_87015 | JGI IMG/M metagenome (GOLD analysis project Ga0114918, IMG submission 87015) | Deep subsurface microbial communities from Baltic Sea to uncover new lineages of life (NeLLi) - Landsort_02402 metaG | ecosystem: Environmental > Aquatic > Marine > Oceanic > Sediment | place...
GTGGCATTTCAATTAAGGGAGTTTTGAATGGTGGCTTGTGCAAATCATCTAGCTCTATTTCTTGGAGTGGATTAAATTCTGGTAATTTTTATTATCTTTATCTCAAATATACAGACAATCTCTATACCGATCCTACAGCATTTGAAATTGTCTCCTTGACCTCTCCAGTTTCCGCAACAAACCTTGAGTACCTTTATATGGGTACATACGACATAACTGGCGGAACTCCTGTATTTGATCAAAGCCCAGATGGTAAAATCTATACAACTGGTTTTCTTACTCATATGGGAACAAGCGTAGATCCTCATAGTGATGTTTTAGTTCAAACAAATATGGTTGTTACAGGATCATTCAATATTGGTTTGAGAATCGATGAATCTCTTACAATTACTCAAGAAAATGTAGGATCAACTTCTCCACTTCTTACTTTACAGCACGTTACAAGTACAGCTCCTTTGCTTAAGGCAATAGATGAGTTTGTCATTCAAGATCTTCGGATGACAACTCGTTTATCTGAGGTTGGAGAATCATCGTTTGATAATGGTAGAGATTCAATTGTAGGTGCCATTAATGAAAACACTTCTCAGATTTCAGTAAATGCCGCAGAAATCATAGCAAACTCATCAAACATTGCTACAAACTCTTCAGATATTGCAACTAATGCTTCTGACATTGCAACTAATACATCGAATATAGCTACCAATACTTCAGATATTGGTACTAATACTGCAGATATTGCCACAAACGCATTAGATATTTTAACTAACACTTCAAATATAGCTACTAATACAGCTGATATTCTTCAAAACGCAACAGATATTCAGACTAACACAGATAACATTGCAATTAACGTTGTAGATATAGCTCAAAATACTTCAGATATTGCAGTATTAAGTGGTAGTGTAGGAGTGAACGCTTCTGTTATTGTTTCTCAAGCTGCAATGATAGCTTCATTACAATCCAGGGTGCATTTATTGGAGTGTGCTGTATTTGGATGCTCTTCTTCCTCGTCTTCATCATCTTAATTATGAAAAGAAAAGAATGGCTTATTCAGGTAGAACCACATTTTATCAAATTCCAATAGCACTAGATGGTGACATTCTTGATGAAGCCGAGAACATCCAACAAATGCAAATGGTTGATGATTTATTAGAATCTGCTGTTGGTATTGTTGGAACAGGTGTTATTAAAGAAGGTAATTTTTCAATTGTAACAGATACAGGTTCTGGATACAAAGTTTTATTAAAACCAGTAAGCGGAAATGCTATTCATGGATTGCTTGGTAGCGGACTTGCATCTTCTAAATCTCAGGTAACTTGGGAGGGATTGTATTCCGGAAATTTTTATTATCTTTATCTTCGATTTACTACGAATCTATATGAAAATTCAGCTGCTTTTACGACAACAGTTAGAACTACACCAGTTTCTTCAGACAACTTCAATTTTCTTTATATGGCTACTCTTGATTTGACAGGTGGCTCTCCGGTATTAGATATAAATCCAGAAGGAAAAGTATACGCTCGTGAATTTACAACTCATATTGGAACTTCTGTAAATCCTCATACTAATTATTTAACTCAAACCAATCTTACAGTTACAGGATCAATTTCTGGGAATTTAAATCCAACAAAATCTATTTGGATTAATCAGGAAGATGTTTTATCTACCGCTCCTCTTATTACTTTTAATCATGTTACTTCAGGAGCTCCATTAATTAGATCTCTTGATGAATTGTCTTTTCAAGATGTTCGTATGTCTACCAAACTATCAGCTTCGGGTCAGACTTCGTTTATTAATGGCAAAACTTCTTTGGTTGGTGCAATTAATCAAAACACAGCATTTACTGGTATAGGAGTATCTGGTAATACTGCGGCTATTGCACAAAATACTGCAGACATAGCAGTTAATACATCAGATATAACTTCAAACATAGGAAATATTGCAACCAACAATGCGAATATATTATCGAACGCCACAAACATTAATACAAATGAATCAAATATTTTTTCTAATTCTGTATCGATTACTGGAAATGCTGCAAACATTTTAATTAACCAAGCCAGTATAACAGGAAACGCAGTGTCGATATCTGGGAATGCTGCAAATGTTTTAATAAATATATCTGGGATAAATGCAGTTAGTGGACAAGTAGATACTAATACGTCTAATCTTGTCATACATCAGGCTCAACTCCTTAATACTCAACAAAGAGTAAGAGCTTTAGAATGTGCTGTATTTGGATGTTCGTCTTCTTCCTCTTCCTCATCTTCGTCATCTTAACTATCATGAAAAGAAATAAAGAATGGCTTACTCGGGTAGAACCACATTTTATCAAATTCCCATCGCACTAGATGGCGATATACTTGATGAAACCGAGAACGTCAAACAAATGCAGATGATTGGGAATTTTCTGCAGGCTGGAAATAGTATTGTAACTTCGGGAGTAATTAGCGAAGGAAGTTATGTCGAAATTCCAGATTCAGGATCGGGATATAAGATACTTTTAGATCCTTTATCTGGTATATCTATTAATTCATTATTAAGAGGAACGTTGGCAAGATCGGGTGCAGAGATAGCATGGGAGGGATTGTACTCAGGAAATTTTTATTATCTTTATCTTCAGTCTAATGCAGATATTTATGAAGACCCAACGTCTTTTACGGCAATTTCTAGAACTACACCAATCTCAATTAATAATAGTAACTTTCTTTATTTAGCCACTTATGATTTGACGGGTGGTTCCCCTGTATTAGATATTGATCCATTTGGAAAAATATATGCTTATGGATTTATAGAGCATATGGCAACTCATGTGGATCCTCATAGTACTACCTGGACTCAAACAAACTTAAGTATAACAGGATCTTTAGGTGCTAATTTAAGATCTGGTCAAACTGTTAATATTACTCAAGCAAATCCAGGGTCTAGTGTTCCTCTTATTATTCTGGACCACATTGCAGATTATCCATTAGTTAGTTCTTCTTCGTCGAGTAGTAGAAATATAGTTCCTCTTATTCAATCTTTGGATGAGTTTGGTCTTGCTGATTTAAGAGCTGATGTTTTATTGTCTGAGATTGGAGAATATCCTTATGACAATGGAATGGATTCAATTGTTGGAGCTATAAATAAAAACTATGGGAACATTTTACTTAATTCAACGAATGTAGGAATTAACACAACTAATATAGGTACGAACGTAACCAATATAGGTACGAATACTACCAATATAGGTACGAATGCAACTAACATAGGTACGAACACAACAAACATAGGAATAAATAGTACAGATATTGGTTTAAATGCTGCTGATATTTTGGTTAATGCGAACTCTATTACTGGCAATTCTGAAGACATCTCTATTAATGCTTCTAATATTATTGCTAATACGAATTCTATTACTGGAAATACAGCAGATATTTTAACCAATCATTTAGACATTGCGAATCTTACAGGATCAACAGCAACAAATAGTGCAAATCTTTCTTTACATGGATCTCAATTATATGATATTGATTGGAGAGTAAAAGCTTTAGAGTGTGCTGTATTTGGATGGTGTTCTTCGTCCAGCTCTTCGTCTTCAAGTTCTTCATCGTCTATTGTTCCGGAAGGTTCATCGTCAAGCTCGTCATCAAGTTCTTCTGCGGTTATACCAGCAAGTTCGTCTTCATCATCGTCATCTTCAGAGATTATACCAGTAAGTTCTTCTTCAAGTTCTTCTTCGGAAATTGTCGAAGAACCGGCAGAGCTAATACTTCTTTTACAGCCAGAATTGCCACAAGGATCATCTTCAAGCTCATCTTCATCATCTATTATTCCATCTGAGTCAAGTTCTTCGAGTTCAAGTTCTTCGAGTTCAAGTTCTTCTATGATTATTGAAATACCTGCAGAATTATTACTTCTTTTACAACCAGAATTACCAGGAGGGTCATCAAGCTCATCAAGTAGTTAATCGAAAATTGTGTCTTGTGATTCGAAAAATTAAGATTTATGGAAAAACAAAAGGATATAAACAAATAATCCATAATTTATAAATCATTACAAAACAAGGGATAACAAGAAGATCAAATAAAAAAATGTAGAAGCTTTTATGAATCTTCAATATATTCTACAATAACACCGAAGAAAGTTAAAAGAGAGGATAAAATAAGAGTACAAATGAATACCTTTCTGTGTTCGTCTCAGTAAATAAATCAGTTAAAAGGAGCATTTCATGGGTTGTCAAATTCTTGCGTTTTCTACTGAAGATTGTCCCGCATGTGATATTGTCAAACCAATTGTCAAGAAGGCGGCAAACGAAATTGGAATAGAAGTAACAGATATTGATCCAACAAATGAAATTGAAAAAGCTCAGGAATATAGCGTATCAGTTGTTCCTACTTTTGTTTTGTTGAATGCAGATGGTGTATTTATTGAATCTGTAGACGGGTTTATCGACAAGAGTACAATAGACTCGTTTCTTTCATTGGCACAGAAAGAGGTAGTTGCTTAATATGATAAATAAAAATCACTCAAGATTAAGAACAGCAATTAAAAGAAGCGTACATTTTGTTTTAACAGATGCTTTTGCAGATTCTTTGGAAGGTGTAGGAAAAAACTTTACCAGAGAATTTTGGAGATATCTCGATGATCCAAATTCTACAACCAGAAGAGTTGTATATAAAAAAGCATATAATGTTTGGGTAAATGCAGGAGAAGATGTACTTTCTGCTAATTTTACAGAAGGATCATTGATAGTTGTTACAAAACGTGGCTCAGAGATGGAATTAGCCTTAAAAGAGACCGCAGGAGCAATGACCGTCCTCAATAAAATAAATGTAGAGGATGCAATAGAAGGGGATGAAAATAGCCCTGAAAATGATCGTAGATTCGAAGAAATATGGAATACGTTGATTTCCTTTAACGGTGAATATCCTGGTGATTATAGGCCATTAACAGCCTCTGTAGCACAAATGATATCAGCTAGAACCGGAGCACCACTTCCTGTAGTATGTGCCGGAATAAATAAAAAATTTATGCCTAGCGATATATCAAATGGGTTTGTTGAATTATCTAAAAAATCTATGCCAAAAGAAGTGTTTGAAGAAAGTCTTGTTAATGCGGCTATTCGAGATGGAGTAGCCGAAAGAGTAGGACAAGAAAACAATTTTACATTTAAAGTAAAGAGAGATAAATATCGTGAATGGATAGCCAGGATAGAAGCTTCCAGATGGCGTGATAATGAAGCTTCTCCAACTGAGGAAGCGGTAGTTAGAGAAACCGAACAACTTTAATAATAAATCGATAGAAACAAATTCAAAGGAGTATAATATCCTCATAGGAGGAAAAAATTATGATTAAAAATAAAATACATCCTTTAGCAATTGATATTGATAGAGGATATGAATTAAAAGTACAATTGAAAAAACTTGAAGAAGAAAGTTCTGTAATTAAAAAGAAGTTAAGAGAAGCCGCTCTACATGCACCTGGGGCGGTTCCTTCATCTGGAGAGTCAATAACTTTACAAGGGAATCAACATAAGGCTAAAATAAATCTTTCAGAAGATAGCTTTTCGCTCAAAGAAGGAACCTCATCGATAGACATTAGGCGAATAAAAGCCGTTCTTGACACTGGTGTTGCTACTATTGAAGAAGGTGTCAAGTTTAAAGAAGGCGTCTCGTTACGAAAAGTAAAAGAGGTTCTTGGAGAGCAATTTGATGAGCTTTTTGAAGACAAAATTCAGGCTAAAATCGATGCTCAAAAAATGACTGCGTGGTTAAACGAAAAAAGAAAAGTAGCATCAAGTGACCCGACAGTTGCGTTTGTTGAAAGAAGTTTAGATAGGAAACCGAATACTTCAAGGGTAAGTTTTTCAAAATAATGCCAATTAAAGGCACAAGAAAATGACAAGAAGCCATTTTATAGTACCACAAGAAGAACAAGTTTATCCTGAAACTACAGTTTTTTGGACTGTAAACGAGAATCCTACATTAGTTCAACATTCAGTCATATTGGAGCAGAGAATTGAATTTTGTGTAATATATAATCCAACTACACAGAATTCATATGTGCTTGAGAGAAAGATTTGGGCCGAAGATTATCAAGGATAACCTATTATGCAAGTAGAAGGAATTAAAAGAGGAGATGCTAAGAGCTTTAGGGTTCAAATCCTCACACCCACCGAACCATTACGCTTAACAAATTATCAATCATGTCAAATGGATCTTGCTGAGGATGTTGATAGTTTTGATACTCCAATTTTATCTCTCGATTCTAGTAATCCAAGTGAAGCTATTTTTTATGATAGATCGCAAGGTATAGTTCAATATAATCTTGTATCTTCACAAACACAGGCGCTAGAACCGGCACAATATCCATTTAGAATGAAGATAACAAAAGACGCTGAACATGTATATTCTTTTCATGAAGGTGTCATAGAAATTCAAGCATAAATAATTAAACTAAGGAAAGAGAATTGGCAAATCGTGATGTTGCCAAGAGTGGTCTATTACCTATTAGCTTTGATGCTCCAGGGCATCGGTCGCTATTATATCACTCTGGTAAAAACCTATTATTTGTAGAATCTCCATTTGCGGATAAATCAAATTTATCTCGTCTTGGAGGTATATGGAGTAGAAGCGATCCAAAGGGTTGGAGTTGGTATTTCACAATTCCTAGTCTTGAAATGCTATTAGATAACATTCCTTTTGATACCATTGATCCTAAAATAGAAGAATTAGCGATTAAAGAACAAGATCGAATAAACAAATTAGAGATTATTCGTCGAGCAGCATTAAAAGATGAACCAATATCTCTTCGTGTTCCTGGGCTCAAAAGGATAGAAGGAGCAGAACTAAGAAACTATCAAAAATTAGGTATTCAATTTGCATCTTTAGTGAATGGTGGATTCCTTCTTGGAGACGAGATGGGACTGGGCAAATCCATACAATCCATTGGTATATCTATATTTAGGAAGAAATTCAACAAAGCAAAAAGATGTCTTATTATTGCTCCTGCTTCTGTAAAATATAACTGGAAAGAAGAACTTGAATTTTGGACGAATGAGTCATTTACAATTATTGATGGTCCAGCAAATAAAAGAGAAGAACTTTGGGAAAATAATGATTTTTTCACTGTTGTTAATCCAGAGCTTATTGTTAGAGACTATAATGATGCTGTTATATTACAACAAGCATTTGATATTATTATTGTTGATGAAATTCACATGCTTAAAAATTGGAAGTCACAACGATCAAAACAAGTAAAGAAATTAAAACTAGCAGATGATGGAATTAAAATCGGTCTTTCGGGAACTCCAATTGATGGTCGGCTTGAAGATTTGCATAGTATATTTGAATTTCTTGTGCCTAATCTCTTTATGACCAGAGGTAAATTCCTTGATCGATATGCTATTAGAAATGAATATAATGGTGTTATTGCTTATGTAAAAGTTGAAGAAGTTAGAAAGACAATTGAACCTTATTTTCTTAGGCGTCTAAAGAAAGATGTGGCTAAAGAATTGCCTGACAAAATCTTTAAAAATGTCTATGTTGAATTGTCTACAGAAGAACGAAAAATTTATAATGCAATTAGAAATCAAGCTCATAAAATTACCGAAGAGGCTCAAGCGATTACTGCTGTTCTTCGGGCTAGACAGTTTTGCAATGCTCCTGGGCTAGTTGATGAATATCCTGAGTTTGGTGCTAAATATGAAACCTGTATAGAATTATTAGAAGAAATTATCGATAATGGTCATAAAGTACTATTATTCTCTATGTTTGAACAAATGGTTGATAAATTATATGTACAATTTGAAAAACGTGGGTGGAAATGTCAAAAAATTACTGGCAAAGTGAAGAAAAAAGATCGACCATTAATTGCCAGAGAATTTAATGAAAATCCAACAATTGATATTTGCGTAATGGACGAAGCTGGATCAACTGGTTTAAATTTCCAGGAGGCATCATACGTCTTGCATTATGATGATAATTGGTCACCTGCAATTATGAAACAAAGAACAGATAGGGCGCATAGATTAACCACTAAGCATACTGTTACTGTGGTTAATTTTATCTGTAGGGATACAATCGAAGATCATGTCAGAGAAGTTTTAAAGGATAAAGATGCATTGTCTGCGTCTGCAATTGGAGATAATGCAGATGATGTTAGTGCCATTAAAACCCTTGGTGCTAAGGACATTCTTAAATATCTGTAATTTCTCTGTTTAAATACAGGAGAAGCATAGTTTGACAGAAAAATTGGAAGAAGAAGAAAAAGAAAGAGAGTTCTATAATACATTAGAACAAGAACGAATACTATTAAAGTGTTTGTTCACTCAATTATTAACAGCTAAAAAGTATTTTTCAAAGATAAAAGAAGAGTTATTTTCTAGTGCTCAGCGTGTATGGATGTTTCGTCATGCTAAACAAATTTTCAGAGATACAGGAAATTTATTTAACGAAGGTGTCATTTCTTTAGAGTTGGATAGAATTAAGAAGGTTTCTGTTGAATTATTCATAGGAGGAAAAAGAACTACCAGAGAAATATCACACACAGAAGCTTTAGCTGAATGGAATATGATTATTGGCTCTGATATTTCTCATACAGCTGAATGGTTAATAAGTGATCTTGAAACAAGACTAAGATCTTGTTTGTTTATGGCAGCAACAGAAAAGGCAATAGAACGAGTCTATAAGGGTGAAAGTGACGAAGCTATATCTGACCTTAATTCTGAAATTATTAAGATTAGAGCAAATGTTAATAGAAATAAACCCTTACGCAGGCTTTCCGATGCTGAATGGCAAATAGAAATTATTAAGCAGAAGCAAGAAAATCCTCATCTATATTCTGTCTTAAAAACTGGGTTACCTACTTTTGACGCTTTGGCTGGATTATATCGAGGAGAGATTACATTAATTACAGCACATACTGGTGTTGGTAAATCTACTCTGATGCGTTCTATGGCTGTTGGAGCTGCAAAATCTGGTTTAAATGTTTTATTTATTGTAAATGAGGAAATAGAAGATCAGGCTGGTGCTAAATTTGCTGTTGCTTCTGCCGGTGGAAGAATTATATATAAATCTCTAAAAAAAGCAGATGAAGATACATTTAATGCTTCTGGTATTGAAGATTTTAGAAAAGAATTAAAAGAGTTTGGAGAAACCGGAGGAGAAATATTTATTCAAGAACTCCCTCAGTTTCATACATGTGCTGATATTGAAGAGATATTGGTTGAACTTAATCAACAGGGACAAAGAATTGATATTGTAATGTTGGATTATCTAGACCACTTGAAACCTATGGAAAAATCTTGGTCAGAAGTAGATGAACAAAATAAGGCGATTGCTGAATTTAAGTCTATCTGTATGCAATTTAGGATTGCCGGAGTTACAGCAACACAGGCAGATACCGCTTCTGTAGATTTAGAGCATATGAATGCATATAATGTTCGAGGATCAAAACAGAAAAGTGGTGCTGCTAATATTGTTATGGCAATTAAAGAATTAACTCCTCCCGATGCTGTGAATGACGAAGGACATGAATTAAAAGCTGTTACTTGGAAAATTATGATTATCAAAAATCGTGATGGAGCTAAGTGTTCTTTTGTTGCTCGATTCCATAAGGTTTCGGGATTGGTAAAAGAAAAATCTGATTGTACAAAAGAAGAAATTTGTAAAATGGAAAGTGATCTCGCAATGAGTGGTAAAAAAGGCAAAAAGAAAGGAGGAGGAGGTAAGAAATCAGTAGCAGATGTAAAGGAAGATGGAGCTATGTCTGCGAAAACGTCATCAGAAAAAGAAAAGACAGAAGAAGAAAAAGAAATAAAGGAAGAAACAAGAAGTGTTGCCGAAATGACAGATTTACAAGATGATTATGACGAAACGAAAGCGTCAGAATCCACAGAAGCAAAGAATCCAGACGAAGAATCGCTAAAAATTGCTGAAAAATGCCCTATTTGTTCTGCTGATAAAGCTAAAGATAAAGAGTTTTGTTCAAAGGCGTGTTTAATTAAAGCTGAAACATGCCCTATTTGTTCTGCCAATAAAGCTAAGGACAAAAAGTTTTGTTCAAAGGCATGCGCAATTAAAAGCAAAAAATAAACGTCTAGTTTGTGAAATCTGTGGTTATTAGATATAATTAGCTTTCGGTCTATTCTAAGAGGAAAGGTGTACTATCATGTCTGAACCATATAATAATACCCCATTAGCATCAGTAACGACAGGAATGCCATTAGAGTCAGCATATTATTTAGTTGAAGTATCTGAAAAATTAACAAAAGGTGGAAAACCATACTGCGATCTTAAACTTCGAGATAAAACAGGAATGCGTATTGCAAAATATTGGAATTCGTTTGAAGGATTCTCAAGTTGTTCTTACGTATTTGTTAAAGGTCATGTTGATGAATTTATGGGAGCAGCTCAAATAATAGTTAAAGAAATTGTCAACATTAAAGAAGAAGAAATTGAAGTAAAAGATTTTATGATGATTGTTGAAAATATTGGGGAATACAGAAGAACTTTTGAAGATTATGCTAGTCAATTAACAAATCCAACAATCCAGGCTATGTTTAAAACAATTTTTTTAGATAAGTTTAAAGAATCATTTTTTAATTCTCCTGCTTCTGAAGGTTCTCGTTATGGTGCTGTTGGCGGAGCTCTTATGCAATCATGTCGTGTAGCATTAGCGGCAGAACAAATGGCATATTCTTACGATTTGGATAAAAATTCAAGAGAGCTTTTATTAGCAGCCTCTTTTATATCAAATGCAGGAAAAGTATATTCATATGAATTGAGGGACCATATTCCTATGACAACATTGAAAGGATCATTATACGGCGATCCTGCAATGGCATATCAGAAAGTAATTTTAGCAATTGTTAGATTGAAACAAGATCCAGATAAAGCGAAAGAACTTGCTGGAGTTGATAAAGAAAAAGAATGGAAGCCTGATGATGATGTTATTATTCAATTAACACATCTAATACTTTCTTCGAGAAGTGGGAACATAGATCCATCAAACAAAGATGAAAGAATGAGTGCTGTTCTTCCACAAACAATAGAAGCAATGATTCTTAGTCAGTGCTTTTTGTCTGATGATCGTGCTGCGCTTGCTTATGATTCAATCAAATCAAGTGAGTTAGGCCATTCAGATCCAAATGATCCGTTTACTCCCTACGACTTTGGAACAAGAAGGCGATATTTAAAACCAAAGTTTTTAGGTCCAAAATAGTAACTCGTTTACGGAAAAGGAGTTAAGAGTCAACTTCTTTCCGAAATTTTGTTCTTGACTTGGGAGTGTAAAGTTGATATATTTCTTACTACTCGGAATCGGGAATTCCTCTTTTAAGCAATTCATATCTTGGAGGATTCCTCAAGAATGAAAATAGGTAGGAGATCTAGATTTGTTGATAGAATTGATATTGACCCAGAAAGTATTGATTATAACGACATATCTTGGGTAATGGATTGTATTGATTTAGAGTCTGTTCTCGAAAAGCTCAATGTTCGTATCGAGCAGAGAAAAGGAGATCAGATATGGGGGTATTGTCCAGACCATGAATTGTTTACTGGAAGAGAACCAAGTCATGCAAAATGGACAATCAATGTTTCTACTGGAAAATCAAACTGCTTTACAGAAGGAAGAGGGTCAAATTTAGTATACATAACTTCAAGGCTAAAGAGACTTAAAAAGTTTGATGCCCTGGAGTGGATTCTTGGCTATTCAATAAATTCAGTTGAAGCTCGATACAGTAGAATCAAAAAAATGATTTCTGGTCGAGAACCAATAAAAGAAGCTAATGTTTTTAAAATCAATGAGTTTAAAAAGTTTTTTGTTGAAGGAGAAATTCATTCAGATTCAATAACTTTTTTAGCGAAGAACAATATTCTTCCAAAAACAGCAGTTAAATTTAATTGTGTTGAGTTTACAGAGGGATTTTATAGAAGTCGATTAGTTTTTCCAGTCAATAGTCGTGAAGGAACTTTAGTTGGGTTCATTGCTACTGATGTTCTTGGTGTCGAAGAATGGTTAAAACAAAATTCTACAATTGTTGATTATGAAACAAAAATATTGAGAGCATCAACAAGTGATGATTATAAAAAAGTAAGATATCCATATGGTTTCAAAATTAGCAAACATTTAATTGGGCAGGATAAA
>Ga0114918_10004476_pt1 | contig 12128 bp, 10 predicted proteins | sample LantaG_FD_87015 | JGI IMG/M metagenome (GOLD analysis project Ga0114918, IMG submission 87015) | Deep subsurface microbial communities from Baltic Sea to uncover new lineages of life (NeLLi) - Landsort_02402 metaG | ecosystem: Environmental > Aquatic > Marine > Oceanic > Sediment | place...
AAATTCCCCCTTGTGTGTTGGCTTTGTGTGTGTGAGAAGGGGGGTGCGATTGATGGTGTGTGGGGAGGGGGATGTAAAAAGAAAAGGCACAAAGGCAGAAGGCACAAAGATGACAGATACAAGACACAAGTATCAAGATTCAAGATAAAACAAATTCCCCCTTGTGTGTTGGTTTTGTGCGTGAGAGAAGGGGGGTGCGATTGATAGTGTGTAGGCAGGGGGATGTTGAGAGGCAAGGCACAGAGGCACACAGGCAGAAGGCACAAAGATGACAGATACAAGACACAAGTATCAAGACACAAGACAAAACAAAGTCGAAATTCCCCCTTTGAAGGGGGTTAGGGGGATGTTGAATGTCAAGGCACAGAGAAAAAATTAATAATTAGTAATTAATACCGATTCTTTGCGGTCTTTGCGTAAAACTTAGCGTTCGTTGCGGTTAAAAAACTAAATGTGAAAATGTGCAGATGAAAAACTCGAAACACAAAACCCGAAACTCAAAACCCGAAATATGAATTCCATATTCTATATTCTAACTTCTAAATTCTAAAACTATGCCCGGAGAAAAAGCCATCTATTACCCGATTCGTGAAGCAGAAATACTGTCGTATTATCACAACGCCGTAACGCAACTGGCAGGTGCTTTGGCAACAAAATACGGCATCACTTTCGACACGATGATTGAACTGCAAACACGCGACCTAAACCTGCAACATTCGTACGACTTAGCCATCGCCAAAAACAACACCGCCGAAGCCAGCACGCGTGAAAAAGATATTGAACTGGCTGATGCTAAATTCGCTTTATTGCAAGAACTGGACAGAATACAGCGTTTATCCAACTTTGAAGAACCCGATGCAGAGTTGTTAGGTATTCGTAAGTTTAAAACAAGAGTAAGTTTACGTAAAGTAAAACCTGTTATCACAGCCGTAAACGTACTTCCTGAAAGGGTTATTATTGACTGGACTAAAGGCAGTATGCACGGAGTGGTAGTATATGGCAGCTACGACAATGCTAATTATGCCGAAATCAGCAGGGACAGCCGTTCGCCTTTTGAAGACTACCGCCTGAACAAAACTACCCAGCCCGAAATGCGTTATTATACATTTCGTTACCTGAAAGATGACAAGGAAGTAGGCTTGGAATCGAACGTGGTGAAAGCTGTTGCACAGATATTAACTCCTTACATTGAGCCTGTAGAACCTGATGAAGTAGTTTTAACGGCTGAACTGTTAGCCACATTAATTGTAGAACTCGGTTTGAACGGCATTGGCACATTTCAAATCCACTGGGGCGACGGAGAAATAGAAACTATGGTGTTGGATGGCAGTAGCCAATTTTTAAACCATACCTATAGCCAACCCGGCACTTACGACATAAAAGTACGTGGTACATTGGAAGAACTGACCGAAGTACATTCAAACAGTTCATCATTAATAAGGTTTCTACTTCCGCTTATTGCGAGCCACATACAGGAAATCATTCTGCAAAACAATCTATTGTCAGCCGACATGGTCAACCAGCTACTAATGACTGTTGACAGCCTCGGCACCAGTGGTGGCGTGCTTAGCCTCATAGGTAATGCCTCACCCACAGGCGATGGCATCACTGCCATGAATAATCTTATTGCCAGAGGGTGGACGGTGTTAGTAAGTTAAAAAAACAGACACAAGACACAAGTATCAAGATTCAAGACAAATTCAAAAAGAAAATTAATAATTAATACTGCTTCTTTGCGGTCTTTGCGTAAAACTTAGCGTTCGTTGCGGTTAAAAAAACTAAATGGTTAAATTGTTATATTGTTAAATGGTTAAATTGTTGGAAAAATTAAAACCCGAAACCCGAAATAAATCTATAAATCTCTCTTTTTTAACAGCCAATAAATCGCAGCTATAAATACGAATGCATAGGCAATAGCAATACTCACATCTATCGCAGAAATATAATTCTGGAAATGTAAACCAAATAAACTCATCAATGAATTATTTGGCACTTGGATAAGATTACTAATTGAACTTAAAGGCATATAAGGGCTAATTACATCGGGTAAAATATAGCCAATAATGGGTTCTATTATAACCGTATAAAGTAATAATAGTCCTATAGAAAGCCCGGATTTTTTAACCAGAGTGCCTATAAAGAGGGCAAAAATAAGATAAGAAAACACTTCTAAGAAATAAACCAATACGAATTCAAGTTTACCAACCATTAAATGTATTTCTGTTACGCCTGAATTGAACAAGCCTATAATTAACCCCAACAAAAAGATGAACACAGTAACTCCTACACTTAAAGAGAAGATAAGCCCTAGTTTAGCCAAAAGAAAATCAAGTCGGCTGAAACCGGTGATAATATGTTGGCGTATTGTTTTATATGAAAACTCATTTGTAATTAAAATGAGTATAACTATTGCCAGTATAATCTTAAAAAAGCCCGCAACAAAAGCCAGGTTATGCCATATATCAGGAAAATCATATAATGGTATATTGAACTTATCAGCAATATTAAGAGGTTGCTTTGGTTGATTTATTTTAATTCCGGAGAGAACCCCTCGCAAACCCATAAAAAACAAAGATAGCAGCAGAAAATACAAGCCTGTCAATACCCAGAAAGTGCGATAGGGGAGTATCTTTTTAAGTTCTATTTTAAGTAATCTAATCATTACTTGGCTAATAATTTAAAAAACTGTTCTTCCAGGCTCTTTTCCCTCACTGCCAAATGAGACAAAACAATACCTTTATTAATAAGATAGTCGTTAATTTCTGTGCTACTTACATCCTCAGATAAAACAACTATCAACTTCCCGTCTTTTTTTTCTACAGAGCCAACTTTCGGATGAGTTTTTATTACCTCATAAAGTTTGTCAATATCGTCAGCACCCAGTTCAATTGATTCTGCATCAACAAGAACATCATCTACCTTGCCTGAAAACAAAGATTTCCCCGACTTTAACACAACAACATGTGTACACACTTTTTGCACCTCATCCAACAGATGGCTGGCTAAAATAATAGTAGTTCCTCTTGAAGCTACCCTTACAATCAATTCTCGTACTTCTGCTATGCCTTGCGGGTCAAGGCCATTAGTAGGTTCATCCAATACTATTACTTCCGGCTCGCCCAGTATGGCAGATGCAATCGCCAACCGTTGCTTCATACCAAGCGAATAGGTTTTAAACTTATCATTTCGCCGGTCAAAAAGATCAACAACTTTCAACACCTCATCAATATGGCTGTAAGCTACTCCTTTTATGTCGGCAATAATTTTAAGGTTTCTGGTGGCAGACAGGTAAGGATAAAAAAGTGGATTCTCCAAAATAGCTCCTATTCTTTTCCGGCTTTCTTTTGATGAAGCCTTCCCAAACCATGTATAACTTCCGGTGCTCTGGTTAATAACATCCAGAACTATACCTAAAGTGGTCGTCTTTCCACTACCATTAGGACCTAAGATACCAAACACACTACCTCTTTCTACATCAAACGAAAGCTTATCCACTGCACGGATGCGACGGTATTGCTTTGAAAGATTATTTATTGAGAGGATTGTCTCCAATTTGCTGACTATTTTACCTAAGACGAATTAACTTAACAAAAAGTTACACTTGTTTAGCCCACTAAAATACAAATTATTATTTACACATAACTAAAATCCTGATTTCGTTGCTGAGGGATAAAGCCTGCTTCGCGGATAGCCTCCTGCATTTGTTCAGCATTGAGCTGGTTATTACTGCCTGCTGATGAAACCACATTCTCTTCGATCATAATAGAACCAAAATCATTAGCCCCTGCATGCAGGCATAGTTGGGCTGTTTCTTTGCCTACCGTAAGCCACGATGCCTGTATATTTTTAATGTTGGGCAGCATGATCCGACTTATGGCAATCATACGTACATATTCGTCAGCAGTAACCTTGTTCTCGATGCCAGAACGTTTCTTCAGGATGGTGTCTTCATCCTGAAAAGGCCAGGGGATGAAAGAAACAAAGCCTTCAGCATCTGCCGGTTTTTCTGCTTGTACTGCACGAATAGCTGTCAAATGTTCAAAGCGTTCCTCAAGAGTTTCAATATGTCCGAACATCATAGTAGCTGAAGTAATCAGGAGCAACTGATGTGCTACCCTCATCACATCAAGCCATTCCTGCGTGGTGCATTTTATTTTTGACACTTCCTGTCTCACCCTGTCAACGAGTATTTCTGCACCTGCACCTGGCAAACTATCCAAACCTGCCTGAGTTAGTTGCACCAAGACCTCTTTATAAGTAATTCCTTCCAGTTTTGCAAGATGCACTACTTCAGGTGGCCCTAAAGCATGTAACTTTACTTCAGGATATAATTTTTTAAGTTCTTTAAACAAATCAATATAAAAGCTAAGACCTAATTTAGGATGCAGACCTCCCTGTAAAAGCAACTGCTTACCGCCCAAAGCAAGCATCTCCTCAATCTTGGTTTTATATTCTTCAATTGTAGTAATATAGGCTTCTTCATGACTCATGGGGCGATGGAAATTGCAGAACTTACATGCTGAAATACACACATTGGTGATGTTTATATTCCTGTCAATAAGCCAGGTAACTTTACCATCAGGCTTTTGTATCTTACGTAGTTCATTAGCAACAAACATCAGGTCAGACGCTGACGTATTAGTATAAAGAAAAAGTCCTTCTTCTGCTGTAAAGAATTCAAACTGTAAGGCTTTCTTAAATAGATCGTCAACTTTCATAATAACCGCTTGTAGATATTACAAATTTAGCAAAACCTATGACTTTTACTCAATACAATAAAAAATTAGCTTAACAACTGGCTTAACCTTTCCCTGTCAATAATAGTTACCTCTCTTCTCTTCGTTTTCAAGATACCTTCTTGTTCAAGTTTACCAATAGCTCTTGCAAATGATGGTCTTGCAACACCAAAAAAATCAGCTAATTCTTTTTGCGATTTAGGAAGAGCAACCTGCATTCGGTTGTCTTTTGCCAGCTCTAAAATATAATGTGCTATTTTACCTTTAATTGTTTTGAATGAAAGAAATCGAATTCTGCTTGACAGAAATTGTGTCCTGTTAGATATGGCGTTCAAGAAATTGTTTAAAATCACTACATTCGATTGCAATAATTTAACAAACGATTCTTTAGGTATAAATAATAGTTTAACATCATTGTTTGCAACAATATCCACAGGATACCTGTTGTTCTTCCCAAACAAAAATGCAGCAGCAATTGGCTTGGGAGCTTCTATGTCTTCAATCTTAATTGTTTTGCCCGAGAAATCAATCATCTCACCTTTCACGCTGCCTTCAGTCAATATTAATAAGTTTTTACATTCCTCTCCACTGGAAGCTATCACCTGACCGGCACTAAAAGTTCTTACTTGATAATTAATAGTATTTAAGATGTGTAAAGCTTCTCCGGTATTAATTCCTTTGAAGATAGGGCATGCTGAAATGTTTTCAAACATATTATTGTGAATTTAGATTTTATGTAAAGATAAAAAAAATATTGGCTTTGTAACATATGTTACTTTTTTATCTTTAGGATGGATGTAATTTTACCTCAGAAAACATCGAATAAAAATAATTAAAACCTACTGAAAATGAAAAGAGACATTATTAAAATAGACGAAGACTTATGTACAGGTTGTGGAGATTGCGTACCGAATTGCCACGAAGGTGCATTACAAATTATTGATGGTAAAGTCAGGTTAATTAGTGATTTAATGTGCGACGGCTTGGGTGCTTGCGTTGGTCATTGTCCTGAAGGAGCAATAACAATTGAACAACGTGAAGCAGTACCTTATGACGAAGCAGCAGTTATTAAGGAAATGATAACAAAAGGAAAGAATGTTATTATAGCTCACCTGCAACATTTAAAAGAACACAACGCATTAAATTATCTAAAAGAAGGTATGGCTTATTTAGAAGAACACAAAGATAATCTTGGATTTAACTTAGAAGAAGTAAAAGATGCTGTTCATAATAATACTAAAGTAGCTGAACAATCAGCTTGTGGCTGCCCCGGAGCTAAAACGATGAGTTTTGGACCACAAGATAATAAAGAAGATAGCCATCAGCATGTTGGTGAAGTAAAATCAGAATTACGTCAATGGCCTGTACAAATGCATCTGGTTAATCCTTTAGCACCATATTTTCAAAATGCTGATGTAGTATTTGCTGCTGATTGCGCAGCCTATGCTTTGGGAGATTTCCATCAAAAATATTTAAAAGATAAAAGTTTAGCCATTGCGTGTCCGAAACTGGATTCAAATGTAGAATCATATATTGACAAACTGATAAATCTGATTGATGGAGCAAAAGTTAATACAATCACAGTTATGATGATGGAAGTTCCTTGTTGTGGAGGATTGCTGCAAATGGTTAAAACAGCTGCAGAAAGAGCACAAAGGAAAGTACCTATCAAATCTATGCTAGTAGGCATACAAGGAGGTATCCTTTCAGAAGAATGGGTTTAAATAAAATAAATATCATTATTAATTAAAAATAGGAGAATAAAAAATGAGTATGTTTTGTTATCAATGTCAGGAAGCAGCCAAAGGAACCGGTTGCACAACTAATGGAGTCTGTGGAAAAACATATAGTGTATCTAACCTGCAAGATTTGTTAATCTATACTGTTAAGGGCGTAAGTGTATACAGCTCGGTAAAACGAACAACCGGAGCCCTTGATAAACAAGTCAACAGATATTTGCTGGAGAGTTTATTTGCAACTATTACTAATACAAACTTTGACAAGAATGCTATTGTCGAAAAAATTAAAACAGGGTTGAGCATTAGAGATGAAATCAAACAAGAACTCTTACAATCAGTCAATACGCCTGCTTTAAGTTCGCATGATGTAGCTAACTGGACAGGTTCGACTGTTGAAGAATTCGAAGAAAAGGCAAAAACAATAGGAGTCCTGTCAACAGAGAATGAAGATGTCCGTTCATTACGAGAACTTTTAATCTATGGCATAAAAGGAATAGCTGCCTATGCTGAACATGCTATGAATTTAGGTCATGAAGACCAAAACATTTATACTTTTATTGAAAAAGGATCACTGGCAACTTTAGACGACACTTTGTCTGCCGACGATTTGGTTGCTTTAGTAATGGAATGTGGAAAATACGGTGTTGACATCATGGCTCTTTTAGATAAAGCCAACACATCAGCATACGGAAATCCTGAAATAACAAAAGTAAACATTGGTGTCAGAAGCAACCCGGGTATTTTGATTAGCGGACATGACCTGAAAGACATGGAAGATTTACTAAAACAAACTGAAGGTACCGGTGTGGATGTTTATACACATAGCGAAATGTTACCAGCACATTATTATCCTGCTTTCAAGAAGTACGAACATTTTGTAGGTAATTATGGGAATGCCTGGTGGCAACAAAAAGAAGAATTCGAAAGCTTTAACGGACCTATACTATTTACCACAAACTGTATTGTTCCTCCATCAGCTTCGGCTAATTATAAAGACAGGATATACACTACAGGCTCGGCCGGATTAACAGGATCTAAGCATATACCTAACAAAGCTAATGGTGAAGGAAAAGATTTTTCAGAAATCATTGCCCAGGCAAAAACATGCCAGTCTCCTATTAAAATCGAAACAGGCGAGATAATTGGTGGATTTGCACATAACCAGGTTATGCAATTAGCTGATAAAGTTGTTGATGCCGTAAAATCAGGTGCTATAAAGAAATTCTTTGTTATGGCAGGATGCGACGGACGAATGAAAGGAAGAGATTATTACACCGAATTTGCAAACGCACTTCCTAATGATACCGTAATACTTACAGCTGGTTGTGCTAAATACAGGTATAACAAACTTGCTTTAGGAGATATAGGTGGTATTCCAAGAGTGCTTGATGCAGGACAATGTAATGATTCCTATTCATTGGCTGTGATTGCATTGAAATTAAAAGAAGTGTTTGAACTAAATGACATCAACGACCTGCCAATAGCTTACAATATTGCATGGTATGAGCAAAAAGCCGTCATTGTATTATTGGCCTTATTACATTTGGGAGTTAAAAACATTCATTTAGGACCAACATTACCTGCATTCTTATCACCTAATGTTGCTAAAGTATTAATAGACACATTTGGTATTGCAGGTATAGGAACAGTGGATGAGGATATTGAGGTGTTTCTGAATCCTCAGCCACAAAGTGCTTAAAATGTAACTTCTCTTTTCTTTCACAATGAAGAAAGAAAGAAAAACCATTGAAGTAATGATACACCTGTTTTGCAGTCACTACCATAACGATCCTTTGTGTAGTGACTGCAAGGCATTACTTGATTATGTCCTGCAAAAAATAGATAAATGTCCTTTAAGAGACAACAAGCCCGTTTGTTCCAAATGCGAAACACATTGCTACAAGCCCGAGATGAGACAGAAAATCAGGGAGGTGATGCGTTTTGCCGGACCTAAGATGATTTATAAGCATCCTATTTTAGCTATTAAGCATTTAAGAAATAAACGATAGAGACATCTATATAAGCCCATACTTGCATATTAGCAATATTTGTGTTATCATTGCGCTAGCAAATTTATTATGTCAAGAGTTATACCTTTCTTTATCCCTCCTGAAAAATCTTGTCTATGCACACATCTTTTGAAATAGTTTCCAGCCAAGGGTTATAGACTCAAACTCTTTGAGCCCAATAGCCATTGTTTTAATTCCTGGCTTTGCTTCTGATTGATATCCCTTCCAACCACCTAAACGTGCGATTAGCCATGTTGCCCATGCAAGAGTCCCTTGTTTATAGTGGCATTGTTGTTTTTTTGTTTTTCCTTTTATTTTTTGTTTAATCAGATGTTTTATTACAACCTGTTCTTCTTTAGAGAAGCACACATCAGCAGATATTCCGGTTTTATCTTCTCTTGCTAATCTTAATTGGTTAATTTTTAAAGCAACCATCATGACCATTAAACACAATACTTTTAATCCCTTACCTGTTTCTACCTCGCTTGCCTCTATATTAAGACCTTTACTTTTCATAGCTGTAAATAACATCTCAATATGCCATCTCATACCATACCATTTAATAATTTGTAATGCTTTTTCCATCGTACTAACCATATGAGTCGTCAATAAAAACCACCTGATTGGCTTTTCTCCATCTGGCACTTTATTTGGATTTTCTTTTGCCTCTACAGCATATAATTCTATATACTCAGGCAATTTTTTATTAGGATTATTTTTAGGTCTTGCTATTTGTACTTTTGTATATCTAACTTCAACTTCTGTTTTACGTGCTATCCTATCTGCTTTTTTATTTGATTTGATTTTTATTGAATAACTTCCTTTTAATTCGGTATCAGAAACAGTTTCATATAGTCCTTGTTTTGTATCATACAACAATCTATCCCTACATGATCTTATAAGTAAATGAGTCTGTTCATCAGGAATTATTACAAATTCCTCATAAATATCGCTTTCCCTGTCTGCTACAATGGTTATCTGTTTTGCCGATGATAAATTCTTCTTACTCTCTATTGCACATTCAATCCACCTATATGACTCTTTTTCCTGAATAGGTAATGTCTGATATTTGCGTTGATGCTTATCTAATTTATCATAAGATCGATTCCATATCTTAATATAGCTAAATCCTATTCCAAAATTCTTTTCTGTATCTATAACTAAGCCCGGATGAAAGAAGAAACCAATATCTTTATTATTTCCAGTGGGACCTAAATGTTCATCATCTACATCTAAAAAATTAATGTGTTTCTGATAATTAAACTCTGTTGTATCATTGATTACTAATACATGTTTCCTCTCTGACAATTGATTAACCCGACTAGTAGCAGATTGTGTTATTGATGAAAGTGTAACACGGTCATTGCGTAAAAATCTTCCAAAACCAACTGATTCCCTACGTTCTTTTGTCATTTGATTTATTACTGCTGTGGTTTTTTTTGTCATGTAATCTATTAATTGATGCCCCTTTTTTCGAGCCGTTTATCTCCAAAACAGCCCGTAAAGTCAATAGTTAATCTTGCGTTTTCTTTTTTCATATGAATTCTAATTTAAAGTTTATACAAAATTCATACTTATTAATATTGTACTTCTTTGATTCTATTTTTTGTTTCAACAGTCTAATTTTAATACCTTTAACTTATTCCTATCTGTTTTCTAAAACTTATGTGCATAGACAAGACGCGTAGAGAGGGGACGGGGGAGAGTCATTTTTGACTTTTGACCTTTAACTTTTGACTTTTTTTATCTTGTGTCTTATGTCTATTTTAATAAATCTCTGCCAAAATTTGATAAATAGTTGATTCCACACCTACCAGTTTATCATCTTTCATATAACGAAGTTTATAATACCGTACTTCAGGCTGATCGGTCTGATTTTTTCTGGTGTCCTCAAAAGGAGAACGAGAATCCTGACCTATAACCGTGAAATTTTTACCATCATAACTGCCATACACTTTCACTCCGCTTAAACCTCCTTTTACCCAGTCAACAATAATTTGCTCAGGAAAAGAAGTTAAGCCCGAAATAACTGGCTTAACGGTTCTTAAATCTATTGGCTCACTAACTACACGAATGCCCATTGCTTCAGCATCCGACTCTATAAAATTGGCTGCTCGCTGAATCATGTTCAACACACGAAGCAAGTCAACTTTTGCCTGTTCAAATTCTACATCTTTTATCTCAAAGCTTTCATGGGCTTTGTCTGCATCAGCCAATGCCTGTGCATAAGTGCTGCTCACATTGGTGCTGTGAGTTTGCAGCAAGGTGATGGTTGCTGCATCAATACCATATTTTGTTGCAAGCAATACTAATATGGGCACTATCTTGTTGTAATACGATACGATGTCTTTATCCTTTGTTGGATAATAAATTGCTGTTCCTTTTTTTCTTGACATGATTTCTATTTTTTTAGGTTAATAATAATTTTTGATTTCTACTTATGAATATATAATGACAATATTTATAATCTTGACATGATGATTTGAATATTCGAGATAACGATTTCAATATTTGAGACGCCGATTTGAATATTCGAGACAATGATTTGAAATTTCGACACGATGATTTCAATATTCGAGACAACGATTTCAATATTCGACACGATGATTTGAATATTCGAGACAACGATTTCAATATTCGACACGACGATTCGAATATTCGAGACGACGATATGAATATTCGGAACACTGTTTCGAATATTGGGAACGACAATATAAAGTTTAAAACAGGGTGAAAACCCTTACTTTTTGCCTTTGTGTGTATATTTATGTCTGTTTTCATACTCTTATTCCTTATTATATAAGTTTATATAACCTTGCCAATTGCTGCAAGCAGCATGACTATTTCCCTTTGCGGGCAAAGGCTTTAAGCTTATTTCAAATTGATTTGCCTTTTTTGTACGATGGGGCTGTTTAATTAGCCCCTGTATTTTCTGGCGTGCTTATTTGTTAAACTTAAAGGGTAAATGTGTTTTCGATAAACCTTGTTTTTTAATGAATACTATAATATTTTACGCAATAGTTTAAATAAAGGTTACATAAAAAACAAAATAAATTGATAATAAGTTGTTTTCATATATAAAAAAGTGAAAATGAAATACTATAAGGTATATTGATTGACAATTAATAATGAATAATTAATAACAAAAGATAAAAAATAGTTTGGCATAGTTTTTGTTAACTTTGTAAGCATACATAAAATTTATATTTATGAAAGAACTAATTAACAACAACATAGTATCAGCTTTTGTCTGTATATTATTGATTGTAGCTATATCAGGATGTTCAAAAGAAGGAAAAATTAAAAGAAGATTAGATGGTGAATGGCATATTGAATCTTGGTGGTATAGACAGGAGGGTGTTAGTGGAACAGAAAATTATGCTAGTGAAACTTATTATGGATCTAATACTATGGGAAAAAGACTTGACACTATTAAAGGAGAGGATGTCGTGTTTGAATTAATTTCCCCCATTATAACTTTTGATAAGAAAGGTAATGGTTCTGTTACTATGCAAGGAGATACTTTGGCAATTTTTAAAGATGGTACGACATTCACATATGAATGGCCTGAATCAAAAAGTTATATACTTTTTACCATATCCGATAAATTATATGCATGGTCATTTTCCAATACTAATAATGCA
>Ga0114918_10004477_pt1 | contig 12128 bp, 11 predicted proteins | sample LantaG_FD_87015 | JGI IMG/M metagenome (GOLD analysis project Ga0114918, IMG submission 87015) | Deep subsurface microbial communities from Baltic Sea to uncover new lineages of life (NeLLi) - Landsort_02402 metaG | ecosystem: Environmental > Aquatic > Marine > Oceanic > Sediment | place...
ATTGAAGAAGAGATTGAAGGATTGGTTGTAGACATAAGAGAGCAACCAGAAAATAACGTGTAATAGCGTTGCAAAATGTGCAATCGATAATATCATTTAAGTATGAAAGCAAGAACATTTTCAGATGTAACGATTGTGCCAAAGTTTACGGAAGTTGGTCGCAATGGTAGTTTAGCTACTAGACTATTTAACGATCAAGAGCCACTACAATTACCTATTATCTCCGCAAACATGCCAGCAATTGCAAACGCAGAAGTATGCGACGCAATGCGACATGGTGGAGGTATAGGTATTCTTCATCGGTTCAATGAAATTGATGAAGCAGTCCGTGAATACAAATATGCATCACTAGATGGTACAATTGATGTAGGTGTATCATTAGGCGTCAAAACTGGTGATAACAAGCAACGATTTGAAAAACTATACGAAGTTGGAGCAAGAGTATTCTGTATTGATGTAGCTCATGGACATCAACAAAATGTACGTGAACTACTTAAATGGATTAACAATCAAATATTTAAATGGGCTCGTAGTGAGAGAAATAAAGTAACCCTTATTGCAGGTAATGTTGCAACAGCTGATGCAGTAATAGCATTAGGTGAATGGGGGGCAGACGTTGTTAAAGTAGGAATCGGTCCAGGTAGTGCATGTACAACAAGACTTGATACCGGAGTTGGTGTGCCACAATTATACGCACTGGAGCAAGCGCATTGTGCAGTAATGCAGCAGAAGGTACCAGTAAAGATTATCTCCGATGGTGGTTGTAAATGTACTGGTGATATTGCAAAAGCATTAAAGTATGCTGATGCAGTTATGTTAGGATTTATGCTTGCAGGTACAGTTGAGACTCCTGGTGAATATATTAATGTTAACGGTAAGCAGATGAAAATCTATTACGGCTCTGCAAGTTTTAAGAACAAAGGAGAGAAGAAGCATATTGAGGGGCGCGATTTTCTTGTTGAGCGTAAAGGTTCGATTAATGATGTGCTTGACAAAATTAGAGACGGTCTACATTCATCCTTTGGTTATGTTGGTGCAAGCAATCTGCAACAATTTAAAGCTAATTGTAAGTTCTTGGATATAACTACAGGTGGAAAGACGGAGAGCAAATATGAGTAAAATCTTAGTTACAGGTGGGTGTGGTTTTATTGGTAGTAATTATATCGATTATAAACTATTATCTGATGCAAGTGTAAAGGTTGTTTGTGTTGATAGTTTAGATATAGGTGGCTTAGAGGATAATATATCTGAATGGTCCAGAGATGGTGGCCGATATAAAATGTATAACGGTAATATTTGCAATCCAGAGCGAATGGGAGAAATTTTCGACTGGGAAGAGCCTGATATTGTTGTAAATTTTGCTGCACAAACTCATGTAGATCGCAGTCTAAAAGATCGAACATACTTTGCAACTACAAATGTAGTCGGTACTCAAGTATTATTAGATCAAGCAATTAAACATAAAACAAAGCGCTTTCTACACGTATCAACTGATGAAGTATATGGAAGTATCGATAGCGGATTGTTTGAAGAGACAAACATGCTACATCCAAATAATCCATACTCTGCTACTAAAGCCGGTGCTGAGATGCTCGTTCAAGCTGCAGTTCATTCGTTTGGGGTTAATGCGTCTATTACACGAAGCAGTAATAACTACGGACCGAGACAATATCATGAAAAGCTAATACCAATGGTTATTCATAATGCTCTTAAAGGTTTACCTGTTAATGTCTTTAATGAAGGTACCTCAATAAGAGAATGGATATATGTTCTCGATAATGTTATCGGAATCGATTTAGTTGTACAAAAAGGTCGCCGCGGTGAGGTATATAATATTGGCTCTGGTATTGAATTACAAAATATTGACGTAGTAACTACTATTTTAGATATTTTAGGTAAGCCACATAGCCTTATAAACTATACAAACGATAGAGCTAATGATGATCGTAGATATGCACTTAACACCACAAAAATGTTTACACATCTAGGATGGCGCTCAAAAGTTGGTTGGAAGGAAGGGATACAGCAGACTGTTGACTGGTATCTAAAAAACAAGTATGAAGGAAGTTAAATTTCATAAACTTACTATTAAGAATTTTCTGTCTATAGGCAATGAACCGATTGTAATAGATTTTAAACAAGGTCTTAATATCATAACAGGTATTAATAAAGACAAAGAAGATAGTAAAAACGGAGTAGGTAAATCTACAATCGTAGATAGTATATCCTTTGCTATTTTTGGCTCACCGTTACGAGATATTCGTATTGAAAATATACCTAACTGGAAGACGAATAAAACTTGTGAAGTATCGATTGAGTTTACTGTTGTAGATGATTACATCGAAAACAAGTATCGTATTAATCGCTCCTTAGATCCATCGCGTGTTCAGTTGTACGAAAACGGTGAAAATATATCTCGTACAGCAGCAAAGACAAACAGCAAGCTTAAGAAAATACTAGGGACCACACCGGAGCTGTTTGAACAAAGCACTACAATGAGCATTAATCAGACGGAGCCCTTCTTAAAGAAGCGCCCTGGAGTAAAGAGAAAGTTCATTGAAGGTATTTTTAAATTAACAGTCTTTAGTGAGATGTTAGGAATCATTCGACATGACTTAAGTGAGACAAAACGAAAGTTTCATTTAGAAAAAACAAAACTAGAAGAGATTCAAAAATCATTAGTACTTTATAAAAAGCAGCAAACTGAGCATGCTAATCGTCGTAAAGAGAGAATTCAAGAGCTAGAGCAGCGTCGTGTTGATAGTGCAAAAGAAATTAAAGAACTAAAAGCCCAACTACTAGAAAGCAATGAACCGAAAAAGCTACAACTAGAACAACAAATTGAAAAGCTTCATAAAAAAGAACAAGAATACGAAGCACAAATTCGTGAATCATTACAAGTAAATACAGCTGCACAAACAAGCATTCTAACTCTTCGAGAGAAAATACAAGAGATAGATGATATTGGTGATACAGTGTGTATTACATGCAAGCGTCCTTTTGAGCAGAATGATAAAGACCGATTCCTAAAACAAAAGGAAGAGTACGCTGGTAGTATTCAAGATTTAAATGACCAAATTGATACAATCACAAAAGAACAAAAACAGATTGAGAGTTTAAGAGCGCTGTGCAAAAGTGAAAGTGAAAACATTATACACCAAATTCATCAATTAGACATTCTCGAGACAGAATCTGAAAACATAAAGCAGAGAATATTACAGCGTGGTCAATGGATAAAGCAAATTGAAGTTGATATAAGTAGCTTACAAACCGAAAAGGATACCTACACTGATATAATTCAGGATACAACAAAAAGAATTAATGCATTAAATACTAAACAGGGAGAGTTTGAACAACTGTTAGATGTACTTGATATATCAAAATTCGTTGTATCAGAAGAAGGTGTTAGAAGTTTTATCGTAAAGAAGATGTTGAAAATGCTTAACACTCGGTTAAATTATTATTTGAAAAAGCTCGATGCAAATTGTATTTGTACGTTCGACGAGTATTTCGAAGAGTCTATTTTTAATCAGAAAGGAAGACTTTGTTCATACGCAAACTTTTCTGACGGTGAACGAAAGAGAATCGATCTAGCGATGTTGTTTACATTTCTTGATATTAGAAGACTACAATCAAATATATCTGTTAATTTCTCTTTCTATGATGAACTACTAGACTCATCTTTAGATTCAAAAGGAATTGAATGTGTACTTGAAATTCTCAAGGACCGTATAAGTCAATATGGTGAGGCGGTTTATATCATTAGTCATAAAAATGAGGCTATTAAGCACGCTACTGGTGAAATAATTTACCTAGAAAAACAAAATGAGGTAACACGGAGATTAGAATATGGCACTACAGTTTAAAAATTTAAATATACCACAGATAGGAAATGCTCAACCAAGACAAGAGCAACAATATGTACCAACAGCCCAGGCTGTCAGTAATATCGGAATGCCTGCTGGTATGCCGCTCGGGATGCCTACCGCTGCAGTTGCAACACAACCAGCAGTCTCTCAGCGAAAACTACCACCTCAGATGCCAGGTGAAGGACTAAAGCGTGCAGTTAACTATTATGCTGATTACGCAGGCTGCGGTTGGTGGAGAATGATTCAACCAGAAACTCTACTTAACATGGAAAACAAGGCAATCATTAACGGTTTAACTACTATGGTAGTTGATCCTCGTTTCTATTTCGGAATTGAAGCTGTAAGATTACAGCGCCAGGCGACTCCTGTTCAGCTTGAATTTGTTAAGTTTCTAAAAGCTGGTTCTGCGGAGCATGGTTTTAAGGTCATATATGAAATCGATGACATTATCTTTAAAGATGATATTCCAGATTTCAACCGTTGCAAGACTGCGTTTGAAGATGATACTATTCTTGCAAGTTCTATCGAAATGATGCAGCTGTGTGACGAAATCAGCGTTACATGTCAGTACATGAAGGAATACTACATTGACAAAACAGGTAATAAAAATATAACTGTTCTACCGAACTACCCATCAAAAATGTGGATGGACGGTCATTATGATCCAAAACATCTGATGGAGAACTATACAAAATATAAAAATAGACCGCGTGTTGCATATATCGGTTCCGGTACTCATATTGATGTCGGAAATAGAACAAATCAAAAGGATGATTTTGAACATGTTGTACAAAGTATTATCAAAACCCGTGATATCTTTAAATGGGTATTTGTTGGATGCTTCCCACTACCATGTAAGCCATTTATTGATCGCGGTGAAATGGAATTTATTAGTTGGTTCCCGCTGAAGGATCTCGCGAAGGCATATACATCTATAAATTGTCAAGCAGTGTATGCACCTCTACAGGATTGCTCGTTTAATCGTGCCAAAAGTAATATCAAATATTTAGAATCAGCGTGCTGTGGTATCCCCGGTGTTTTCCAGAACATAATAACATACAAAGATGCACCTTTACAATTCAGGACAGGTACGGAATTCATTGATCAATTAAAGGTCCTGCTTAAGGATGAACAGACATACGAAAAATATAGCAAAGCCTCTAGAGCTTATGCTGATACAATGTGGCTAGATGATCATCTCGATGAGTTTGCGGAGCTATATTTTACGCGTATCGGAACACCCGATCGTAAAGCTCTGCTTAGATTGAATCCAGATCAAGCTACAACAGTAACATACGAAAATAACTTACTAAAATGATAACACATATACAATTCAAACACGGCTATGCAACTAAACTACCTTGTGTACAGAGCAAGGCATTTCAATTCACACCCGGTATTAATATCCTATTTGGACCGAATGGTTGTGGTAAATCAACTATTATAAAAACGCTAAAGGCTTACTGTGGTATTCAGAAGGGTGGATGGACACAGATCAATGATCCTACCGCTATTGGTACAACATCACGAGCTCTAGGTTTCCCGCTGGCGTATGCAAAGTTTGCTCCTGGTGAATGCTACGCAAGTGTTGGGTGGACCGGAAATCCTACATTCTTTAACGATGGAGATATAAAGGTTAGTGAAACATTCTTCTTTCAAAACGTAGGTCAATCAGAAGATGGAATAACGACAGAAAGAGAACAAATGGAGGCACTGATGAAAAAGCCTTCATCCGGTCAATACAGAATTGATAGACTGAATAAAGTTCTCCAGCTTATAACTACACCACCTGTAGTAGAAACTATTCCAGATAAAATCAGTCGAGCAGGTAATGGGGCCTTCGCCGAAAGAGAGAAGCAATACTGGCAGTCTCTAGGGCAGAACGGGCCACTAACTATTCTATTAGATGAACCAGAACGATCATTAAGTCTTCCAAAACAGAAGCAACTCTTATGTGAAGCTATTCCAAAGCAAATGTCAAACTTACAAGTCATTATTGCGACTCACAGTGTCTTTGCATTAGAAATACCAGGCGCAAATATTATTGACATGGAACCGGGGTATGTAGATGTATGTAAAGAGATCTTAAACTTTTCTGCTAGACCGCAAAGTCAATTGAATTTACCGTTACAGACAACTTGTAGTGCATGCGAAGAATATAAAAGAAAATTGGAAAGAATTACAGGTATTCTACAACCATAATACTAATATAACTTCTGTCCCCCACTTGATTTATCATTAAAATCATATATTATTAACGTATGTATCGAAATATTTACTACGATTCCCGTAAGGGGACAATGCGACTATGGACCTGGAACGATCAGGGTGATAGAACTGAGATATGTGAGCCATTTGAGCCATATATCTATATTGAAAGCAATCAATTCAAAGATGGACTTTCTCTATTTAACACCCCACTCCGTAAACTATCCTTTAAGAATGAATGGGATCGTAGACGATACGTAAAAGATAGTGGTGTTCAACGAATCTTTTATAACCTTCGACCAGAGCAACAATTTTTAATTGAGCGGTTCGGTGGTCTTCAAAACGACCCAGGCTTCTCACAGTATCCATTAAGAGTGTTCTTTCTTGATATTGAAACGTTCTCTCCATACTCGTTCCCTGTACCTGCACAAGCACAACATCCAATCAATTTGATAACGATCTTCGACACACTAGAGAAGAAATATCACACATTCGGATTGAAGGAAGATTTTACTCCTACTGAGCCAAACCAGACATACTATAAATGTAAATCTGAATCTGAAATGCTTGAGAAGTTTCTGCGATATTGGGAGAACAATTATCCTGATATTGTATCTGGATGGAATAGTGAAGGATTTGATATTCCTTATATTATAAATCGAATCACAAACGTACTAGGTGAAAATGAAGCCAAGAGACTTTCACCTGTCGGTAGTCTTTATTATAGAGAAGATGTACGTAAAGCCTTCGGTAAAGACTTGGGTCGCTGGCATATTCATGGTATTTCTTGTATTGACTATATGGAGGCTTATAAAACCTTTTCTAGAGGTGAGCAGGAATCATATAGCTTAAATTATATAGCTCATGTTGAATTAAAAGAAGGTAAAGTTGCATACAATGCTACTAACCTCGCGCAACTATCTGAACAGGATTGGAACAAATTTGTTATATACAATATTCAAGACGTTTCTCTACTTATTAAGCTTGAAGACAAACTCAGATATCTTAAGATTCTAAGAATGATCGGATATAAAGGTTTTACAACATTTGAGTCATCAATGGGTAAAATCTCTGTAGTGACTGGTGCAATCGCTCAGCAAGCTCTAGAGAATGGTAAAATATTTCCAACATTCGTTAAAGATCAAATGAATAAATATGGTGGAGGTTTTGTAAAAGAAATTGAGCCAGGTTTACATGAGAATATTATAACATTTGATGCAAACAGTCTGTATCCTAATACACTCATAAGTCTAAATCTATCACTAGAGACAAAATTAGGAAAAGTTGTTAACGTTGATAAACAAAAAAACGAAGTTGAAGTGAGATTAGAGAATGGTAAAACACATTTATTGACACCCGAGCAATTTCAACAATTTACAGAAAAACATAAAATAGCAATATCTAGAGCAAGAATACTATACTCACAAAAAGAGAAAGGTGTTATACCTCAGTACGTAGATAATTTATATGCAGAGCGTGTAGAAGTAAAAACTCAAATGTCTGCGCTAGAACAGACAAACCTTAAACTGCGTAAAAATTCAAAAGAGTATAAAGCTAATGCAAGACAAATTGAGCAGCTCGATACTATGCAATATACTATTAAGATCTTATTAAATAGCATTTACGGTGTATTTGGTAATATGCATTCACCATTCTATGACATAGATCACGCTGCATCAATTACAAATACCGGACAATCAGTAATTAAAGCAGCAAATAAAATAGCAAACGAATTTGTTACCAAAAAATACGGCTGCACAGAAGATGTAGCAGTATACAATGATACAGACTCAACACATATTTCACTTAAACCGCTACTAGATAAACTAGGTGAACCATTTCTAAATAGTGATGGAGAAATTAATCCACTCGTATATGAAAAGGCAAACGAACTAAACGATGTAATTAATAAAGGAATTGATGACTGGGCACGCTCATCTTTGAACTCAGTAGATCCGAGATTCTATTTTAAGCGAGAAGCTATTTGTGCAGTAGGTGTATATCAACCAAAGAAGCACTATATTCTTCATGTTCGTGATAAAGGTGAGTCTGATCCTATACCATGTGACTATATTAAGTATGTAGGTGTAGAAGTTGTAAAAAGTACGATGTCTGAAAATGTTAAGAGACTAATCAAAAATGTTGTAGAGTCTATAATTTACACAAAAGAGCGATCTGCTACAATCGACGTTTACAGACAAACATACGAAGACTTTAAAAAGCTTCCAGTTGAAGATTTAGCATTTAGATCAAAGATTAATAATTATGAGAAATCTGCTAATAAAGCTAATAAGTTTGCAATAGGAAAAGGTACACCGATCCACGCTAAAGCCTCTATTTATTATAACTTATTGTTGAAGCATTTAAATATAGAAACTATGTACGATCCTGTTGTGTCAGGTCTAAAAATTAAATGGTTCTATACAGTACCGAGCAACAAATTTAATATCAAATGTATTGCGTTTACAAACGAATATCCAACAGAATTTAATGATATAATAAAACCAGATTATGAATTGATGTTTGAAAAACTTGTCGAACCAGCCATTACACGATTTTTTGAATGTGTAAAATGGAGAATGGTTAGTATGCGAAATGAATATACATGTGATCTACTGGATTTACTTGGAATCTAGCATAATATATGTATAAGGAGAAAAGAAATATGAGTGAACAGAAGAATATAGTTACATTTCTCGATGGTATGGAACGTACCATTATTGGAGAAAAAATCAACGAAGATGAACTTACAATGGAGATTCAAAATCCGGTTGTAGTTAATATAGTACCTCAGGCTGACCAGTCCGGTAGACCTAATGGACAGATGGCGCTGCAGTTATTGCCGGTGTTCTTTAGAGAGTTTCTTGGAGACAAAGAAGAGCCTGTAGTATATTCCTATAATAAGAGCAGAATTACGCCAGTATCATTTAAGGGTGGTTTTGATTTTAGATTGTACGCGCAGTATGAACATATCTTCAACCCTGCGAGTATGCCAGCGGCTGAAGCACCAGTGGGCGCTCCACCAAATGCAGCAGGAAATGGTCCTGTGATCAATTTGTTTAATGAGTAGGAGCAATTGTGGCAAAAACAGGCTTAGATGATGTACTTAGTGCAGTAGATAAAATTAACCCTGATGCCCAGATTCTTTCTGAGAGTCCACTGTCGTTGGTGGACTCTTGGATCGATACTGGCAATTATGCATTGAATGCCATAATATCAGGATCATGTTATGGAGGCGTTCCAGAGGGTCGCATTACAGGGTTGACTGGTCCATCTGGATGTGGCAAAACATTGTTCATTAATAAGATAATCGGTAATTTTCAGAAACCAGATAAATCAAAGTGGGCATTAGCATTTGACTCTGAATTGGCGGAAGACCCTCAATCTGCAGCCAGTGTCGGTGCAATTCCAGAGAGAATTAAACATATACCAGTTAACACGGTAAATGAATGTCGTAATCAGTTACTCGCATTCCTTGATAAAATTGTTGAAAATGGCCTACAAGGGAATTTTATGGCAGCAATTGACTCATTAGGTAACTTAGCAGGTACGAAGGAAATGTCAGATGCAGAAGCTGGTAAAGATGCAACTGATATGGGAACACGTGCAAAGAATATTAAATCAATGCTACGAACAATTACATATAGAGCAGCAAGATCTAAGACGACTGTATTGTTCTCTAATCATACTTATAGTGATCCAACAGCTATGTATCCATCACTAATTCAGAGTCAGTCTGGTGGAGAAGGACCTATCTATATGGCATCAGTTCTCTTGCAGCTCAGTTTTAAGCGCGAAAAGAATGAAAAGGATTTTGAATCTGAAGAGATTCTAGCAACTGCAAAAAAGGTAGGCGGAATTACAATCCATGTACTGACTGCAAAAAATCGCTTTATTCCACCAATGCTTAGCACTGATGTATATTTAAATTTCAAAACAGGTCTAGATCGTTATTCAGGTCTTTTTGATTTGGCAAAAGGGTTGAACGTAATTCAGGGTGACAAGACGTACACAATGACAGATCAACACGGCGCTGAAATTAAACTAGGATATAGAAAGAATTTCGAGAGAGATCCAGATATGTGGGAAAATACTATACTACCTGTATTGGAGCCAGTTATCCAAAAGGAGTTTAGATTTAGTAGTCAGGCAGAACAAATTGAAAAGCAAATAGAGGATTTGTAATGATAAAGTATGTAATTGGTATTGTTCACCCAGAGCGTGGCAATATATATTTAAGAACTATACAGAAAACTGAAGCGCATGTAACGAGCAATCGGGAGTTTATTCTCCCGAGCGCTACGTTTACAACACCTTTTCATGCTCAAAGAGCCATTGCTCAAATTAATACATTATGGTGCCGTGATCCTGATCATCAACGAAATAAAATTCTCAAAAAAGCAGAGAAGCTTGTATTAAAATGGTATGTACCTAATTACGGAATACAGGAAGATACACTAACGAAAGATATTGGAGAATTCTAATGGTAAAAATATGTCATGAGTGTCCGTGGTCATTAATGGAAAAGGCGAGAGCTGAGTTTAATGATTATGATTATTGTCTTGTTCATCTACTTGAGGAGGATGAGAGGTATCTAAACTTCTTCGTTGAATCAAAGAAGATGGGTCGTCATATATTACTTGACAATTCTATCTTTGAGCTAGGTACAGCATTCAATCCAGTAAAATTTGCAGAGTGGGTTACGTGGCTTAAACCGCAGGAATATATTATTCCTGATGTTCTAGAAGATTGTCAAGGTACTATACAAAACGCAAAAGACTGGCTAGCAACACATAGTGACTTACCAGGAATAAAGATTGGTGTCGTACAAGGGAAGACATATTCAGAGCTTGTAGAATGTTATGAGTTCATGTCGAAAAATGTAGATAAAATTGCAATCAGTTTTGATTATAGTTACTATGAGACTACTGGACTTGGACATAATAAATGGCAGAAATTTGCTGATGGTCGTCAACATTTTATATTCAGGTTGTTGTCTGAAAAGAAATGGAACTTCTGGAAGCCACATCACTTACTCGGTGCTGCAGTACCACAAGAGTTTAAATTTTATGCGGACTTATGGGATAACGCGAATATTGAATCTCTCGACACATCTAATCCAGTACAGCAGGCGTTACTTGGGCATGATTATACAGTACACGGTCTTATAGGTAAAGATACAACTAAGGTTGCAGATTCTTTTGATGCGAGTTTTTATGGAACAGAACTTGTTCGAGTAGAGAATAATGTTGAAATATTTAAAAAATTCTGTACTGGAGAAGTACAATGAGGTGGGTAGCATTTTTTAGTCAAACTGGAAGTGAAATACTTGAGGTGTCAAAAACTCTCGACAGATTTCCAGATGTAGTGTTATATAATACTAACTTTGGAACAAAACCACCAATTAATATTGAATTAATTACAGAACTAAACACTCGCAATATACCACTTCATATATTACCAGACCGACCAAGATTACAAGACTATAAAATGATTTTACAAGAGGGTGATCTGATAACTCTACATGGATGGCTTAGAATTATTCCTCCAGAGATTTGTGAATCGTTCAACATTTACAATGGACATCCAGGACTTATAACAGAGAATCCAGAACTTAAAGGACAAGATCCACAGAAAAAGGCATACGAGTTAGGTCTACCATTTAGTGGTTGTGTAATTCATAAAGTGACAGCTGAAGTAGATGCTGGAGAGATAGTTCTTGCAGAAGAAATAAAAATTGAAAAATTGGAGCTTGATGTTATAATCAATGTTTTACATGACACGTCAATTAAATTATGGGTAAAATTTTTAGAGGAGAAAAATGAGAATAACGATTAGCGGATCACAGTGTGTTGGTAAGACGACACTAATTAACGATTTGTTTGGTAAGATTGAAATCAATCAACGATTCAGTCTTAGAAACGAAACTACACGAAATGTATTAAGAGATGCTCTTGGATTTGGTAGTTTACCTATTAATGAAGAGGGTGGTGATTTAACACAGCGGTTAATATGTTCGCAACATTTAATCAATCACGCAGCAGGTGAGAG
>Ga0114918_10004478_pt1 | contig 12127 bp, 11 predicted proteins | sample LantaG_FD_87015 | JGI IMG/M metagenome (GOLD analysis project Ga0114918, IMG submission 87015) | Deep subsurface microbial communities from Baltic Sea to uncover new lineages of life (NeLLi) - Landsort_02402 metaG | ecosystem: Environmental > Aquatic > Marine > Oceanic > Sediment | place...
TATGACGGTAAAGTAACGGTGGAAGAATTTGTTGTGATAAAAGATAATATTAACAAATTCGTGTATAAAGGAACGCTTGAACAATACGACGTCGATGTGAAATCTTATAATAATAAACAACAATCTCATTTTGGAACAATTCATGATGATGCGGATGTGGAATTGGAACATGATAAAAACGACGACGACAACATTTTAAAATTAAATCGCGAAAAAGAAGCGCTCTCATACGCCGACTTTAAAAAAAAATATAATCAGTAAAAATAAAAAATAAAATATATTCGTATATTAGCCATATTAGCTATTTCAGCAATGCAACCAGCACAATTAAAAACCCCCAACTCACCCAGAAGAACCGTTGTATCGAATATTAACCCTAACCGATATGGTTTTGCAAACATTAACTTGAATTCGATAGCGGGTATGAGTGGTATGAATGACAAGATTGAAAAATTGAGCAATCTTCTTAAAGCGCGCGGCATAAAAGTGCCTTCCTTATACACACCTACGACTACAACACCTACTGGAGCGGGCGATTACGGCGATGACAGCGGCGGCGTCAGTGTTGTTAAATACACCCGTCAACAATTCGATGACTTGTATAAAAAAAACGCGAACCGTCAAAGCATGAATGACGACAATGGCGGCGACGGGTATTTCGATAAATTATTTTTCATGTTTCAACTTTACATTGCATTCATTAATGCGCTGATGAATGCGGCAAATATGAGCGCGTCCGTCATATTCGGGAATAAATCGCTGCAAAACTTATTTTCCATTTTTCTTGTCAACGTCTTGAATATGGTTCTAAAAACCGATGTTGGCAATTTGACTCCGGAACAACTTCGCGACCTCCTCGAAAAGAACCGGCCCGTTCTCCAACAAATTTCCGGTATTATTATTGACGAAGCGTCGCAGCTGCTGGTTGGATTAAGCGACGTTTGTAAAAAAATCGCAATGGACTGGATCGAAAACGTGGTACCCGGTCTTGTGAAAAGCGCGGCAATCGGTGTTCCGAGCGCACTTGAAGCGGCCATACCGCCGTTGGGTGAAGTCGTCGAAATTGTAAATACCGGCCTGGCTTTAATGGCTTCATTTATGAAAATGGTCGGCGCATTCCAAAGAAATTTTGACACCGTTTCTCAAGGATACGGTCACGTGAAGGGCGCGTACGACTCTTTGCAAAAAGTGAGAGACCTGCTCGGCAAAGACCCCGGCGAAATCGTGAAAACTGCGACTTCTGCGGTTGCTAGTCCTGTGGCGGACGGTATGGCGCAAAAATTTTTTGGAAATATGTTACAGCCGGCGGCGAAAACTGCAGAATTAAGCAATGCAACTTCTTCTGCTCTGAAAAATGTGGCCAGTGAGGGAGTCAACCGAGCAGCAAGTGCCATGAGAAATGTGGCCAGTGAGGGAGTCAACCGAGCAGCAAGTGCCGTTTCCAATTTATTAGTGACGCCAAGCGGAAGCGCGGTGACCGATTCAAATGGAGCGCCAATTACATCAAGTTTTTGGAACCGTTCGTGGAAACGGTTATTCGATGCGGCGGTAGAAAAATTAAAACAAAGCAAAGTCGCCATGGATAAAATCAGATTAAATAGTGGATTTGGAAATGACGCAAGCGGAAAGCCGCTGGCAAGTTCAATTATTGTTGACTATATTTTCAAACACCCCGACATTCTAATTCCCTTTTTGCCGGCACCTTATAATATTGCCGCCGTGGCAATTCGACTCGTTCAAACCTATATAGAACGCATGCGCAAACAATCGGCGGCGACTTCTGTGGGTGGCGGTGGCGGTGGCGGGTCGAATAGAATGAAAAATCGAAAATATTTGAAAAACACAAAACATTTTAATAGATATATTTCCAATCTTCGAAAAAAAACTGCAAAAAAAGAAGTGGAATTAATGAAAAGTATTCGAGAATTTACAAGTATATGAGTAATTAAGAAAATTATATAAATATAACTTACTTAATTATTTATTATATTGTATTACACTAGTAAATAGTAAAATCATTATAATTAACTCATTCATATGAATTTAGATGTGAAAAATAAACATATGAAACATCGCTGTTGTTTTATTTTTACACTATGTAGTTTATCTCTGTACACGTGGTATAATAATTGTTCACGAAGCGACACTGTGTATATGTCTACGCATAATGACAATGATCACCGTGTTTCTCGCTTTCATCGCTTGACACCACAATATTTAAACTGTTTATTGGTGGGGTTCTATTTGTCTTGGGACATGTATTGCATGACGCTGTCATCTAATAGACGCATATTATTTAGAACCGACTTAATTATACATCATGTAGTCACGTTGGGTACCATTTTAAATTATATGAATTACATTCCGTTAGAATTAAGCAAAATTATTATTATGGAGTGCATTTCATTGATGAATTACACTTGGAGAGACAATAAAAAAAAATTAAACCTGTATAGAACATTTTGCATTCTGTTTGTTAGAATGCCCTTGTCATTTTTTTTTATATTATATAAGAGTAACACTATTGCCAGGTTTCCATACACTCAAATAAATGGATACTGGTTTTTTATTTTTTATGATGCATTCATTCTATGGAAAATATATAAACCCAAAAAATTTATAAAGTAAAACAAAAAATGAATGTAACATTTGTAATTGTAATAATCTTCATTTTTTTCGTTTTCATGTTTTACTTATCCATTTCAAAAACCCGTTGCTTTTTCTCAAATTAAAAGACGTCCCCAAATGACTTTTTGCAATTCGATATGCTGAAAGCTCAAATGGCGACATTTGCGAAATATAAGCGGCGTCTGTATTATCGGCCGCACCTTCATTTTTATCACGTTGTTGTTGTTCCATTGAATTTAATTCAATCTACGAATGAATGTTTAATACGTTTTGATTCAACATTCATTTATTTATCAATTTTTATAAAAAACATTTTTTCGAAATCGTAAAGGGTTTGGTTTAAATATCGTCCACATCAATTTCTTCTTTATACACATTTGGCGCCCGTTTATTTTTATTCCATTTTTTATGCTCTTCATCTTCTTCACTTTCAACATCTTCTTCTTCGCTTTCGCTTTCACTATCGTTTTTATTATTTCTATTTTTTTTATTGGTATTATTGGTATTATTGGTATTATTGGTATTATTGCTTTCAACACGATTGTCATTGTCATCGTCGTCATTGTCGTCGTCGTCGCTTTCAATGTCGCTATAAAATGCTGACTGGTCAATTACATTATTATTTGTTGTTCGCTGCTCGGCCTTCAGTCGAATCGTTTCCACTTTTTGCGATGCAATCTTTTGATAGCGCAGCGTATCCGTATCAACAAACTGAAACGATTCTTCGCTTGCCGCCGTTGCTGCTATTGAGCGCGCTAGTTCCGACTCCTTCATATACACTCCGTGCGTTCGCTTTAGCGTTTCCTTTTCCGACGAAGAATACACTTCCAGCAAATCACACATTTCCATTTCCTTTTTTCCATTGACGAGCACGACCTCCGACGGCACTTGCTGAAACTCGCGCAAGCCAATGAGAACCCACTTGTCGACTTCGATAATGTTGTCGCGCTTTCCGCGACCTTTGAATTTCCCGCGAATAAAACAGCGGCGATCTTTTTCGTCAATGCACGTGACGTCGAATGTATTTCCGTTTAGACGTTTTACCACGCCATAAATTTCACTCTTATTCTGCGAAATTCGTAGACCGCTTTTAGTCGATTTCACGGCGTGCTTGTGCGCAACTTTTTTGCCGTTGCACCCTCCCATTGTATTTTTTACCATTTTTATACTTGTATATTTTTATAATTTAGCAAAGTAAAATTAATTAAATTGACTGTTTATTTGAACCCTGATGACTATTATTCTATCTGCGTATCTATTTAAGTATATTCATTATATTTAATCCGGGATCCGGGAGGATAAATACTAGAATAATTTTTTTTGATTTTTTTTTTATATAGATGTAATATATAAAAATGAAAAATAAAGTTAAAGATTCAATTTTACTTAGTGTGTGCGACTTGCCCAAAGAAGATATAAAAAATCTGGGGTTAAGTTATAGAGACATTGGCATAAGATGCAACAATATAATTAAAAAATATTCATTAAAAGATCTTAAAAGTGAGGATATAATTAATAATCAGAAAAAACTAAGGCGCGAACTTTCAAACTGGGTAAACAATCCCGTTAATTTACTAAACTCTCAAGGAAACTATATTGGAGACAAATTTGGAGCAAGAATAACAATCTGCCTAGCAGATGGGTTAATTATTCATGACGTTGAAACATTTTGTCGAGACGTAAAAAATAAAAATAACAGAGTTTTAGGAAAAAATAATAATTTTATTTTTTTAAAAAATGATACTGTTTCATTAGATTTAACAAACCAAGAATTCATATATTCCACTTTAAATACAACCACTTTAAATACAAACCCTTTCAACAGTAACATAAAATACACGAATTTGCATGCGTATAAAGTTAAATCATCGACATTACCGTCTTCGAACACAAATTCTGATTTAATACAATATTCACCAAATGACACAAGTGATGGCGATGATATTGATATTGTATCTGGAGAACGGATGGATTTACGCACTACAAGAAAAGAATTCATTCAAGCTACAGTTAGAAGATATGGATATGCGTCAAGAGTATCGAAACAAATTGTACCTACAAATCCAATTGTAACTACAAACCACCACGTGTGTAAAGATGTTGAAGGAGAAAATGAAATTTATTGTCGTCTGAGTTATTTTGAATTTCCTGCACCAACAATTATCGACGTTGCAGTTGCAGACGGCCGTTTCAAAACACTCTTCACAGCTGTAAAAGCCGCCGGACTCGTCGAAACCCTTTCTGGTCCCGGTCCTTTCACCGTATTTGCACCCACAGATGAGGCGTTCAAGAGTTTCACCCCTGGTGCTCTTGAAGCACTACTTGCCGATGGCCCTCAACTTCAAAAGCTCCTGCAATATCACGTAGTCGCCGGTAAAGTCATGGCAGCCGACGTGGTGAAGCTAACCTTTGCAAAGACGCTGGCTGACGGTCTCAATGTTTCTATTCGCGTCGAGAATGGAAAGGTGTTTGTCAACGATTCTCAAGTTATTTTTACCGACATCCCTTGCGCAAACGGTGTTATCCACGTGATCGATACCGTGTTATATCCTGAAATAACAACCTATGATCTGCTGATAAAAAGTAATAAGTTCACCACACTTGTTGCTGCTCTAGACGTCGCAGGTTTAGCAACAGTCCTTTCTGGCCCGGGTCCTATCACCGTATTTGCACCCACAGATACCGCATTTTCCAACCTTCCCGCCGGAACAGTTGCAGATCTTTTAAAGCCGGAGAATCTCGTGAAACTTCAAGAGCTCCTGAAACATCACGCGGTTGCTGATAAAGTGATGGCAGCCGATATCATAAACGCGATCGCTGATGGTTCTGTAACTACTTATATGACATCTCTGGCTGGACCAAGTATTTCTATTAACATGAAAAATGGAGATGTCGTTCTCAACGACAGTGCTAAAGTTACTATTACCGACGTTCTTGGTTCAAACGACGGCGGCGTCGTAGTCCACGTGATCAATACCGTGTTGTCCGCCAATCCCGCTTAGGACGATGACCCCCCAATGATTGTGGTTTATGTTTTGTTGAATAAGCAAAAAAAAGTTAGTTCACAACTCTCGCGCTGCGCCGCGACTCTTTCACAGATTCCGACCTGAATCTCTCAAAATCGAAATTATCAACTAATAGTTCAAAATCTCGAATGCTCGTTTCCTGGTAAAATATCGACTTGTACTCGTAGCGCGTTGTCGTGTAGTTGCTGCGCCTGGACGGATCCGGATGCACATTTCCGAGCAGTATTTTCGAAAATGAAAGCAAAAACGCGTTTGAAGTGAATCCAGATGACGAAATAAATTGTATGATTTGAAAATACGAAATGCTGAGCGCGTAGTTGTCCCACGTGGACCAAAATTTCAAACACTCGTGAATGACGTACTTTCTCGGCTTGTCTATCAAATGCTCCATTGTTTCAAAACACAGCTTTTTATACTTTTCTAAAAACTCCGGCGAAAAAATGGTGAATGCGGCGTTTGAATCCACATATTCGTCAATCAACGTGTGGAGAGATTCGGGCGTAATTCTAACGTGCTCGTGCAAAACATAACACATTGCGTGCACTTCTGGCGGCCATAAACTATACTTTGGAAAATATGTATAAAAATAGTTACGAAAAAATTCATACTTGTCTTCTTTATCCTGTTTATTTTCATTTTCATTTTTATTTTTATTTTTATTTTTATTTTTATCCATATTTACCTCTTCTCTCTTGTCTTCGTCACTTGCGTTTTCGTCATTCTTATCGCTGCCGCTTAAAGCGCGATCACGTTCCAGCAGCTTTCGAATTGGAATTGATATTCCGAAATCCAGGATGACTGGAAGTTCCGTCTTTAAATCGATTACCGCGTTATCCCATTTGAAATCAAAGTGAACGACTTCATAGTTCATGAGCTGTTCCAGAGAGAACAGGAAATATGAATACGTGTCGAAAATGATATTTAGGATGTGTTTTTTGCTTTTATTTTTCAGTAAATATTCCGTGAATTTTATATTTTTCAAATATTTCATTTTCAAAAGAATATATTTCACATGTGCTTCTTCCTTGTCTATAATGTTGCATTTTTTTATTTCCTTGCTGCCGACTTTTGATAAATTCGCGGCACAATTTTCTAAAACCGGAACATAGTATAACGAGTAAAATGGAATTTTTTTCACAATCTCTCCCACATCGATTTCATTTTTTGAACTGAAGTTTCTTTCAACCAGTTTAGACACATACTCTTTTGCTTGTTCTACATTAGTTTGTTCCTTTTTACAGGGGAGAGACGGATAAAAAATACATCCAAACCCTCCTTGGTTAATTACCTTGCTTTCGTTGCTTTCGTTTTTCATACTATTTTATTTAATTATTACCCGATATTATTAATATGGTATTTATAATTTTATATTTATTTATTTATTTTAATATTAGTAACTTATTTTTTTTTAGAATTATTTTTTATATAGGTATATAATATAAAAAACATTTTAGATACATAAATAAAAATGGACTCTTCTGATTTTTACGATGCGTATAAATACATCATAACGAAAATAATCAAATGTAACGAAAATTTATCATCCAAAGATAAAAGAAAAATGTTGAAACGTTTAAGAGAAAATCCTCTTCTTGATGGACGCCAAGGACCTGCCGGACCTAGAGGGCCTGCTGGACCTGCCGGACCTAAAGGAGATAAAGGAGATAAAGGAGATAAAGGAGAGTCGGGTGGTTCATCTAATATAGATGAAATAAAACATTTACAAAATGCAGATGAGTATTACGAGTTCGTTAAAGGACTACAACAGCTAACAGAATTTCCAAAAAAATTCGAAGAAGCATTTGGGGTTGATTCTGCGTTTTGGATTTCAGACAATACAGGAGTATATATAGTCAATACGCTTGAATCAAATAATGAAGTTCGCAAATTAAAACTTGGAATTGCGATATTAAAAGAACCAGATAACTACAACTTGTCATGTTTTAAATTTGATGCTACTAGTAAAATTATAAGAGCTACCGATTCTAATGATCACAGATATAACATGCTTGATCACGAAATGTGCATTTGCGGGGATATAACACTCATGAGAGAATTTTTTCTCACCCCCCAAAGCCAAGGAGTAAACGCATTCTGGATTACCGCTTTTCCAATTAAACTCGATATTGCTCGACTTATATTAAAGGATCCAAACTGGAATCCAGTTGTATTTTATAATGGAGGGGTTACTGGAAGGTGTGTTGTAAATCCGCTGGATAAAGTAACTCCCGAAAATTCAAATGTCGGTATAAACATTTCCTATATTAGAATGAATGAAGATAATACCGAAAAAGGAGTAGGATCAGGTTTTGGTATTACGAAACAAAATTTAGTAACATCCAAAAGTTATGATGCAGTGCCGGTTGTAACCGCCGATTCCTCTGCAGTTAATAAATTGCAAAAACCTCATATTAATTACAGCGAAATCGACATTGATTCAGTTCCTATAGGAGCGTACATGGTTTTCCAGGTGGCAATGATAGCAAATGACAGAAATATTTGGGTAATTTCTAATAACGATAACGGAGATCTTACACTTGATAACAGTATGAAGGTTCTATTTGACGAGAGAGAATCTCGTTAAAAATATATTATAAAAATATATTATAAAAAGATATTATAAAAAGATATTATAAAAAGATAATATAAAAAGATAATAATAGTAATAAATTTAAATTGAATGCGCAAAATATTAGTTCAACATGTGTAATAATACTAATATTTTATAAAGATTTTACGTGAAATGTACGCGGCCAGCCACTTACCTACCACAAAATGCGACGGCTCAAGTTATTTGCAGAATATTTATTCGATTTCCAGTTGCCCAGCATTCCTGCTGTGCGGGTCAAATAGTTGCGCCGGCGCGTTTTATTCTTATGGCGCGTATAGTCCTCGTATCCAAGCTGGCCGAAATTTACCCATTTTTTAGATGCCGGATCGCATATCATATACTTTTTTTCAGGATTGCTTGCCGGATACAATTTGGCCGTTTTACCTAAATATTTGCGCGCCATTTTTTGCGCTTGTCTCGGAGACGAATACTTGTACAGTATTTTTTTATACGTGGCTCTGCGTTTACCTTTCATTCTGCATTTTGGTTCCATTTTAAAAATATCAATATATTGATATATTGATATATTTTAACTTTTTATAATAATTTTTTTAATATAAAATATATAATCGATTATTGCATTTTTACTTTATAACTTTTCAAAATCATCATCGTCATTCTTTGGTTCTTTGCTGTTGCCGTTATCTTCGCCTTCTTCGCCTTCTTCATAATTTGAAAAATAAGTTTCCAAATTAGTTTCCAAATTAGTTTCCAAATTATTATTTATATTCTCGCCATCATCATTGGATTGAAACTCAATATTGTCGCTTTTTCTCATAACAAAGGACGAAATATCTTGGTCACATTCATCAATATGGTCGCTTAAACTCGAAAAAATATCCTTTATACTTTTAAAACTTTCAAACTGTTCATAAAATTCACTCGTAAAATCTTCAACCCTTGACAACCTTCTACGAATGATGCCCAAATCAATATTCGACGCGACTGTCTTCATCCCGGTCTGCCTAATAATATCCGCCAATCTATCAATGCAAAAGTCCTGCTCCTCAATTAGCTCGTTTGTTTTTTTCACGTGTGCGTGCGTGTGTTCGGCAGTGTCTCTAATATGTAACAGCTCGGTTGCATGTTCTGAAAGCGTGCTTTTCAAAAGAAAAATATCATTTGAAACAGAACTTTCAAATTTCGAAACCCTGGATTCCATGGTGTCCATGCGTTTTGAAAATTCCATTAGTTGCGCCCGGAGCATGTCTACCGACGCCCCCATTTCGCCGAGCGTTGCTGTGTTTGTTCTCGTTGGAACATGGATCAACGGCTGATACTGGTACTGGTGCGGATTTGGAAACATTGTATTTTGACAAGGCGGCATTCTGTTTTCCACACTTGAATGACATGGTGGCGTTGGTGCCATTCTTGAATTAAAAATTTCCTCAATATTCATACTTATTTTTAACAATTCCGGCGACTTTAATATATTTTATTTTATACTTTATACTAATACATTAAATTATAGTTATCCTTTTAATATTATTTATGTATGTATGTTATGTTATGTTAAAATACAAGAGAAATATAAATGTGCAAAACAAGCGCCCCCGAGCCCTGTAAGATGAAAGGACGCCGGAAAAAAACTTGTTAAGATTCTATCTTTTTTTTTGAAAAAGGACATGAAAAGTATGTCCATATTTACTTTTAGAAAAAAAATGTTGACAAAAAAAAATCCACTTTTTTGGATTTTCGACATTTTTGCAGACGCTTTACGATACATGCTTTGGCATTTTGGCGCGATCGTCGGAACGAGTGCATAAGAAAAATGCGAAAAAAACGATAATTTGGGCGGATTTGGGGTCGCTTTTCGGTGAGATGGAGCGACACGTGATCGGTGCTACTTGTGAGCATAACTATGGTGCGGATTTTTTTTAATTTTAACGCGCTGTGACCATATTATCCCGTATTAGCATAAAATGCTAACAACTAGCTAGAAATTAGCATGGTCTCATTTCTATTTTGTCAATGTGCGTCGGCGATACGATGTGTGGTGTGGCGATTTTCTGTCCAAAAAATCGAGGTAGCATTTTGTAGCATTTTGTAGCATTTTGTAGCATTTTGTAGCAAAAAGTAGCAAACGTCCAAAAATATATAATAAATGTAAAAAATAACTTAGATAGAAAAACATAAATAAAATAGAATTTACCATGGACAAAGATATTACAGGTAATATAGGTAATGTGTATGCAGTTTCAGATTCGACTTCGGTATTGGAATCGGTGCACGACTATAGACGTAAATCGAAAAAATGCGATGAAAATGATGGTGTAAACGAAGGATTTTATTGTGACGTTTGCGAATATAAAACGGGTCGAAAAAATAATATGGACAAGCATTTGAGCAGTAAAAAACATAAAGAAGAAATTGGGCGGATGGCGTTGAAAAGCGAAAAGGGTTTAGAAGCATTCAAATGCAAATGCGGAAACAGCTACACGCACGTGAGCAGCTTGTCCAGACACAAACGAACGTGCGGTGTTTCAATTGAAGACGAAAACAACAAAAAAATGTGCGACGTCGTGCTGGGTGTCGTTCAAAAGCAGAGCGAACTCATAGGCAATCTTCAACATCAGGTGTTGGAACTAACGAAAGCGTCGATCACGGCGGCTCAAAACAATGCGAATGCGAATGCGAATACGAACACGAACAGCAACAATAAAATCAAACACAAGACGATGGGAAATACGAATAACAATCATTTGAATAATTGCGGAAATTTTAATATTAATATTTTCCTGAATGAGCAATGCAAAGACGCGATTAATTTGTCTGATTTTGTGAAATCTCTCGAGATTACGTTTGAGAATCTTAAAATAGTGAATCAAACCGGGATGGAAGAAAGCGTGAGCGCGCTGATTTTAAAAGGGCTCGAGAATATGGACGTGAGCAAGCGGCCGATTCATTGCACGGACCAAAAGCGCGATGTAATGTATGTAAAAGAAGAAGAGAAATGGGAGAAGGATGAAGGCAACGACAAGCTGAAAAGTTCGATTGACGACATCTCTCGGCGGCATGCGTACACGCTTAAAAAATTCAAAGATGTGAATCCCGACATTAAAGTTGGACACGCCATGCACGATGATTTTATACAAACGATGAATCGAATATGCACGCCGATTGAAGACCCTGGTAAAAAACGAATCGTGAAACAGGTTGGAAAAAATGTGGCGATGAATGCCCAGATTGCGAATAATGATGACGACGAATGCGAACCGTCGTCCTCGCTCATGTGATTGTCATTGATGTTGTGATGTTTTTTTTTATTTTTTTTGTGGGGTGGTGCATTTGCATGCAAATCGACATAATGTAATTTAATAAAAATTGAAATGATGTGCGAGTTTTTTGTTGCATCATCACAGACAGTGCACAGCGCAATTTCAAACATTTCAAATGAGTTTTATGACGTTTGTTATCTTTACATGGCTTCTGGCTGTAATAATGTTTACGTTAATGAATGAATATTATGAATATTACCCGTATTCACGTGAACATTTTGATTCGCATTTGCATCATGCAAATTTATTGAACCAAGGCCAATCCTCGTCATCTCCATATGGTAATGGTGGTTATGAAAAAAACAAACAAGATGGTATTACTATACTTGCATATACTGCCATTTTAGCTGCAATTATTATACCAAACATCAATTACATTGAATAAATGGCATTCCTTTATTTATCCTGCTCATCTCAACGGATTTTCGGTGTAATAAAATTTCAAAATGATGGGTAGATGAAACTATTTAGATGAAACTATTTAGATGAAACTATTTAGATGAAACTATTTAGATGAAACTATTTAGATGAAACTATTTAGATGAAACTATTTAGATGAAACTATTTAGATGAAACTATTTAGA
>Ga0114918_10004479_pt1 | contig 12127 bp, 9 predicted proteins | sample LantaG_FD_87015 | JGI IMG/M metagenome (GOLD analysis project Ga0114918, IMG submission 87015) | Deep subsurface microbial communities from Baltic Sea to uncover new lineages of life (NeLLi) - Landsort_02402 metaG | ecosystem: Environmental > Aquatic > Marine > Oceanic > Sediment | place: Baltic...
GATTATGGATTTTAGCAAGTTCTCTTTGAATAGACTCCACAAATGTTGGGCATAAGTAACAAGAGTCCATAATGTTGCCTGCCAGTTGGCGCTTAGGAGGTTTATTGCTAGGATTGCTGGCAATAGTAGTGGCGCGGGCATATAGTGAGATTGAAAGCTAATTCAAAAGTTCTGTCTATCAAACGCTCTGGTCCACCATCGGGTGGAGTTATCTCAAACTGCACGCTAGTTAGTTGCTATATTTTTAAGGATTGCGTCACATTCATTTTGCTATGCCAATTGGGGTAGTCATATTGCACCGTGTTACATCATAAATCATATTACCGAAGCCTCACAAGTTTTCATTCGCTTGTGTTTATTGATGAGGTATTCCGCCACATCTTAAAGGCTCTTCAAACCCTCTTGCTCGGTCCGATTCCAAAAACCAGGGGTGACTCCGGTCCAACTCAGCAAAGGTACGCATTGGAATAGATGTTTCGAATAAAGCCACAGACCTGGTGGTATGGAAGGAGGAACATTAATCATGAATCAAGGGGAACGTTGCCATCTGGTGATAATGTCGAGGGTGAGGGAGGTAGAGGGTTAATACATCGGAATCGAGGGCAGCCTTATTAAGTAAAAAGGACAATATTGGCCTTGTGTAGGGAGCAATACTGGGATTTTGGGTCGACATTGGCACCAGGACTATGGGAGGAGATAAAGGATATCTGATAGACATGGTAGACGATGCGACAGGGAAGACTCCTGCTCTGCTAAGTGAGGAAGAGACAACGAAAGCAGCGATGAAATTGTTATGGTCCTGGGTTAAGAAATACTGCCATCAAGTTCTCCACAGGACAAAGGGCGGGTTGAACGTAAACATAGAGTGTATCAAGACAGGGGGGTGAAAGAGCTTCGATTAGCAGGTGCCCGTGATATCAAATAGGCCACCCAGTGTCTATGTGGATTTGCAGAAAGTCTTAATGTCAGGTTTGCAGTGGAGCCTTAAAGCTCAGCAGATTTCCATCGGCCAATTTCGCAGAGCATTGATTTAAGGACTGTGTTTTGTCTGGAAGAAATACGTTCCTGTTGCGGATTACCCCTGGAGAAGATTCAGCATCAAAGCTAACTCCCATGTATAGGCATTAACTGTATGAGATCAGCCGAGGACATTGCTAATGAGCCTTGACACATCAGCCACGCTTTATTTGACATGGGTGATACTCTGTTATAGAATCTAACAGCTCCGTAGAGAGCTGTATTTGCACGTTAAAAATTGAATAGGTTTTGTGTTCAATCTGGTGTAGGTTAAGGTAAAAAGGGCGTAAGGTGGATGCCTTGGCATCAGTAGCCGAAGAAGGGCGTGGCAAGACTGCGAAAAGCCTCAGTGAGCTGTCTAGCTAGCTTAGCTGGGGATTCCCAAATGGGCCAACCTGCTTGGGTCAAAACCCAAGCACTCGCTTTAGGGCGAGGGGGAACCGGGTGAACTGAAACATCTAAGTAACCCGAGGAGTAGAAATCAAAAGAGATTCCCTAAGTAGCGGCGAGCGAACGGGGAGAAGCTCAAACTAGGATAGCTAAGTGGGCTTGGATCCTAAGCTATCCCAGGGTTGTAAGACATAGGAGGTAGATTCCAAGATCTACCACAGAGTTACAAAACTTCATCTTAGCTAAATGTTTCTGGAAAGGGCAGCTATAGAAGGTGAGAGCCCTGTAAGCGAAAAGATGGAGTCTCTGCTTGTGTTCTTGAGTACCACGGGACACGAGGAATCCTGTGGGAAGCTGGGGGGACCACCCTCCAAAGCTAAATACTGCTGATGACCGATAGTGAACCAGTACCGTGAGGGAAAGGCGAAAAGAACCCCGGGAGGGGAGTGAAATAGAACCTGAAACTTTACGCCTACAAACAGTCAGAGCTTCAAGCTTGACTTGGAGTGATGGCGTGCCTATTGAAGAATGAGCCGACGAGTTGATCTATGTGGCAAGGTTAAGCAATTTGCGTTGCGGAGCCGTAGCGAAAGCGAGTCCGAAAATGGCGTTTAGTCGCGTGGATCAGACCCGAAACCGGGTGATCTACCCATGGCCAGAGTGAAGCTCAGGTAAAATTGAGTGGAGGCTCGAACTTGTGAGTGAGGCAAAACTCTAAGATGAGCTGTGGGTAGTGCAGGTGAAATGCCAAACGAACCCGGAGATAGCTGGTTCTCCCCGAAATGCATTTAGGTGCAGCCTCGGGAATTAGTTTATGGAGGTAGAGCTCTGAATGAGTCTGGGACCGTGAGGTTACCGAACTCAACCAAACTGCAAATGCCATAAATGTGAGCCCGGGAGTGAGACTGTGAAGGATAAGCTCCATAGTCGAGAGGGAAACAGCCCAGACCATCAGCTAAGGTCCCTAAGCGCAGGCTAAGTGGGAAAGGAAGTAGCGTCGCTGAAACAGCCAGGAGGTTGGCTCAGAAGCAGCCATCCTTTAAAGAGTGCGTAACAGCACACTGGTCGAGTGACACTGCACCGATAATGTAACGGGGCTTAAGTCTGCCACCGAAGCTATGGCATTGCCGTTAAGGCGATGGGTAGGGGAGCGTTGTCTGAGCTGCGAAGCTGTGGCGTAAGCCATGGTGGAGCTATGACAAGTGAGAATGTCGGCATGAGTAGCGTAAAGGCGTGTGAAAAACACGCCCACCGTAAACCTAAGGTTTCCTATGCAACGTTAATCGACATAGGGTTAGTCAGGCCTAAGCCGAACCCTAATGGGGTAGGCGATGGACAATGGGTTAATATTCCCATACCGTTTGGTCTTCGTTTTAAGACAAAGGGGGGACACAGAAAAGTAGGTTGAGCATGCCTAATGGACATGGTGTGTTTCCAACTCAAGGCGTGTTAGGGCAGGCAAATCCACTCTAACGTTAAGCTGAGGGGCGGGAGAAGTTGAAGGGCAACCCGAGATTACTCAACTGAGCCTATGCTGTCAAGAAAAGCCTCGTTGTTAGAAGATTGAGCGTCTGTACCACAAACCGCCACTGGTAGGTGGGGGTAAGAGTCCCAAGGTGTTCGAGAGAACCCTCGTTAAGGAACTCGGCAATCTAACCCCGTAACTTCGGAAGAAGGGGGCCCGTCTGAGAAGACGGGGACACAAAATTGGCCCAGGCGACTGTTTAACAAAAACATAGGTCTCTGCTAAAGCGAAAAAGCTGAAGTATAGGGGCTGACACCTGCCCGGTGCCAGAAGGTTAAAGGGAGAGGTCAGAATGGTAACATTTGAAGCTTTGAACTGAAGCCCTGGTGAACGGCGGCCGTAACTATAACGGTCCTAAGGTAGCGAAATCCCTTGTCGGGTAAGTTCCGACCCGCACGAATGGTGTAACGATCTGGGCGCTGTCTCAACGAGGGACTCGGTGAAATTGCAATGGGGGCGAAGATGCCCTCTACCCACGACAGGACAAAAAGACCCTAGCAGCTTTACTATAGCTTGGCACTGAGCTTAGACTGTGCATGTGTAGGATAGGTGGGAGGCTAAGAAACTGGGGCGTCAGCCTCGGTGGAGCCAATGGTGAAATACCACTCTTGTTCAGTTTTGGTTCTAACCCATCGCGAGATGGGGACAATGTCTGGTAGGTAGTTTGACTGGGGCGGTTGCCTCCTAAAAGGTAACGGAGGCGCCTAAAGGTTCCCTCAGCACGGATGGAAACCGTGCGTTGAGTGTATTGGCATAAGGGAGCTTGACTGTGAGACCTACAAGTCGAGCAGAGACGAAAGTCGAGCAAAGTGATCCCACGGTGCTGTGTGGAAAGGCCGTGGCTTATCGGATAAAAGCTACGCTAGGGATAACAGGCTTATCTTGCCCAAGAGTTCACATCGACGGCAAGGTTTGGCACCTCGATGTCGGCTTGTCGCATCCTGGGGCTGGAGAAGGTCCCAAGGGTTGGGCTGTTCGCCCATTAAAGCGGCACGCGAGCTGGGTTCAGACCGTCGTGAGACAGGTTGGTCTCTATCCGTCGTGGGCGCTGGAGATTTGAGGGGAGCTCTCCTTAGTACGAGAGGACCAGGAGGGACAGACCTCTGGTGTGCCAGTTGTTGCGCCAGCAGCAGTGCTGGGTAGCCAAGTCTGGAAGGGATAAGCGCTGAAAGCATATAAGCGCGAAGCCCACCCCAAGATAAGATCTCCCACCGGTTTTGTAACCGGAGAAGGCCGCAAGAAGATTACTTGCTTGATAGGCAGCGTGTGTAAGCGGAGTAATCCGTTTAGCTAAGCTGTACTAATGGCCGAGTCCTTAACCTACATCAAATTGAGCACAAAACCTTTTGACAGTGACTTTATCGCGGGGTAGAGCAGCGGTAGCTCGTCGGGCTCATAACCCGGAGGTCGTTGGTTCAAATCCAACCCCCGCTACCAAGAAAAAACCAGGCCCGAAACCTAACGTTTCGGGCCTTTTTATTCCACTAACCTGCTCATCTTTGCCCTCACCACGACGAATCGAATTGGGACAGCTCCGGAGAACCAATAGCGAACTTGGTCACAACCAGACAATTCTCAGCATTAGCCCTCCCCGTGGGTGCAGCGGCGGCCAAACACCTGTGAGAAATCTCCTAGCCCTTCAGCTCATTTAGCAGCAACCTTTCTCAAAGCAGGTATTCTATTTAATCATAATGGAATAAATCCCTAAGGATTTTATTAAGAGAAGGAAGAAAAGACACTTATTTTGCTCGTAGAAGGTCAATAGCATTAAAGGAGCTACGCACAAGTGGCCCTGACGCTACCTCTAGGAATCCCATTTTCCTCGCAATAAGATCGTATTGAGCAAACTCATCAGTAGTAATATATCTTACCACCTGGTGATGTTTTAGGGAGGGTCTCAGGTATTGTCCTAAAGTTAAACAATCGCACTCAGCCTCTCTCAGATCCTCCATAACAGCTACTACCTCGTCTTCCTTTTCCCCCAACCCCAACATAAGTCCTGATTTAGTTAAAAGCTCCTTATCTAAAGATTTCGCCCTCTTTAGAACCTCCAAGGAACGGAGATACTTCGCCTGGGGTCGTACCTCTGAATAGAGCCGAGGGATTGTCTCCACATTGTGGTTTAAGACGCTGGGCTGGGCAGCAACGATTTTTTCCAGTGCCGATTGAGAACCTTGAAAATCTGGAATAAGAACCTCAACACCGATATTTAAGTTCTGGTGGTACACAATCCCTATAGTCTGAGCAAACTGTGCTGCGCCTCCATCGGGGAGATCATCTCGGCAAACGGAAGTAATGACCACGTATTTCAATTCTAACTCTTTTACTGCTTGACAAAGTCGCTCTGGTTCAGCAGGATCAGGAGGCAAAGGCCTTCCCGTTTCCACTCTACAGAAGGAGCAATTTCTGGTGCAGATGTTCCCCAAGAGCATAAAGGTAAGCCTTCCTTGAGAATAACAATCCTGACGATTGGGGCAGGCAGCACTCTCACACACAGTATGAAGACCCCAGTGCCGAACCACACTCCGTATTCTTCTCACTTTTTCTCCGTGAGGAATGGGTTTCTTCACCCAGAAAGGAGTTCTTAGCTTGTCTATACTTTCAACTATCATTTTCTCTTGATATCCTATTATAAGTTATAAACCGTTATATGGGGAAACTATGTTCCGTCTCCTTTTCCATCTAACTAAGGCCGCATCTACAGCCAAGGTCATACAATCCAATGTAGGAGCAGCTGGCGGCGCATAGCATGTTTCCAATTGCATAAAATCCGCAAGAGTCATTTTCTCTAGGATCGCTATAGCAAAAACATTGATACGTTGATGCACATCTTCCTCTCCAACAATCTGTGCAGCCAAAATCTTTCCGTCATCGGGGTGAGCCATAACTTTAACGGTAATAGCCTTTTTGCCAGGGAAATAACTTGGTAGTGTTACGCCACTCATCTTGCCCACAATCGGTTCAATTCCTGCTTTTTCCAGATCTCTCATTGTAGGCCCGACAGCAGAAATTTCTAATCCAAACAGCTCTGTTGTTCGAGTGTTCAAAACACCGCGGGCCATTTCTTCCTCCCCTCCAGCAGCATTTACTCCAGCAACTCTCCCTTGTTTAACTCCAATACTGCCTAAGCCTATTAAGTTTGGTTTTCCAGTAACAAAATCTGGGTATTCCGTACAGTCCCCAGCAGCATAAATGTCTTTGACGGAAGTCTTGCATTTCTCATCTACTACTATTCCTCCAACTGAACCAATCTGGCACCTTGCCTTTCTCGCTATTTCAACACGTGCCTTACTTCCCGCAGCTATGATCACAAGGTCCACAGGATATTTGTATTCCTCCTCCGTATCTAAATTCCGCAGAGTCACATCTTTGACCTCCTTCTCACCACCAATTCCTGCCACAGTGGTCCTTGGTATGAAATGGATGCCATGTTCAGCTGCATTTCTGTGTACGATGGCAGCCATATCTTCATCTATCATACCTGTAAGCAAATGAGTTCTCAGCCTAACATATGTTTTCATTCCCCTGAGGGAAAAAGCTTCCGCCATTTCCATTCCAATGAGACCAGACCCAACAACCATAGCTGTTTTACCCTTTTTCACACGCGTATGGATTTTCTTCGCATCATCCATAGTTCGAAGCGTGAACACCCCTTCCTTTAATTTCCCTTTATCCATGGATGCACCTTTAATTGGGGGAACCCAGGAATTTGAGCCAGTGGCAATTATTAAAACATCATATTGGTATTCCTCTCTACTACCATCTTTCAAAGATATGGATTTCACCACCTTAACTTCTGGTTGGATATCGCATACTTCGTTCTGCAATTTTAGATTGATTTTGAACCGTTGGAACCAGGACATTGAGAATTCCGTCAGTTCATCAAAATTTGGAATAATTCCACTGACCGCATATGGCAATCCACATTTTGCATATTCACTGTAACTTTCATTGCCCAGTACCGTTATTTCCGCCTGCCTATTTGTCTTTCGTGCAAATTGCGCAGCTGTTGAACCTGCAGCGCCACCGCCTATAATCAGTAACTTCATAAGAAGACCTCAATGAGATTAATCAATTCTGTCTCAGACATTCTTTTTACCCTTCTAATCTCGCGCAAGAAAGAGAAATCGTCCTCCTTTATAGTTCCACTCCCATTTCTCATATTTCTCTTTGGCTAATTTCTCTGACAATGAAAGTTCTGCCTCAGTCAATTCTTGCTGCTTTAATTTTATTTGAAAAATTTTCTCAAAGTTTTCAGTTATCTTCGCTCCGAGACAATTCCCATCCGTCCCTTCAGGCAAGGAGATACAACCATGCTGCAGCAAAGTTTCTCTAGCCACTTTTTGAGCACTGCCTCCTATTTTACCTTTACCCCTAAGGATCATATCGTAGGCAATCCGTCTAGAAGAGCAAAACACTTCCTTATTCCATGGGTCTTTCCCATGGTGCAGATTCACGTCAAAACCGAAAGCGCTCAAAGCCTCCTTTATACTTTCATGTGCTTTTTTGTAGGCTACTTGTCTGTTCCCAGGAAAATCATCCTTGGCAAAGACTCCCACCAAGGAATAGCTCATTTCATTTTCATGTAGCACAACTAATCCCCCGGTAGGGCGCCTTACCAAAGGATATCCCTTTTCTACGTATCGTTTTATCAAGGGAGATTCCGTATCCTGAAAATAGCCAATTGAAAGCGCCGCAGGATTCCAAGTATATAACCTTAAGGTCGGTGGAACTCTGTTTTCTACCATGAGCTGAAATATAGCTTCATCTATTGCCATATTTAAGGAAGGGCTATAAGCTCCAAAGGGAATTAACCTCCATTCTTTTGCCAGCTTAAAATTTCGTTCCAACATAAAAATAGGAAATTACTAAGATGTTCTTCTAAGGTAACCTGGACTTTTCGAATATATAAGGATTTAGTTTCCCTTCTCCTCCTCAACAAATTTCTCATACTCCTCGGCATTCATAAGGTCGTTTAGCTCTTGCCTTTCCACCGGGATGAGTTTGATTATCCAGCCTTCTCTATAAGGATCCTTGTTTAACAACTCAGGTTGATCTTGGAGCTTAGAATTAACTTCGCGTATTTCTCCTGAAACAGGTGAATAAATGTCTGAGACTGCTTTAACCGATTCCAAAGTTCCCAAGGAAGACCCTTTCTCTACCTTTCCTCCTTCGGAAGGCAATTCCACGTAAACTATATCCGAGAGTTCCTCAGCTGCAAAGGATGTGATCCCAACCATTACGAAGCCTTCGGTCTCCCTTACCCATTCGTGAGTCTTAGTGTAGTTCAGTTCTTTTGGATACATTTTCCCTCCTTGATTCTGTAAAATTATCTTACCTCTTGTTGACCGGTTTAACAAAAGGCATATCAACAACCTCAGCTTTGACATCCCTGTTTCTAATAATAATATCCACTTCAGTTCCCTTCTTAGTATAGGGAAGACCAAGAATAGCCATTGCATATACCTTCTTCAAAGAAGGACAGTAATTCCCCGACGTGATATACCCAATCTTCTTCCCGTCTTTTTTTACATCCATTTTGTGCCTTGGAATACCTCCTGTAGCAACATAGAGGCCGACAAGTTTCCGGCTAATACCTCGTTTTTTTATTTGAAGGAGAGCTCCTTTTCCAATGAAGTTATCCTTATCAAACTTTACTGTCCAGCCCTGTCCTGTTTCGAGAGGATTTATCGTTTCATCAATATCATTGCCGTAAAGCCAGTAGCAAACCTCAAATCTTGTTGTATCCCTCGCTCCCAATCCACATGGTTTTAGCCCAAGTTTTTTGCCTTCCGCTAGAATAACATTCCAACTGTGTACAACGTCTTTTGCATCAGAGAAAATTTCGAAGCCATCTTCTCCGGTGTAACCTGTACGCGAGATAAGAATCCTTTTCCCCAATAACTCCGCATACGAAGACTTAAAGCGTTTCAGTTCTTTGAGAGGCATTCCCCCTTCTAAGTTCACCAAAAGCCCCATCAACTTTTCTGATGTAGGTCCCTGTACAGCCACCTCTCCATAGTCCGGGCTCTTATTCGAAATTTCTACATCAAAACTTCCCCTGTTCTGTAAAATCCAATTGAAGTCCTTTATGGAATAATTGGGTGATGCATTTACAACGAGCAATACGAAATCGTCTTCTATTTTGTAGACAAAGATATCGTCCACCTGTCCCCCGTGGGGATAACAGAGTTGAGAGTATTTTATATCACCATTCCGCATATTCATTACCGAATTCGGTACAAGATAATCAGTAAAAGACAGTGCATCTTTACCTCGCAATTCGATTTCTCCCATATGGGACACATCGAAAATTCCTGCCTTTTCTCTTATAGCGAAATGCTCTTCAATAATACTTGTGTATTGCACAGGCATGTCAAAACCATCAAACGGTATCATTCTTGCCTTTAGCTTTAGATGCTCCTCATGTAGGGGAGTCAACAACAACTCCTCCATTTTTAACCTCCTAACTAAAAATTAATATCCTCATTTCTGTATTTCAATTCATCTCTAAGTTTTAGCTCATCGTCATAATTTAAGATTGGTCTCCTCGCCGCGAGTACATCATCTGTTCTTCTTATAGGAGTATTATGTGGTGCATCTTTTAGTAATCCAGGGTTTGTCTTTGCCTCATTGGAAATTTTCACCATAGCATCAATGAATTCATCAAGCACTTCCTTGCTTTCAGATTCAGGTGGCTCTATCATCATTGTTTCCTCGGCATAGGGCTCGAAATGAGGGAAATAAATTGTTGGTGGATGAAGACCATAATCCATTAACCTCTTAGCGATATCCAAAGTTTTTATTCCATACTTTTTATAGTCTCTCCCTGTAAGAACACATTCGTGTCCGCAATAACGGTCATATGCCGGTCTATAGTATTTCTTTAACTTAGCCAGTACATAGTTTGCATTGATAACACTTGCTTCCGAAGCATTGTGGAGTCCACCTGATCCCATAGAAAGAATCCAGGCATAGGTTTTGACCAGCACAGAGAAATTAGTCCAGAATGTCCTTACCCTGCCGATGCTTTTATCTCCCACATCCGTTAAGTGATATTTAGCGCCATCAAAAGTAACTATGGGCGTAGGCAGATACGGAGTAAGAACATTCTTCACTCCGATAACTCCCGCACCCGGTCCACCACCTCCATGTGGAGTAGAAAATGTTTTGTGTAGATTAAGGTGGACTATATCGAAACCAACATCCCCAGGTCTCATAATACCAAATGAGGCATTAAAGTTTGCACCATCATAATAAAGCAACCCACCTCTGCCATGTACAATTTTCTCAATTTTCTGTATTCCATCATCATATAAACCCACAGTATTAGGATTTGTCAGCATTAATCCTGCGGTGTTTTCATCCATTAATTCATCAAGCTGTTCAACATCAACTGTTCCCTTTTCGTTTGACTTTACTTCTACCACTTTAAAACCACCCATTGCGGCAGAGGCAGGATTCGTGCCATGGGCAGAATCGGGCACTAACATCTTGTACCTTTTCTCATCATGATCCACAAAATACTTCCTCATAATGAGATTGCCAACTAATTCACCTTGTGCTCCAGCTGCAGGAGCCATAGTGTATTGCTCCACGCCTGTTATTTCACAAAGTAGGTTATTCAAATCATGCATGATTTCCAAACAACCTTGAACAGTCTCTTCAGGAGCTAAAGGGTGGGCATAAACAAAGTTATTGAGCGCTGATAGCTTCTCATTAACTTTTGGATTATATTTCATTGTACACGACCCTAGTGGATACAAGCCATCATCAATGCCATGATTAAACTTGGAAAGTTTCGTGAAATGTCGAACAACATCCACTTCGGAAACTTCACTAAGGGCCTTTCTAGTAGCGATAATAGCATAATCAGGTATACAATCCTTGATGTCTACCTCATCAAACAAATCTACGGGCAAAGAATAACCATCTCTACCCTTTACACTTTTTTCAAATATTAATTCCATATTTATTCCCCCCTATTCTGAAAGAATCTTAGCCACCTTGTTTAAATCCTCTCTACTCAATAGTTCTGTTATGGCAAAAAGCAAAACATCCTTGAAATCTTCCTCTTTATAGAATTTGCTTATTTCTAAAGGAGGAATGAAATTGTTCTGTAACAGTTTCCCGTTTACAGTAGGCACACTGTCTTTACTCTTCAGCAAAAACTCATTATAGAAGGCATAGTCAAAAACTCTTTCAAATTTTCCTGTTTTCAAAAGCAAATTTTCTAGGTAATGAGCGGCCTTCGTGTTAAGAAGAGAAACTTTGTAAAGGCCATCCGTTCCCATAAGAGAAAGATAAATATTGGAGGCCAGAATATTTAAAGCATGATTACTACAAATATTAGACGTTGCTTTTTCTCTTCTTATATCTTGCTCTCTGGCGCGCATTGTCATCACAAAAACACGCTTCCCGTCCACGTCTACCGTCTCTCCAGCAATCCTTCCCGGAAGCTGTCTGAGGAATTGTTTTTTTGCTGCTAGATAACCATTATAAGGACCACCATAATTCAAGTCCATGCCAAATGATTGAGCCTCCCCGGCTACGATATCAACCCCCATTTCCCCAGGAGATCTTAAAACTCCTAGTGACATGCTCTCACCAATTGCATTTATTAATAGAGCATTCTTAGAATGAGCAACTTCGCAGATTTCAGCCAGGTTCTCTATTCCGCCAAAGAAATTAGGGTTCTGGACAATAACTGAAGCAACGTCATCACTAATTAATTCCTTTAGCTTTTCAATATTGAGCAAAGCATCCTTATGCCACACCCCAATGATTTGTGTATCATGTGGTGCTATGTATGTCTTAATCGTTTCTCTATAATGAGGATGAACTAATGACGAAACAATAATTTTGTTTCTATGTGTTAGCCTTAAGGACATTAACGCCGCTTCAGCAGTTGCCGAAGCACCGTCATAGATAGACGGTATTACTACATCCATATTCGTAAGCCTGGCAATATATGTCTGAAACTCAAACATTGATTGCAGGGTGCCTTGGCTAAGTTCAGGCTGATAGGGTGTATAAGAGGTCCAGAACTCTTCCCTTTGCAGCAGAGATTTCTCTGCCTCAGGAACATAGTGTCTGTAAGCACCTGCTCCGATAAGGGGTTTCATTAGGAAAAAGTCAGCGTTTCTCTTGCTAATCCTGTAAATTTTTTCTTCAAGTTCACTTTCAGAAATTGCC
>Ga0114918_10004480_pt1 | contig 12126 bp, 20 predicted proteins | sample LantaG_FD_87015 | JGI IMG/M metagenome (GOLD analysis project Ga0114918, IMG submission 87015) | Deep subsurface microbial communities from Baltic Sea to uncover new lineages of life (NeLLi) - Landsort_02402 metaG | ecosystem: Environmental > Aquatic > Marine > Oceanic > Sediment | place...
GAAAAATACAGATACTTCAGAGAATCCACGTGGAGGACGACATGGGTGAGTTGCAGGAGCGCTGGGAGTTCCAACTGCACCAGGAGCGCCTTGGAAAGAACCAGCAGGTCCACCGATTGAAGGTCCACCATGAACATCAGTTTTTACAACTTCTACATTTTTGATGGTAACTTTACGACCATTGAAACGTGAAGGGTTACCTGCGAAAACTTCACCAGGGATAGCCATTTGTGCTACACTTGTACCAATCATTCCGATTGCTAACAAGCTAAATAATAATTTTTTCATTTTTTTTGATTAATTGATTGATTTGATGATTATACATATGAAGTTCCCCAAATCTGGTATCCCAGAAATGGGGAATTTTTTTATTTTTTATAAGCTGTATTAAGACCTTGCCACTGTCCATCATACTGCTCACCTACTTCTTCAACACGCCAAAAAGCAATTTGAGCAACTCGAGCATTTTTTTCAATAATAATAATACTATTTACTATCATTGTTGTATTCATTTGTTCGCAATGGAAACCTGGATCCCACCAAGGTGATTCAATAATTGTTCCTGTACGGTACAATGAAGAACGGTGAGTAATTTTAGCAGCACAATCAGCTGGTACTTTAATTCCCTCATTAAAAGTAACTGAGTAAATACCTTTTTCTAGGCGCCAACATTCTTTACCATCAATGTTCCAAGTAGGAATTTCTACATAACCTGTAGGGTCGATATGAGTTTTATCTGTATAAACAGAAGAACCTACATCAATACGTTCAATTTTTGCTGCTGATAAGTCAATACCAATTTGAGCTCGTTTTGAAAAATCTGACTCAATGATATGATTTGAAATTTGATTTGAATTTAATAACATATTATTTTAATTTATTTAAAACTTTATCCCAGAACAAGTCTAGTTTGTCTTTTCTTGCTTTACAACCACAATCATTATAACCCATTTTTTTAGCTATAAATAAAGCAATTCGGTGGCCTTGTCCAAAAGTAACAACACGAATTATTATTTCAACAAAACCACCTAGTTTCATTAGATTTGATGTCCTCCGTTGTTAATTTTTAAACTATCGAAGAACTCTTTTCTAGCTTGATTTTCATTATTTAAAAATACTCCTGATGCTTTAGTAGTAACCATTGAAGCACCTTGATGTTTTACACCTCTACAACTTACACAATTGTGTGTTGCAACTATAGTTACAATAACACCTTTATTTTTTTCACAAATTTTATCTACTGCTTGGTGAATAGCTGATGTAAGTTGTTCTTGAATAGCACCTCTACGACCAAAGTGTTCTACAATACGATTTAATTTTGATAAACCAATAACAGATCCACCTTCGCCTACAACGTAACCAATATGAACTACACCTCCAATTGTTTGGTGGTGATGACTACACATACTAGTCAAGGGAATGTTTCTCTCAATCACAATTCCATCGTAACCATCACTGGGGAATGAAGTAATATCACTCATACCGTCATAACGACCTTTCCATAAATCAAAAACATATGCTTTTGCTACACGTCGAGGAGTATCAGATGAATTAGGATCGTTTCTCCAATCACACTTTAACGCATCTAAAAACTTTCCATATGCCTCAGCAGCATCTTCAACCATTGACCATTTTTCCTTTTCAGTGAATGGAAAACCAGGAGCAACTCCATTAGCATATCCTGTTTTAACTACTTCTAAATTTAATTTAAATTCTTTATTGTCCATAACTTATTGTTAATATATTAATCCTCTGCTAAAATTCCAAGTATATGTTTAAGATTTCTTTTAGTTCCATCACTTGAATCTAAACCATATCCTACTAACCAGTGTTCTTTAGATAATTCAAACCCCCAAATTAATTCATCATTATGTGAAAATTCTTTTTTAAATAAAGTTACTGGGGTGATAGATTTAGGATTAAGGTATTGTAAATGTTTTACTAAACGGTTCATAGTATTGCCTGAATCATAGATATCATCCACAAGATATACATCTTTTCCTTCAATATCCATATCAATGGATTTTAAAATTCGTATCTCACCCTGTGATTGATTCTCGTAAGATTTCGCGCGTATAAAGTCTATATGGCAATCACCCACTTGTTTCACCAAGTCCGTAAAAAACATAAAAGCGCCGTTTAAAACGCATATAAACACGGGAGGTTGTTCGTGATGTCTTTTTTTAATTATGTGAGCAATCTCACCTACTTTATTTTTAATTTCTAATTCGTTAAAGAGAACCATTTGATTCTTTTGTTAAAAAATCTTCTATTGCTTTTGGACTTTCAAATTTCCAAGTGTTGCCTTCATGTTCCATAACTAAAGTTGGATACCAATCAATCTTATAACTTTCCATTAAAAGATCATTTTCGTCTCCATTTATCATCTCTATATTTAACTCTTCTTTAAAATGAGAGATAAAAGGTTTTAACTGTTTACAAGCATCACATCCTGTACTGTAAAAATATTTAAATTTTAAACTCATCATATTGTTATAAATATTAAACAGCTCGTTTAGTATCGTAACTGATAATATGATCCCTACCAGTCCAGTTATAACCTACTTCCATACATTTTTCAATTGAGATAGGATACATTTCAATTAATGTCTCTCTAGTATCACCAGCAGGCATTAACCAAGTTTTCCATTTTGGAATATCCATTTTAACTCTAAATGCTTCAATTTCAGCTAAATTTTCTTCAGTACCATCCCATACTGGTTTGAAATGATAATCACCATGTTGGTCTAACATCATTCTCATAGCGTCATAATTCAAACGGAATTTATTATGTTGGTCAATCATCTTCTGGTCAACTAATTTACCCATAGGAGTATTAACATCAATTTTAGGAATTGAATTACTAAACTTAGGTGATAAACTAATCAAACCAATTGGGTAATCAGTTTTAATAAAATGAGATCCTTCAGTTTCAATTGTAATAAAAATACCTCTTTGATAAGCAAAATGAGTTAATTCATTTACTAAGGCAGGTTGCATTGTTGGTGAACCTCCTGTTAACATCATCTCTCTAATATGAGGATTTTCATCATAAGCTTTAACAATATCATTAAATGTGTAAACACCTTTTTCAGGATGAATACTTGTGTACCAAGAGTCACACCAACCACCAGCACCAAACCAACATCTATGAGTACAACCTGTCACTCGGACAGCTATTGTAGGTCTACCCTGTCTTGAACCTTCTGATTGAACACAAGGATAAATTTCTAATACAGGAATCCTTTTATCATAATCTGTAATACGACCTGGTTCCTGAATATTCCATTGTTTTTCTGTTACTTTACTATCCATAATTAACCTTTATAAAATGCTGTATTTTTTTCATGTTCGCGGAATTCAACTTGAACTACTTTTACACGCTTATTTGTTTCTTTTTGAATAAATGTATTTAGTTTGTAATAAAAATATTGAGCAAAACATTCTGCTCCTGTATTAGGTATTACTCGTAATTGGATTAGACCTTCTTTATCCATGTTATGAAAGTAAGAACAGTATGGATCATCTTCAGCGATAATTGTAGTGTGGTCAAGCATATAATCTAACCATGCTTTAGGATTCATACCATCAATAGTACCTTTAGAACGTTTCATACCTCCAAAGTCCCAAACCCAGTTGCGGTGATCAAGATCGCCTTCAAACCATACTTTTAAACTTACTCCGTAACCATGTAGGAAACGACAATGAGTATCTATAGCTTTCCATTGACGGAATACTGTAGAGTAACCATCAAATACTTTTGTTGATCTAAAACTACCCATTAACAAAATTCATTATATCTTGATAACTTCTGTTTCCTACAAATCGACGAACTTCTTGTCCATTTTCTACTAATATTACTGTAGGAACACTCATAACATTAGCTGCTTTAGCCCTATCCATTTCATAATCAATATTGATTTTTTCTACTGGTATGTCTTGGGCTACTCTTTCCATAGTAGGACTTAACATTTTGCATGGTCCACACCATGGTGCTGTAAAATAAAATAATTTCTTCATACTAATTCTTCTATAATTCCGATTAATTCACTTAATATAAGTACAATAGTTGCTGTTACCAAACTAAATGGGATAAGTCCATAACCAACTATTCTAATAGCTGATTTTACAAAACTAATAATTTGGTGTTTTTTTGGATCAGGGTGTTTCATAATTCTTTTTCATTAATTAACTCAGCTCCTGGGTTGTGTTTCAGGAGCCAAGTTGTTGATTCTTTAAATAAAGGTTTTGCTTCAGACCAGTTATAAGACCAATTAATATTACCTCTTATTAAACCAGTGTAAACTTCACCTTCTTTATTAATTACCACATACATTGATGGGTATGGTTTTGATTTTTTATACTGTCTTCGCGTAATCATCTAATACTGAAGATACATACTCTTTTACAAAATCCCAAGTTACTGGTCCAAATTCATCTGCATAGCTTACAGGATCAGGTTTACCTAGTTTAATAAAAGCTTCTACTCGTTCTACAGATGATGCTGACTTATAATCACTAAACCACTCATGAGACGGATTATCATACTGGTCATAAACAATATGTTGAATTGGTTTATATGACGTATTAGTGCGTTTATAAACAGCATTAAAGTCAATATTTAACTGGTTGCAACATTTCTTACCATCTTCTAAAATAGTAAACTTATCACCATCTAAATAAGGAGTATACATTTTTACTCTTTCTGATTCCCAATTACCTGATTTAAATGCTTCAAAATCAATATCCCTAAATTCTTGCCTACAATCAGGATAAATTGCATGGTCACCACTATGTATCCCCATTGCTATTGCACAAGTTGTATTTTTTTGAGTAGCAATTGATAAAGCAACTGATTGGATAATAGATGAAAAGATTTTGTTTCGATTAGGTACAACTGTTGCTTTCATATTTTCTTCAGCATAGTGACCTTCAGGAACTTCATCTCCACCAGTTACAAGTGCTGAGTTTAGTAATTGAGATAATCCATCTAATTTAATTACTTGATAGTTAATTTTAGAGTAACCTTGTGGTCTAAGTTCTTGATTTAAGTAATCAACTAAAGACTTAGCTCGCTCTAATTCAACAGAGTGTTTTTGACCGTAGTCAAAAGACAGTGCTGTCACTTCATAGCCCTCGGCAAGTAGATGAAGCAACAATGTGGAGCTGTCCATACCTCCACTTAGTGACAATACTGCTTGTTTATTCATTTTCTTTTTTATTTGATAATTTAACTAACTCTTGGTAATCTTCCAAGGTAAGGAAAGCACAATTTTTAAGAATTTCATCTAGAACTTCTTTAAACATTTTTTCCCATGCTGGATTTGTATCTACATTGCTCATATTAAAAAGGTAATTCATCTACTTGTGAAACTTTAAAATATTTATCTAACCACTTTTTAGGGTACATTAAAATTTCTCCTGAGTATTTAGGGTTTGATACATACTTAGCGCTTATTTTAATTTTTTCAGCTGTAGCTGCTTTAGCTACTTCTTCACCTAAGTCAGGACCAGCTGCTCGTCCTAGGTAATCATAAAGTGATAACATTTCTTTTTCCATGGGTTATTTATTTAAATATATTCTTTCTTTTGTTCCTACTGTTTGGTCATACCATTGTTTTTTATCCATGTCATACCATCTGTAAGGTAATTCAGGATCATCATTCCAACCGTGGGCTCCATAATAATCAGCATCTTTTCTTAACAAATTTGCTCTATGTGACTTATGGAACTCTTCATCTCCAAACCAAAAAGGCATAGTAATTTCCTCATTGATTTCTTCTTTTTTCATAGTATTATTTTTGCCTCTTTCAACCCAAACGTCTATAGACACATTTAAATAGTGCTTTAACGCTGGTATATTGTCTCTAAACATCTTACTTATAGGATGGTTTACTCGACCTTTAGAGTAAGGTTTTCCAGTCAATGTTGGTCGACCTTCTAAACCAGCAATAAGCTGATATGTTTCAACACGTTGCTTACCTAGACGTTTATTATCTAAAGATTCTAATGACTTTTTAAAGTCTGGGTATGGTAAAAATACTTGCATTAATATTTTTTTAATAATTCTCTAAATTTATCAAGATTCCACATCAATAAATCAAAATCCATATCCTCAGCAGCCATATAAAAATGATCATTCATATTTGCTTTTGGTTTTTCTGTTAAACCAATAGGACTATAAGGCATATTATCAATAGTAGCCATAATTGGGTTTGATGTATCAATTGTTTCAATAAAAGGCATATCTAAATACCAACTAAATTCTTGTGGTACTTGACAACCTAACAAATGTACTCTATCTGTAGCGTTAATGATATTAGAATTATATAAACGACTTACAATTTCAATTCGACCTAATGCTTTAGCTAGATTTTTATTTGGGTGTGATGAATGATCTAAATAATAATTAGCACCATATGAGAAAGCTATCTTTTTATATCCTAAATCTCTATATGTCTGGTAGCAGGTAATTGCTTCTCTAACACTTTTAGCTTGTACAACTGCTACTTTAGTAACTTCATCAGGTAATTCAATTTGAGCCCATTTTCTAGCATTAACTACAGATTGAATACAATTTTCCCAAACATCAGGAACAATAAATTCATTAGGACGAATTTTATCAATCCAATATAATAAGCCTGAATCATTATATGCTGTTCCTAGTTCATGAAGTGAATTATCTAAAATAATGTAACGACCTTCTTGTTTAGCTTTAATAAAATAATTAGCATAATCTTGGTCTGAATCTAGTAAATGAACTAGAGCATAATCATAGTCATTAAATTTTTGACTATCTTCTAATAGGAATAAAGGTACTTCATGTGATATTTTCATATAACTATTTTTTTAGGACGTCCACGTTTTTTAGGTGCTACTCTACGTACTGTATATTTTTTACAAGCATAATTATAATAAGCAGATACAGACTTGCCAAACTTTTTTATCTCCTCTTCTACATCTGATTTATTAACTTCAAAATGATCATAAATAGCATCAATAAAACTATCTAATCTTTCAGTGTCATCAACTTCAAAATCATGCATCAAACGTTCATATTTAGATAAAAGTAAACCACCACGTTTTGCTCTGTAGAAATCTTCAAGTCCAGAGTTATCACTGTCATGTTTTTCCCAAAGTGCTTCTTGAGCCATCCAAAAATAAGGAGATGGTTCAAAATCTCCATTCTGAATTCTTTTCTCAATATGAACTGATTTAGGGAGAGATGGAGGAACTTGATATGTCCTCCACCATCGAAACTGACTGTATTTAAGAGGTTTAAGTTTTTTGAGTTTTTTAGTAACTGTTTCTCTTGAGTGCATCAATTTCTTATTTATCTAATGTATTCCCTAATTCGATATCTTTAAATTTGATCTTGTTGGTTATTTTTTTACCTAAAATATCAAATGAATACAACATCAATCCTTGCTTTGTAGCTGAACTGACATTCATGCTTTGACCAAACAAACTTAATTCACGAACTGAACCTGGACCGTATTTTTTATTCTCTGATGGGAAAAATTCAAATACTTTTTTACCTCTAAATCCACCTAAATTAACAGTAAATTCAAATGCTTCTGTTGCTGTTTCAAATTGTTTTTGCATAACCTTTATTTCTTGTTTCTTTATTATGATATAAATATAACATAGGTATTTGAATAAGCCAAACAAGAAGGTGAATTTCTTCACCCTTGTTTGCCTTCGTAGCTCCAGTCCATTTTAAGGTTGGACAACCTTATTAAGCCTTAACAGTGGTTCCGTAACGGATAACACTGTTTGACAATTCAAAGTACATTTTAACATCAACCAAACCATTACGGTTCTTGTTAAAATTGATAAATGTTCCACCACCATCACGATCTGATTCACGACGCATCTCACCCATCGCATCAACTAAGTGCTTCAATTTGTTTGAACCTGCGAATACACCAGCTCTAGTAACTTGTTGAATCAACATAAACGAAGTGAAACTTTTGGTTTTGTTTTCACCTTTGTTATTCTTTACACAAATATCAACCAACCAACTCTCAGCCATTTTACGATCCCAATTGTTATCATCACGTACACCATCAATAATTTCTGCGGCGCTGTCAACCAAAACCAAATCATAACCACGGTCCAAAACCTGTTCAATTACATCTTTAGTGTTGTACTCTAAAAAATCTTGCATGAACAATGTTTCGATATTTCCAAACTGTGGAAAACGTTGTGTGTATTTAAACATTTGCTTTTTACCCATCTCACCTGAGATGAATAAACATTTGTTACCTTTATTTTGAGCAGCACTCAAAACATCTAACAACACAGTGGTTTTACCAACACCTGGATCACCAATCATCATAATGTTAGTTGCGGCCGGAATACCACCTTCATGTGAAATCAATTTATCAACAGCCAAACCTGTTTTCATAGTGGACATCATTTTGGGATCAATGTCCAAATTGTCTAATTTGGTAACTTTACTAAAATCAATAAGTGAGGGAACGAATGTTGCGTTTTGAACATTTTTGTTACTTGGACGACCTCTTTTTACTACTTTGATGTTTTGCATAACCTTTATTTCTTGTTTCTTTATTATGATATAAATATAACATACATGTTTAGGCAAGCCAAACCCCTTGAAAACCTTTCCAAAAGAGGTTTTAAATATTTATAATGCTACTAAAGGAAACTATGGACTTTAAAATACAGTTATAGTATCATCACCATCCTTTTTTTTATTTAGTTGATTTAAAATTTGTTGTTTTAGAAATGCTATTTCTGTTCTTAGGCCTAAAGTACCTGGGTCTGATGATAAAGTACTTCCTAGTAAAGATTTAAGTCTATTTAGTTGATTTATAAGTTCAGGATCTATACCTGCTTTTTTAGTTTCTTCTAAATCTATATCTCCACTATTATCTAAATCTATAGTGTTAATATAATTTATTAATTCTTCTTCACTTATTTTTCCATCTCCATCTGTGTCTAGAGTTTCTTTAGGTGTATCTATATTTTCTTGAACTTCTTTATAAGCCATATAGTCTGTCATAGCATTTAAAGTTATATCTTGAGAATGATCTTTATTTTCTTTTTCTTCAGGTTCTTCATAATAAAGTTTACCTGATTTAGGATCCATAAATACAGGAATTGGTTTTTCTTGTTCTTCTTGTTTTTCCCAAGTTTGAAGATCTACTAAATTTGCCTCTTCCAGTTCTTTATCGTTTTTACTAGGCCAATCTTCAACCCAATCTTTTTCAGGTATATCTATTATTTCTTCTTCAATTAAATCTTCTTTTTTAATTAATTGTGCAAAGGCAAAGTTTGCTGCTACTACTAAAGCAATAGCTAAAGGATCAAATACAAAAATAATAACTAGTAGGAACCAGTTAATAATTTTATCCATTGATACTCCTGTTAAGTTAGCTAAATATTTTAAAGGTCCTAACTCAGCTGCTACTTCTGAATTATTTTGGGTTTCAACAATTCGGGTTTCTAAATTAATTATTGAGTCGTTGTACGTTTGTACTTTTGTTGTAAGTTGTTCATCTTTTTGAATAGCCACTTCCAACTGCTTTTCAAAAGATTTTCTGTTTGCTGAGGAAGAATAACTAATAACATTGCCATTATTATCCACATAAGACTGATTATTGTTTCCAAGAGCATTTCTTAATGAAGTTATATTTTGTGTTATTGATTGTTTTTCTACCTCGTATTGTCCTTTAATTTTCTCAAAAGATAATTTTTTAGTTTCTAATAATTTGATTTGGTTCTCTACTATGCCTGCTTTATTAGCAGTAGCTTGATAAGCAGCAGATAAGAAACCATAAATACCTGCTGATGTAATTAAAATAAGAATAAACGCTGCTATTGTGAGGTATGTTCTTAATATTTTATTTAATTTTTCCCAATATTGATATAATAAAGATGCTGTTACTAATTTAGCTATTTCTAAAGAAGAAGCCATTATAATTACAGCAAAACTGGCCCCAGCAAATAATAAGCTGAGACCAGTAACGCTATAAAAAGCTGCTGATGCACTTACAGATAATGCGGAAAGTGCAATAACAAGTGGGAAAATTTTTTCTCTTATACTATTCCACATATCTGATAAATATTATACTATTTCACAAGCTCCACCAGCACAAGCTGCTTGATCCATTAATGCTGTATTGTCTGTTACTTCAATAACTTTGGATAAATCTACAGCATGTAATGATTCTACAGCTTTTTCAAACTCTTCTTTTGTAATTGTTTCAAAAGGAGCTTGTTTATAAGTACCTAAATCTTCAGGTAAGAAAGACAAAGCAGTAAAGTATTCTTTGTTTTCATATAACCACTCACCTACTGTATCCCATTCGTCCTGTTTAATAGTTACTGTAGCTGACACGTTATGCATATTTGAACCTTTTCTATGACCTGGCTTAATCCAATTTTTATTAATTGTTTTAATACGCTCTAACAAATCCATAGCTGATTCTTTACGTGTGATAGCACTTTCAGGAGATTGTTGTGGTACAGATACTACTGCTTGAATTTCTGGTTTGAAGAAATCATCTTCCAACATTTCAGGATGATAAACAGCTAAATATTGATACAACGCTTCATTTTTACCTAAACGAATACGGCGCATATAGTAATCATCATGCCAAGCATGAATACCTGAACTTGTACCTAATACTAATGAAGTAGTACCTGATGGTTTAACTGTAGTTACACGAGCTGCTTTTCTAATACCTAAAATTTCAGCTACTCTTTCATTTTCATCACAAGCTACTTTAGCTGCTTCTTTCATATTTAATTTAAAGATAGCTCCTGAAGCAATACCTGTCATGCCAATACCTAACAATGCTTCTTTTTCAGTTGTTTTTCTCCAAACATCTCTTAAGTAATGGAAGTCAGTATAGCTAGCTTGTAAAGTACCAATAAATGCTGCTGCTTTAGCTCTTGCATTATATTCTTCTTGTGTTTTAATATCTGAAGCATTGATTTCACATAAGTTACAGAATTGGTTTGCTTTTAAATTAATTTCAGCACAAGGATTAGTTCCTGCCTCTTTATCGTTTGTAAATAAGAAACCAGGTTCTCCACTATTAGATGCTTCAATTTTTTTCCATAAGTCTAAAAATGTTTCTTTGGTAATTTTACTACGAAGTAATACTGCTGAGTTATTTGCTCTACCTCTTTGTGGGTTATTTTCCCACCAGTTGCCAAACTTACAAGTCAACATATCCTGATCGTGTAAATTAAATAAAGCAATAAGGGCTGCTCTACGGATACCACCAGATAATACTGCATCTGCTAAATGACAGATAATATCGTGGGCTTCCAAAGTTGTTAATTTTTCACCGTCTTTTTTACGATCAAAAATAGCTTGCATGTGAACTAAAGCAATTTTTAATGGTTCTGGGCCTGGTGCTTTACCTCCAACTGTAATTAAAGATGCACCTTTTGCTCTAATATCTCTAAAATCAAATAACGGACCAGTAGATGTAAATCCAAAGTATGCTTTAGTTAACATACGAACAGCATCTGCCCATCCTTCAATAGAATCACCTACTAAATAACGTTTCCATTTAAGTGGTTTTCTAACTTCAGGTAGATTTTCTACATGATGTGATTGAACTGAGTATCCAACCCCACATCCTGATAGTAATAAGAACATGATTTCAGAGAATGCTCTGTGGTCATCGATTGGTAAATAAGAGCAGTTAAAAATACGAGCATTGTTTATTTCAATAGGTTTTCCAGCAAATTGCATTGAACGCATTGATGGTAAAACTTTTTTGTCATAGACAAACTTGTAGGCTGCTTCAATTTCCTCAGCCAAATGAGGGAATTTTTCAATGTGCATCTCTTTGTTTCGGGTAACTAATTCGTCCCAAGTTTCACGTCTGTTTTTTTCAGGTACGTATTTGGCATACTTAAGATGGGTAGTAATTTCAGACAAAATTTGTGATTCTGTGGTTAACATTTGTTTTTTTTAATAATTTAGTTAGATAGTTCGAAAAATCTTTGTTTAATAAGTGCCTTGTCTGATGAGTCTATACCTCCAAAAGTATTAGCTTGCTGCAATGTATTTGAATCGTCATCTTCTTCTAAATAGGATGATACCTCAAAATGTCCTGTAGAGGTATCTACTTTGACAGA
>Ga0114918_10004482_pt1 | contig 12126 bp, 17 predicted proteins | sample LantaG_FD_87015 | JGI IMG/M metagenome (GOLD analysis project Ga0114918, IMG submission 87015) | Deep subsurface microbial communities from Baltic Sea to uncover new lineages of life (NeLLi) - Landsort_02402 metaG | ecosystem: Environmental > Aquatic > Marine > Oceanic > Sediment | place...
GCTAGCTCATTGGCTAGCCTCTTTTCTTAAGAGAGGCGAAGCCTCTCTTTTGTGTTAGGCGTGAGGTCATAGGTGCTACAGGTCAAGTTGGAGCTTTGAGGTGCCTAGATTTTGATTGCAGGGCTTACTTATCCTCATCACCCCTCACTCCCCCATAATTTCAAGAACGGATGCACTTCAAACACCTCTCGGTCAACAAAGAACGGGTCGGAGCTCAATATCTCCGGCCTAGCATAGACGCCTCCCATCGGTGTGCCCAAAAATCTGGCACCGGTAGACTTCCGGCTCCAACGTAGGAAGTAACCGACTAACGTCAGTGGCTTATCAGCTTTAGCCAGGGCTATCGGTAGCAAAGTGTCTATCGTCCGGCGAAAAGAGTGGAAACCGTAGCCTGGTTTCCTCTGGCCAAGCCCCTTTTTGCATATCCGGGCAAACATCGCTGATAGGGATGATACATTGTTCTCCCGGGGTCGGTAAGCCTCAATATAGGGCAGTATTTCATCAGGGATAAGGTGTGTCCTCTTCTCCCCATGCTTGGCGGTATCTATGTAGAGGGTGTTATCCTTGATGTCCCTTTTCTTGAGTTGGGCAAGCTCTATCCGCCTCGGGGCGTAGATGGTGGCTACAGCCAAGTAGAAGCGCTCCCCCTTGGAGTATAACTCATGGTTTCTGATTAGCTGCTCCACTTCTTCCCTGGTAAACGCTGGGGTGTTTGCCTCGGCTGGAGCCTCGGGGCGGTCATCCGATACCAGTGGCCACTCCCAACGGTTGGCACGGTAAAGTTTCTGGAGCACAGCAAATGCAGTTCTGAGGCTGTTGTCACCTATTCCCTCTTCCCGCCTCTTGAGAAAGTACCGGCGGAGGTCCATCTCATCAGGGGGAATCCTATTCCCCAGCCAGGTCAAAAAGTTATTGGCCACTGCCAAGTAGCCGGTGAGGGTATCCCGAGCTCGGGGGCGCGGTGAGGTTAAAACCAAGCGTAAATTCTCAAGCTCTGTCTGCATTTTGAAGCCTCTCATATGCCACGCCGAGCTGAAACGCTGCATAAACCGCCGCCCGGGGATAGAGCTCCTCGCTTGCCAGAGTAAGTACTGCGCTGACTGTATCCCCCTCGGGTATTTCCACTGCATGAGCAAGGGCAGTCAGCTCTATGGCATTTTTCACCTGCTCTGCCAGCTCATCACCATGGTAATTCTTTCTGAGGATCTCCTCGATTTGCTGCTGCCACTTAGGGATGTTTTTCTGTTCCATCTTTCACCTCCACTATATATACTGTAAAAAGGGGGTAAAATCTGCCAGCTCCCACTTGATGCCTCCCTAACAATTGTTATATAGTATCTAATATGAGTATAAATTATTTTGCCCCCTTTGTCAAAGGGGGGGTAGCCGAAGGTGATATAATAAGGTTATGGCAGGTCGCAAAAGAAAGAGTAAATCGAACAGCACCTTTGGAGTCGTGATTGATTTCGTTGACCTGGTTGATACGACTTTCGAGCGGCTAACTGGGAAGCCAATTGCGTCTTGGCTCAAAGAGTTTCAACAACAGCCAAGGGAATTACCGCCTGGTGGGCACCAGCCAGCCCAGCAAGAACCAACCATGTTCCTTTCTAATGCCTACGCAGTACTCGGTCTGCCACCGACAGCTACCATGGAGGAAGTCGAAAGAAACTATAGACGCCTGGCGGTAGTCTTTCACCCTGATAAAGGAGGATATAAAGAGGCGATGGTGCTCTTGAATCAAGCATTTGAGCGGATTAAGAGAGAGAAAGGGGGGTAATATGCAACCTATGACCAAGCTTAGCAGAAAAGAGCTAATTGAGTTGATAGAAGCGACAGAAGGCGCGGGGAATGATGCTACAGAATTAAGAAACTTCCTGGCCCAGCTCCCCGAGGAAGGCAGACCGCGGCAGCCGGCAAGACGAGGGGGTGGACTGCTTGAGGAGGAAGAGCCACTTCGTGACCGTCTCAATAGAGAAGTGGGAGACCTGTTTGATGGAGGCATCACCGACGAGATAGAGGCCAGGTGTATGGCCATGGATAGGGACCATAGTATCCAAGAGTTGCAGGAGATGTGTAAAAAAGCTGGAATAAGTCCTAGCGGGCATAAGAAGAAGCTGGCTGCTAAGCTGATTGCACACCATGTGGACACTGAAGGGGAAAAGCAGGAGCAAGGCGTCTATGAAGTATCCACAAGGTTCGAGTTGCGCCACACCGTAAGAGCTTCAAGTAAAAAGGAAGCTGAAGATATAGCCAGGGATAAAGGCGAGGTCGATGCTGAAACTACAAAGCTCCAAGATTGGATAGCAAGGAGAATTTAGGTGGAAAAGGTAAATCTAAACAAGCAAAGGGAGTGGGAGGCTAAGCCGGATGAAGAATTACGTATTCCCGAGGTCTATATCAAGGACCTGCACTTCGAGGTAATCGTGTTTACCCGGAAGGAGAGGGGCGGCAGCGACTTTACCTTCCGCTGCAAGGAATATGAGAGGACTCAGGATGGGCAGTGGAGATTCGGTGGTGTGGTTATTGATACGTCAAAGCGAAACCCGAAAGGGGAAGTTGAATTGGCAAGGCTTACCTATCATCCGGAATTGGTGCTGCTGAACGCGGCATGTATGGTTATTCCGGCTCCAGAAGACGCTGACTGACTCTCGCATTGAAGGCTCTTACCCTGGCTGCTCCTTTGAGCTTGGTGTCCCTCATTTCGCCAGCGACCTCTTTAGCTACTTGGGCGAACCTCTCCCGTTGAGCTGACTGCTTTGGTGTCGGGGGCAATCCGACAGGCGTTTCCCTCAGTATGATTTTAAGTTCTTTGGGCACTGTATTATTCCCTCTTATGAAAGAGAGCTGGCTATGTACCAGCTCTCTAACTTTGCAATTAGGCCTCTCTACTAGGCTTAGCCGCGTTTGCGCAATCGACTTATACAGCTATTCATCGCGCGCACGCGTGTAGCCCCGGCCTTGCCGATCGTTTCCCTGGCACAGGTAGCAGGGTCGCCGCCGGACTTGAACAGGAAGCTCAGCAGGTGTCTGGGGACTGCGCCCTTGGGGAAGGACTGGGTTTTCAGAGAGAACAGCCTTTTGCTCCATGGTACTGAGGGATAGACGATAGCATCGCCAGCTGCGGACAGTGGAATTCCAGCCATTGCTTTTCTCCTCCTTTAAGAGTATGTTACCCAATTTACAGGGCTTTCACATCGACCATTCCTAATATACCACCCGGGGGGGCTAATTTGTCAAGTTTTCTTCAGACCTTCAAGTATCGTGGTAGCCACTCTGCGTATAGCTCCCAGGTTTTCCTTCAATACCTTCTCATCCTGCGCCCACAGGGCAACGTAGGGAAAGGAACGGGTACCGGTATCGAAGCCGTAGTGAGCGCCGACAACATAGGCAGCACTCTCGGCGATAGTCTCAGCATCCCTCCTGGGAATTCGGAAAACGCCTTCGGAGTAGTAGTGAGCCATTTCATGTAATAGGCTCTTTAGCTGCTGGGCCCTGGGTTCATCGGGTTTAACCCAGATTGTCTTACCGGAGTAAATTCCTTTTATACCCGGGTCCTGATGGGGTCGTGGCTCGAAGCTTACCTCTACTCCCTGCGACCTTGCCAGTGACAATGCTCTGGTAAATAATTCCTCGTTTACCTCACTGGTGAGCACCGGCACCTCAAACTCTGGTAAGGGCTCGCCTTCGGTCTGAGCAATGTCAAAAACAGAAACTGCCTTGAAGTAGTGTACCTCTGCCGGTATCTCCTCTCCCTCAACTGGCTCACCGCACTTGGGGCAGTATCTCGCTCCTTTGGGTATCTTGGCACCGCATTGAGGACACACTGGCCGTGGTGGCATAATCGGTGCCAGGATGGCGATGCCCTTCTCGCCTCTCTTCACCCACCGGCCCATGTCCTTCCAGGTGTTGAAACCGGCCACCTTGGTGGCCTCTGGCTTCTGAATCATGATGAGTAGCGTATTGCCGAGGCTGTAGTCATGGAACTTGGACATAGTGGTGAGAAACTGGCGAAAATTCTCGCTTCGCTGGATGGTGTCCACGCCGTCCTTGAGCTGGCGTAACACGGCATCAACCTTACGCTCTCCCGGCTCCGCTTCTATTGTCATCAGGCTGTACTCCGGCAACGGCTCACTGATATAGTCGATTAGCCCGCGGTATTGAGGTGGGACTCTTTCACCGCCCTCGATAAATGTCTGGGGCATGACCTGGCCTGAGCGGTGGGGGTATAAAGGCTCTTTTCTCTTTGGAACGTGTGGGAATTTGGGCATTGTTAACCTCCTTAATATGCGTCTTTGGGCAGAGGCTCGCTCACCAGGCTGGTCAAGTGGCGGTACTGCGGCGATACCGGCTCGCCATCTACAATAGTCATGGGCGACATTTTACCCCACTTACCCGGGTGTTTCTCTTTATAGTGGCTCCGGAGCCAGGATATCCTGTCGAGGAAGCGTCCCTCCTCGAGCAATTCCTTCGGCGCACATTCACCACAAATACGGCAGCAGAACTTGCTTATGGGATCGCCCTCGGTGCTGGCCAGAAGATCTAAGGGCAACCTAGTTGTTTGACTTTTAGTCGTATGCGGGAATTGCGGCTCCTTTTTCTCCTGTATATGCGGATATAATGGTTCTTTAGACATTTTCCTAACCTCCTTACCAGGTAATCCCTATCATCATTTCATCAAACTTGCCAAGGTGAGTGAGTTCTACCACAAAGCCAGCTATCCTAGTCATGTGGGCGCTGTGCCTCTCCTCAAGGTCTTCGGCACCAGAGGTATGGTGAGCCAGCTCATGAATTACAGTGTCCACTGTTTGGCGACCTCGTTCCAGTTGGCTCAGGTCAATGAATATCTCCTCGGTTGCTCGGCTGTACATACCAGCGGTCCTCACCCGGTCGCTGGCCGGCGGGATGATGGCAGCGAGGACAGCCCGCGCTTTCCTCCCGGTCATAAGCGGTGTGACCTTATCCACAATTTCCCGGGCCAGCTTCAGATGGGCAAGCTGCGTTGCCGACAATTGGTTATCCGGAATGACCTCAGCCTCTCTGAGCCTTTCGGCACTGGCATCGATGATGTCTTTGTCAGTAGTGATAGCCTTGCTTAAAGTATCCTGCACGTTCCAGCCAACGCTGTGTGGGGTGTAGCCCAGGTGTGTCACCATATTGTCCCAGCGGTCACTAGTTCGGATGACAGCGGCCTCGCCGAAGTTCAGATTCCATGCCTTCTGCCATCCGGCAGCACTTTCTTTGAGCTGCTCGGCGTAGGCATTATTTGTCACTGGATTATAGCCCATGGAGAACGTGTTCATGTTTACGTTATGGCTTTCATCCGTTTGAATCACTGGTGGCTCGTGCACCATGTTTAGGAAACCTCGCATCAGGTCGACCTTGGCTACACAGCACCAGAGCCTGCCCATATCCACCCACATATGGGATTCTTCCTTTGAGGCATGGCGGTCCGGAGCCATATCGAAACCCCACAAATTGTAGGAGTAGAGACTGCTAATATCCCTCATGAATATGTCGCGGGCATATATCTTGGGAGAGTCCGTATAAGCCGCATCAAGAAGCTGGTTGAACCGCCTTATCGGCTCGCCAAGCGGGCTAGGTCCTTGAGCTAATACTGCCGTCTTGGGTAAATTGACAGCGAAGTTTTTCTCGAAGGCTGAGCCGCGATAGCCGATGATGTGAAACCTGGTACCTGTCCTGATACCGCCTGGCCGCCACAAGGCAGCCAGGGTTTCAACATGGCCGTTAGTCTTCTGCTCCAGGAAGACGACCCATAGCTCTCGCCCCACCGTTTCGACATGGATACTGTAGCCCATGCGCACCAGGGCCAGGGCGGATATCTTCATGCCCTCGCCGAACTTGCCACGGGCATAATCGGGCTTTAGCTTTGGTGGCCCCAGGAGGAAGTCGGCAACGGCCACACCCTTACCTTTGTCGGCAATCCACAACCCCTCCTCATCATAACCAAAGTGGTAAGCCTCTGACTCGTCCAAGGCATTTTGTACAATATCTCGTATTGCTTCCCATTCCCCCCAGTCCTGGCGCCAGGTCGAGGTGGGACCGATGATAATCAATTCCCATCCTTGAGGCTGCCAATCCCGGCGGTATTCCTCCATGCTCAGTGTTTTGGGAGGCGCTGTAGTTACTACCACTTTCTCAGTCCTTTCGCCCTGTTTATCGCCTGCTGGAAGGCGTTGTCAATCCGGCTCCGGTATCCTGTAGCGGTAATGGTCTGTGTCAACACCTCGGGACTGTCAGGCAGAAATTCAATCTCTTCTCTCTCGCGTGGTCGCCTCGGCTCGATGGGAATTACTCTCGTCTGCCGGCTCTTCGGGACGTGTGGATACAAAGGCTCTCTTCTAGGCATTTGATTTACCCCCTTTTTTCAAACTACACGTACCACATTTCGGGCAACATCCGTGCTTATCCAGATGACCACCGCAGTTAGGACACTTGGCCATTGCCATCCTTCCTGTTCAATTCTTTCAAAAAGGGACTACCCCTTTTTTGCAAATAATCAGTGAGTTCAGCGACAGCCGCAACCATTTCCTCCTTTGCTTTCCCCTGGGCCTTCTCAGCCGTCTCAACCATCGCCTTTATCCAGTCGGCCGGCTCGGTAGTCTCGTCCTCCAAGCTGCGGCCTATCAACTCGCAGCTACCGGCTTCTTCTGGCGTTTCAGCGCAGACATCAGCAAACCTGGAAGCGGCTACGGCGACGTGGCACTCCTCACAGGCTTCGAATAGCTCTTCGTCAGTCTTTTCCGCTTTAGCCAGAAAACCACTGGGTGCCACTGGAGCCTCAACTGGTGCCGGGGTCTCTACTGGTTTTATCTCCTCGGGTAACTTTTGCTCTGTCATATATTCCTCCAATCCTTCAAGGCTAGTGTCATCAATAGGTAGGCTAATTGTGTCTTGAACCTTGTTCCTGGCTTCATTGATAGCTGCCTGGCAAACCTCCTTGTTGTCTTTATTGGCAAGACAGGTGCGGGCTGCCTCCTGAATATACTGGTGCTGCCGGCTAAGTTTCTCATGACCTTCAGTCAGATAGAGCGCCTTCTTGAGCTGCTTACCGTCTAATGCCTTAATGGTATCTTCTAATTTTTTTGTCACTCCGCCCTTCATGCTACGAAACCTCCTACCTGTATAATCTGCCGGTGAATTTCAGCAATTCTCTCAGGTCAGCCAGCGTAAGTTCTGACATCGTTTTAACCTGGCCTTTCTCTCTTTCTAGAATAGCCTTCTTAATCAGGCTCGTCCGCCGATAGAACTCTTCCGGATCAGTTCGGCGAAGCTCTTCAAGCCTATCCCTGATATCCCTGAGCTTAGAGACGTAAAGATGTTCGGTCTGGGGTAGCCGCTCGACTTTAGCGTACCGCTCGATTTCCTCTTTGATTCGCTCAGGGGTCATCTTCTCGATGTGGGGTTCCATCACGGCCACTATCTCGGGTACCTTTCTCTTATACAGACGGGCGCACAGCCGTTTCTTATGCCCGATGGGAGATGCACCAATCTCGTAACACATAGCCTTTAGTTCCTTACCCAGGAAGGCATAGTCGCATGCCTGGAGTGCCTCTGCCCACTCTTGTGAGGGTTCTAGCTCCAACTCCCACTCAATCTTGGACATAAGTGTGCCGAGTCTGGTATTTATCCAGGGAGTAAGGCCATAAATTTCATAGTCGAGGATTAGAGATTCAAGCTCCTCAAATTCTTCGGGAGATAGCTGCCTTTCGCCCGCCTCCAATATCTGCTGCACCTTGGAGGGGGTTATTTTAACGTCACTAATCTGTGCCATTATTCCTCCCCAGGTCGTCCAATTCTCCGGCTTATGGCCTCCGCCTTCTCGCCGCCCAGGTGTCTAAATCTCCCCCGGTACCATTGCCGGTTCATTTTCTTGTAGTAGCCAGCGGCATCGGCAGCGGCCTGCTCAAGCTCCTCTATACCAGTGATGCCCTCAAGCCTGTGCCTCAGCCTGCGGCTCTCCTGGAGTGCCTCCTCGGCTATTTTCCTCTCCCACTTAGGGGTTCTTTGCAGCTTCTCCGGTGTCAGGTCAAACCTCTCCAGGGTATTCTGCTCCTCAAGAACGCTAGCAATCCTGTCCAGCACATCGTTACTGGTTATGCCCTCATTCTTAAATCTCACAGCCTCGTTGAGGGCACCGGCGCTGCGACTAAAATGCCCTAAAGCGCATGGGACACAGGCTGTGGCTATGTCTTCTTGCTGGGGGACAGGTGGCTCCGGGGTGGTAATAGTAGTAGCCGTCTTTTGCTCAGGGGAGGCTTCTTTTGGGGCTACAGGGGCTGCCATGGTAGCTGCGAACTCCTCCAGTGCCTTGGCCCTATCCCGCGGGGGAAACAAGACCCTCTCAAGAGGTATACGATTAACCAGATTTGCAATGATGTTTAGCCAAACCATAGCTTTATTTTACCACCTTTTTTCGCTTAATCAAATTGGCTCTGGGGGGCCCAGCGGGGTCGCGAGGGGGCTTCAAGACGTAAAAGGCAGTCAGGGCAGTGAGGCAAGGCTTAGTCTTGCTTTTTGGTCTTTTTTGTGATTTACTAGATATAAGAGTCAAAGACAGGAAGGAGGAGACATGGCAAATATAACAGAGCTACTGGAGGCATTGAATACCAAGGAGGCATCAGTTTCCACAGCTGATTTAGCCGGCGAGCTCAAGGCATCAAAGGAGGGAACGCTCAAGCAGCTAAACAGGGAGAAGGATAAGGGAACTGTCGAGGGTAACAGTCAAGAAGGCTGGCTGATAACTGATGCTGGTAGAAAGGCATTAGAAAAAGGTGATATTCACCCATCGATGATAGATGAGGAAGTCACCATGAGGCAGCAGTTCGAGGCTATTGCCAGACGCATCGGCATAAAAGAAGACAGGATTGTCTTGGCCAGCGATATTGTCTGGAGCGGGGATTATAACGATGTCAAGTGGGTGTGGCAGGCACTCGGCCAGGCTGACATCGCTGATGACCTGAGGAGTGTCTGGGTGAACGCATGGCGCGCCAAGCTTCACAAAGGCATTCCCCCTGAGCTTGAAACTGAGCTTACCGGAGTTAGCAAGACAGAGGCAGCCGAAGAGGGAAAGGATACTTCAAAAGGCAGGGATTATATAATCATAGACGACGAGCCATTAAGAGTCGGTGAGAACCTCGGTGACTACAACCTGCAAGATGCCAAGGATATCCTGACCATAAGGACATTAAAGGGCAGGCTCGCTGGTGCTCAGGCAGGAGGCGGTCACGGAGCAGGTTCCCCGCCAGGCGCAACAGAAAAAGTCTCCGACCTTATTACTGCCCTTACTCCCCTACTCAAGAAGGACAGCGATGTTGATGCACTGAAGGAGATTCTTGCTGACAAGCTGGCACTGCAAAGACAGGAGATATTGAGCCACATACCTCAACCAGGACCAGACGCCCAGCCAAAGACCTTTCTCGAGCAGATTACTGAATTTGTTGGCGCCCTGGGCGGCTTAAAAGAGGCTGGCCCAACACTAAGGACTATACTGGGTATCCCGGAATCGTCATCTGGTAACCCGGGAACCACAGCAGTTCCCGTGCAGTTGAAAGGGGCTAATGGTGAGCCAATTGTTATGGATTTAAGCAAGTACATTGATTTGGAGAGGTTTCGAGGTGAGGAAAGAAGGGCTGATGAGCGCCACGGGCAATTGATGGGGCTGGCCAAAACGGTGAGGGAAAACATCCCGGATGGCGTGGCTGCGCTGAAGACCGCGGCGACTGAGATTAAGGGAGGTGCTAAAACTCCGGCGCCAGAGCAGCCTCAACTATACGAGTGCGGTCAGTGTCACACGCAGTTTGGGGTACCGCCGGGACAATGGGAAAAGGTAGCCTGCCCCAGCTGCAAGGCTGAATACATGCATGATGAAGTGGTGGGGCCATGAGCAGCTTCATGGCACGTACCGCCAGACACTTCCTGGTAATAAAAGCGGCTCGCCAATTCAGGCAGGAATTAGAAAAAGCCGGCTTGGATAATCTTAAAATCTTGGCTGGGGCGGGCAAAAGTATCGTGGGCACATACCTCAACGGCTGCTCACCCCAGGAGAAGACGCAATACAAGCAGAGCCTTGGCGCCCTTCTGCAGATGGGCGTTACCCCCGACATGGTACTTGATGAACTTTGCAAGCAATTGCCTGAGATGGTCCCTATAATGGAGGGAAAAGGGGGATACAAAAAGACGGAGGTGGGGAAACTTCTCTCATTTCTCAAAGAGTAAGCCTTGCATTCTGAAATAAAATAGCATAACATTTAAGCGAAAAGAGGCTGACATGTCAGCCCCTTTGTTTTTAGGAGCAAAGAAGGGGGGGGTAAATTATGAATGGATTACTTGATCGACTACATCAACAGCAAGCTGCTCCCGTGCAGGCTCTAGGTATTCCAGAAGGCTTTGGGATAGCGGCGCTCCTCAACCCTCGGGCAACCATTGATAAGGCCGAGCCAGAAAGCATTAAGGTTGGGAACAGGATTGACTTGGCGGTATACTACACGCAAAGAAACGATGAAGAGAGCCGGTGGCAGACGATGGTGGTCGTCAAAAAGAACGCCGAGGTACTTGTTCAGGAGAGGCAAAAGCACGTGAGCATGGCGCCGGGGCAAAAGAGTGCGGATTGCGACACCGGCCTGACCATGCCCGAAGAACCGGTTACCCTTGATATCGAAGCGTGGGCGCATCCTGATTACTATGAAACAACGACCCCTTACTGATAAGGAGGACTGATGACTTGGGAACGTCTCGCCACAGCTACTATAAGTCCGCCTATGGGTCAGCTTGGCCTTATTCGTGTTGCTAGAGGAGCCTACACTGAAATCACCGAAATCGTGGCCCCCAGCAGCGCCAAGGCCGGCGATTGGGTAGGCGTAACCATTAAGGTTAAGAATATATGGTCTGCTGATGTCGGGGTATGGACAACTGGTATCTATGACTCCGAGGAGTTGTTTATCGATTTTGAGGACTGGATACCGGCCGGCTCAACCCATGAATACATGGGCGCATTTATCATGCCGGACAGAGATGTAACCATCCACGCCTACACTTACTTTCTAGCTGAGGATGGCTATCGCTACGATGATGAGGCGGAAAAGCGCGTCAGCCTGGCAGCTCCTCCCGAGGTCTACGCCGGGACGATAATCGGAATAGAACTCGAGCATGATGGGATTCAAGAAGGTCTTCCAGTTTATGACATCCCCCAGGGGCAAACAGCCCGGGTCCACGTCTGGGGGCGTAACGACATGAGCACCACCCAGCGCCTGGGAATCCACTGGCTAGTCTACGACCCCGACGGCATACTGGTTGAGGATTACGAGGACTGGTCAACTCTAAGTTACCGGCAAGGTGCAGATCATAAGTTCAGCGGCGGTCACTTCTCTCTCGACAAAGTGGGCACCTACACCATAAACATAGCCCTATCTATGAACCCGGCTGACCCCGAAATTGTTGACAGTTACTACGGCAACCTGTGCACCATGGCTGCCGTGGCGCCACCGCCGGAAGTGTGGGAGAAGCTAGCCACCAAAACGATTACGTTAACCCCTGAAGTGGTGCCGCCGCCGGAAGTCTGGGAGAAACTGGCCGAGAAACAGGTGACCATCACCCCTGAAGTAGTGGAGCTTGTTTGGGAGAAGCTGGCCGAAAGACGAGTTACCATCACTCCTGAGGTGATAGAGTGGCAAAAGTTGGCCGAGAGACGGGTAACTATAACCCCTGAAGTAGAGATTCCCCCAGAGTATAAGCTTATCCAGGAGACTATCTATCCCTGGGCCTACACCTTTGAGGGCGATGCCGAGACCTGCACCTTTGAGTTTCAGCTCACCCCGGAGCAGATTCCGGGAACAGAGTGGCTTGGCCAGAGGATTGTCGACTCCTTCGTAAGCAAGTTGGAAGAAGAGGGTTCCAGGCTGCTTGAGTTAAGGGTCTATCGGGACACCACACCGACGTTCTGGACCAACTACCGTGTTGAGGTGACTGCCACTGCCTCTCCGCTGGTATGGAACTTAATTATCATCGGCGTACTGGCGATACTCTTTGTGGTTGCTATCATCTTCGCGATTAAGGCTGTAGAATCCCTCATCTACCACCGCAAGGGGCTGGATGAGGAAACGAAAAAGA
>Ga0114918_10004483_pt1 | contig 12123 bp, 23 predicted proteins | sample LantaG_FD_87015 | JGI IMG/M metagenome (GOLD analysis project Ga0114918, IMG submission 87015) | Deep subsurface microbial communities from Baltic Sea to uncover new lineages of life (NeLLi) - Landsort_02402 metaG | ecosystem: Environmental > Aquatic > Marine > Oceanic > Sediment | place...
CAGGCGTTAGAAACCCACGCACTACCACTATGCTACCGAGACACTTTTTTATTCACCCCAATCAACATCATTCATATTAACATGAACAAATTTTTCCAAAAAGTCATACATATCAAAGTTATTCATATTTACATAACCTTCAACAGTTAAATCTGTTTCATTTATAGACCATTCATCATATTCTCTCATATACATATAGTTAATAGATGTGCCTTGTTGACATAATGCTTCAGCAATATTTGCATGATTTTTAATCATTTGTATTTGTTGTTCTGTTAAATCTGATTTATTTATAATAAAAGAGCTTGAACTACTGTTACTTACAAATCCGTTTCTTATTTTCATTGTTCTTTTTTAATTTTTATAACTATCTTCTATTCCCATTACTATTTTTTGCATATCTGCATCATAAAATCCAGCACAAGATGTACTTCCACATTCTACAATCTTCCAACCATTTTCAGTTAAACAAACATCAATTATAAATGTTTTTGCTAATTGAAATATATCAACCATTTTTTGTGCAAACTCTATTGCATCTGTGTCAACAATGTTGTCATAAACTAGGAAAGAGCCTCGCCTATAAGTAGATTGTGTAACTATTTTACCATCAATAACCCAACATCTAACTTCCTGTGTTATATTCTTTGGTGTAGCAACTTGTATTAATGTATTTTCTGTTAAAGTTGTTACATGACCATCAGTTAGTTTTCTTTCTCTGAACTCTAACCATTCATCTTTTCCAAATACTTTTCCAGTAAACACTTTACTATCTAATGTTGGTCTAATAAAATATTGGTCATATTTCCATTCAAAATCATCATTAAATTTCACTATTTTTGAATCATAATTCAGAAGATTTTCTTTATATTGTTTAGAATAAACTTCATAATCGTGATTTTCAGTAATTAGTGCGCCAGGATTCCATCCATATTTCTTTGAAAGTCTTGCAAGTTTCAAAGAACCGAATACGAATACATCTTTTCTATCTGTTTCAAATTCAACTTCTTCATATATTTTTTTGATAGTACCATCAGATAGTTCAATTTCATCACCTTCTTTTATAAAAGGTCTTGTATTTACTAATTCATATGGTAAATCAAATTTTTCAAGACAATTAATTAATTTTGCATGTCCTTCTTCTCTAAATAGGTTTTCTTGTACTATATAATACATTATTGTTCCATTAAATAAGTTCTTACTGTTTCAGATGCTATTTTACCTATTTCTTTGAATTTCAGCTACCAATGTTGATAAAGCTAATTTTTTAATTTTTTCTCCTGCTTTCAATGCGGTTTTTGCATCATCTTTAATTTGTTGTAAAATCATAATTTATATTTATTTTGTCCATTTAACATCTTTGAACATTTCTTGTAATTCTTCCAATGTGAATTTATTCCAAATATTTTCCATAAGTTCCATTTTTGTTTGGTCATATAAAGTGTTTATATGTAATTTATTTTGAAGATCCTTATTATCATTATTTAAATTTTCAATTTCTGAATTTAGATCTCTAATTTCATCTTGAGCACTTTCTAATTCATAATTTAAATCTTCATAATCATCTAATTCACAATAATCATTTATAAATAATGGTTCTAAAGATTTCAATAAATCTTTTTGGTCTTTGTTGTCTAATTTTTTAATAATCTCTATTAATTCCATATTTCTATTTTTATTTATAATTTATATGGTTTTATATTTTAATAGTTTTTATTTTTTGAACCTTTTTGACCATTTTTTCGATCTTTTTTACCTATCAATTTGATTCGTTGTTGTTTTTGATAAGAACCTTTTTTCTTATCTTTACTCTCAACTAACAAAGCACCACACTTATTACCTTTTCTATTTATTTTCTCTTTATAAGTAGAAAATGTTTTATAATAGCCATTTTTATTTACACTTTCGTTTAGTGTTAAATAATCTATTACGAATAGAATATTCCATGGACTATATGATTCACCACCGATTATGACACCACCTGATGATGTACCGTGCCAAGTCCAATACTTATATGATGTTCTATTATTATATGCTTCTATAATAGTACGAATATCATACGGTTCTAATTTTTCTATAAGTGATAATTTTGAAAATGTTTCTTCGTCTTCTTCAGACTCTCTTGGTTGGTTGTTTTCACGAAGTTTTCTATTTTCTTCGTTTTGAATACGTAGTTTACGTAGTTTATTCCATTGTTCCCAAGTTATATGTGCTTCACCTGGTTCTCTATCTTCCCAATCAAAATATAAAGAGATTCTATCAAATTTGTTTTCTCTGAGTTCTTGCTGTTTTACAGCATTTATTGTTGTTTCCATGATTTTATTTAATTTTTTAATTACTACTAAGCATTACATATTTTTTTATGTAATACAAATTAATAAGATATTGAGTTTAAAACTCAAATACCATTATGTGATTAAAAAATTAAACAATTTTAGTCATGATTCTCCTTTATATTTTTATTTTGTTTTATTTATATATTTAGTTATTATATACTATTTTTTCTGTTTTGTTTATTTTAGTACAATTTTTCGTTCTCATCAAAATAAGCAACGAGAAAAATTGATGATATGAATGAACCTAATGATGCCATTGCGAAAAACTCCATATCAAATAATATTATACAAAATAATAAATTTAATACTTCTGATAATACAAACAGAAATAAAAAATGTCCTACTTTTGTGTTAAATAACCAATCAGTCATAATTTATAATTTTTATAAATATAAATAAAAAAAGAGAATAAAAAAATTATTCTCTTTTGTTTTTATACTTCGCTATCTAAAATCTTTTGTAGTTCTGCTGGATTATCCATTGGAATAAGTTGATTATTTATTAAGACACAAACATTTGATAAATCTGTAACAATCATAATTTTCATATAGTATGCTATAAAAGAAAATCCGATATAATCATCAATTTCTTCATCTGTTATTTGAGTTAAGTCTTTTTTACCAATTAATGATGCTGATTTAACATAATCATAATATGGTTTTAACATAGTCATATAATCCGCTAATGGATCTTTACCTTTGGTTACTGATGTTGGTATTGACATCATATCTTGTGCGTTCATTGTATATTTTTCAAATTTTGTTATCATAATTGTATATATTTTTCAGGATCTTGTAAAAATTCCTCACCAGTAACAAACATTAAAGCATTTTCTTTATCCTTAGATAAGTCTTTAGATTTTAAGTCAAATGCCAAACTTTTATTGTCTGGATAACAATATAAATAAATATCCTTGTATGGAGCATAATGTTTTTCGCCTCTATTACTCCAACTATATCCGAACTCAAAAAGAATACTCTGTATAGTATGTGAATCTTTTGTTTCACAATCTATCATAATATAATTGTTTATTTGTTCAAATATTTCATAAGGCATAATATGTTCCATTTCTATTATATATTAAATTTAAAAAGTATTGTTTAATATAAAGTGAATTTTACTGGAAGTTGATAAGGTACAGGTACTTTTCTACCAGCTTGATTACCAGGTTTCCAATTAGGCATACTTTTTATAACTCTAATTGCTTCAGCATCTAAATAAGGATCAACTTTTCTTAGTAATGTCACATCAACAACTTTACCACTCGTACTTATTGTAAAACTAACCCACACTGTTCCAATTACATCATTAGTAACACATATTGGTGGATATTTTGAATTATCTGAAATCCATTTTAATAATGTTTCGTCTTTACCATCAAGGAAAACAGGAACTTGTTCAACTGCATAATAAGGAACTGGTTCAATTTCTTCGTCTGGTTCTACATAAGTATAAATTATTGAATCTTCTGGATTTACTTCAACATCAGGTATAATAATATCATCTTCAATATCAACATTATTATCTACAACTTGTATTACTTGTGGAATAATTTTTGGTGGAGGTGGTTTCTTTATTTCTTGTTTAGTGATAGGAGGTAGTTCTTCGTAGCCCTGCTCACTATTTCTATTATCTATATAAGTTATAGTATCTATCCTAGATGTCCACTCAAATGCTAGTAAAACGATAGCCAACGTCACTACAAGACCAATTTGTAAGAAGATTGATCTTTTATTTTCTAAATTTGCTTTTTTGGATTTTTTCATTGTGTATAGTTTTTACTTGTATAAAACAAAAACTGTGCCACAATTTAGTCTTAAGACATTTCTTCATTAATAGCATCTATAAAAGATTGTATATCATCTTTATGTATAAATAATCTTGCATCTTTTGAAGACATTGAATTATAAAATTTTATCATAACAGAGTCACCTCGATTAGCTATCTCTATTTCTTTTAATTTTTCTCCTTTATTGATAAATGTTGATTCATTTACATGTTCTTCTTTATTAAATATTTCAAATCTTTCTAATTTCATGACTTATATTATTTTTTAAGCAACAGATATTTTATAAACCGCTTTCTTGGTTTTATTTTTCACTTCACGATCATTTCTACCTGTTGCGTTAGGTGGTTCTTCTTCATCCATTTCAGGATCTACTGCAAAGTATTCAGTACCTACATAATCTCTAACAGGTACATTATTAATGGTATCTGGATCAGGGTTAGTATAAATATTATATGTTTCAAATCTCATTATTATGGATTCAAATGGCTTTTGCCATTTTTTCCAGTTAGGTATTTTAGCTATAGCACCCATATCTTTTAATGCTTTATTTTTATCTACCGAATTCATTAAATGTAGTTGTCTTAATTCATCTGGAAAATCATCACTACCTGTATAGTCTTCTATAGGTATTATTTTTTCTTCAGTTGTTGGTATTAACTTTTTATAATATGGTATACTACCAACATTGACATCAGAATCTATAATATCACCATCAAAATATGATACTTCTATTCTCCAACCATTATTTATTATTTTGATATCAAGATTCTTTTCAAGTTTTTTAATTATATCCCAGAATTCATTTTTTTTAGGATAAACCCAAAATGATATTAGTTTATTTTTGATCCATAAACGACCAGGATATTTCATGTGATATTCCACCATTTTATTCATTGCATGTATAGTATTTGGTTCTCCTGTTATAACTTTATCATTATCAACTACAAAAGGTATTCCATCACCACTATTTTCAGTTAATACAACATCAAGAATTTCATCAATTACATTATCTGGACTTTCATATTTTTTTAAGTATTTCATATTATCTTTTATTTAACCATTCTTTTCTTATTTTATCTTGAAATTCTCTTATTTCTTGTTCTGTACATTCAACACCTTGGTCTAGGAAATAACTAACAATCATTGCTTCACTTAATTTATCAATTCTACCAATTAATTCTGGTGCACCATTTTTATAACCATAACCATTAAAGTCTTTCATTACCCATTCATTAAAATTATTCACATCAAGAATTTTATTTCTTGTGAATGTATCAACTTCACCAGATGAATTAGCTTTTGATAAATTTTCCATATTATCATATTTACCTTTTCCAAGAAAACTTTCAAATGTTTTGATAATTCTTGGTTCTTGTTCTAAATGTTTCATTTCTATATTATTATTTTTGTTTAATAATCTCCTTTTAAATCATTAAAATCATCAGGAAATCTACCAGTTTCATCGGCAATTTTATTATCTTCATTAGTAGCATAAACTTCTACTATATCATGTAGACCAAAACCATATTCTAAAGATTGTTCTTGAAGAAAACGTAATAAACCATCTCCTTCACCTAAAGAATGTCCTTGATCAACCAATTTACCATTCACATAAAACGCTTCCCAACCATCACCTTCCAATATAACAGCGAAAATGTTATTTTGTTGTTCATATTTTTTCAAATGTTTCATCTCTAAATTATTATTTTTGTTTAAAATCTTGGTTTATTACCATGTCTTGCTAACATTTCTGCTGAATCTTTAATTTTTATAGTTATCTCACCATCATCTACATTATGTGTAGCGGCACCATATCCTAAGCTTTTCAATTCATTGTCTAAATCATTAATAGCTTGTGGTATTTCTTCACCTCTTGTATCAATACTATATATATAACCATTATCCGTTGATTGTTGATCACCTAACCAAGCCATAAAGATACTTTCATCCCCAAAACGTGTTGCTAACCACCATTCTTGCACAATATCATCAACTTGTTTACTAATACTATAATTTTCAAATTTCTTTAAATGTTTCATTTCTTCGGCATTGTTTTTTTAATTTTATATTTTAATAATGGTTTACCATTCACAGTTATCTGATTATTCTTATCTTTGCCAATAGATTTAACTGTTGTTTTTTTATTTTTAAATTTACCACCAAGTATTTCATCACCTTTTTCAATAGGTACTTCAATACTTTCAAATTCGTCAAAGCTGTGTAAATAATTCATATTATTTTTTCTTTTGTACAGATAAATCTCTTAATTTACCTGTGAATAAATAAAACATAAAAGCAGTTTCTATTTTCATTCTTCCGAAATCATCTATTAAATCTTTTATATTTAATCTATTATCATATTTTTCTGAATAACCATCTTCAAAACTCAAAAGATATTCATCTATTGCTGCCAATGAATTATATTTCTTTTCTAGATTTTTAATTCTTAATAAATCTTCATCACTTTTTGCATCTTCATATTCTTTAGCAATTTCTGCTAATTTTTTATTATTTTTCAAAAACTCTAATAATTCATTTGCTGACATATTTGCTGCTGACATATTTGAAATATTATTAGCAATTTTTTTCATTACTTGATCATATCTTTTACCATATATCTTTTTAACTAAATTATTAAAATTATTTAAAATTTTAAATTTGAAATCTTGTGTTGTATCATCAAATTCTTTCAGTTCTTTTTGAATTTTTCTCTGTACTTTTGGTTTCAATTCAAAATGACCATCTAATTTATAAATCATATGTTTTGGATTTACACCAATCAGTAATTGTGTTCTTGTTTTTTCTTCTCTATCTAATGTTTCATAACCACCCCAACCACTATCATCATATTTAAAATATTGTATATAATATTCATCATTTGTCATATTTACAATAACTTTAATATATTCAATAGATATTTCAATGAATAAAGCTATTTCATGTTTTTTAAGTTCTTCTTTTAGTTCTTTTTTAAAATCTAATTTTATCCAATTTACATCATTAGATATTTCATAGTTATATTGAATCTGTCTCATTACTTCAGTTGGAACTCCAAGTGCAGTTAATGTAGATTTCTCAAATATATTATATGTTTTTAAATATTTCATTTTTAGTTTTTTGGTATTTTAAATTTTGGTGAATTATCAACATATTCCATATCATCAACATTTTCTATGTGTAATTCGTGACCACCTTCAAATATAAGTTTTACTTGATCACTTTCATGCATATAAAATATATGTACAAGTTTCTTACCAAATAAAGGATGAAATGTATTAGCTTTATCTTGTGTTATTTTCTCACTTAATTCGTTCCATTTTTTAATTTTCATAATTACAATTTCTTTTTTAGTTAATATCACTTAATTTTCCTGCTGAAAATCCACAATTTGAACATATTCCATCTTCTAAATCACTTTCACAACAATCAGATAAATTTTCATCTTCTTCTAGAAATCCTAATTCATCCTCCAATCTTTCTATAAATATATGATATCCTTCTTCGCCTATTGGACCACCATTCACATCTACTAAATAACTTAAATCAATTCTTAAATTACTAGAATCTTTTTCTATGGTTTTTTTGATTTTATCCATCCATTCTTCATCTTCATCATAAACCCAACCAAAGTGTCTTTCCCACACATACCATATTTTTCTAGATAAATTATCATTGTCTTCAAATGATTCGTTAAATTTCTCCCAGTTTTTAATTTTCATAATTATAGATATATTTTGTATTATATATTAAAATTAAAAACTTAATATATAGAAATATGTTATTAAGTTATAAATCATTTGAAGCAAAATTTGCTAATTTGGTAAAGATCATAGGTGATAGTGATAGTTTTAAATCATCAATATATGTTGAATTCTATGATGAAGAATTATTATCTGGTATTTATTTAAAAGATTTTGATAAGCATATTAAAATTGATTGGAATCATAATGAAAAACATGATATGAAATTAAAAATAAAAGAAAGAAGTCAGATAAGATCCATATCAGAATTTAATGAGATATTTGAAAAAGTATTAATTGATTTATTTAATAATCATTTTAATGATATAACAACAGAATATGAAAATTATGACTTACATTTAACTGAATCTAAAATTCATTTACTTAGTGCAATTGATTATCATAAACTTTTTACAGATATTGCATCTATATTTGTTGTAACTTTATTAACACATTCACCAAAAAGTGATAAAAAAATTGATTTTAATTACTAATTATTTTTTTATTTGGTGATTTTGCTTTATCTTTGTAATACAATAATAAAAAATAAAATATGACTATGAAATTAATTGAAAAAATAGAAAAAGGCTTAAGTTGTGCAGTAAGTGGTGATAATGGAGATTTAATGTTATATGAAGCTTTATTTGATAACTACTTATCTGAAGATACTGATTATGATATTGTTTTAGAAAAAGTAAATAGTCTAATTGATTTTTATAACAACGCTGAAAATAAAGAAGAAGTTGCAGAGATGGAAGTCGAAGATATTTTAAAAAAATTATAATATAATTATAAAAAAAAGAAACCCAGTTCATTTGAAATGAACTGGGTTTTTTCATGATTTTTATAGTAGTTTCTTTTTTAAAATCTAATTTTATCCAATTTACATAAACCAGTTCCTTTTGAGTATCCTGATGATTTTTTCACTTTGGTAATTTAATATATAATTAAAAATAAAGTTGTAATATGATTTTAGATAAAACAATAAAGATTAAAGTGAATGGTAAAATGGTTAAAAAATATAAAGAATTAGGTTTTGATGTGAAACAGTATGATATAATTGATTTGCCTATTGAACATCTTAGTAAATACAGCCATCAGAAAGTTATGTGTGCTTGTGATATATGTGGTGAGAAAAAAGAAATAAAATATAATAACTATTGTGGTTATATTAAACGAGATTCAAATAATCAATATACTTGTAAAATATGTAACTTAGATAAACGAAAGAAAACATGTAAAGAAAAATATGGAGTTGAATTCGTTGCTAAATTAGAATCATCAAAAGAAAAGGCAAAAGAAACCATGATAGAAAATAGAACAGTTAAATTCTTCTGTAATCCAAAATTCAAAGAAAAGATGATAGAATTATATGGTGTTGATAATCCATCTAATTCTGAATTATTAAAAGAAAAAAGAGTAAATACTTATTTGGAAAGATATGGTGTAGAAAATCCTTCATATTTTGAGATTTTTAAAGAAAAAAAGATAAATACTTGCCTTAAAAACTATGGTGTTGAATATCCAGCACAGTCAAAAGAAATTAAAATAAAGAAAGAAAATACTTGCTTAAAAAATTATGGCGTTAGAAATCCTTCACAATCACCAGAAATACACAAGAAACAACAATATGGATTTGTTCTTAAACACCATGAAGGGGGATTACATTATAGAGGAACATATGAAAAAGATTTTATAGATTTTAGTATAAAAAATAATATTAAAATAGAAAATTTTAAAGGAACAATACCTTATTATTTTGATGGTAAAAATAGAAAATATTTTCCTGATTTCTACATAAAAGATAAAAATTTGATAGTTGAAATAAAATCAACATATACATATAATTTTGATATTGAAATAAATAAAGCAAAAAGAAAAGCCGCTATTTCTAGCGACTTTAATTTTATTTTTATCATAGATAAAAACTATGATTATTTTTCTAACTAATTGATAATGAGATTATTCATCTTCAAGACTGAAAAAGTCATCCGCATCAGTTGCTTCAGTTTCCACTGGAGAAGGTGTATTATCAATAGTAGTATCTGTATTAGAATGTTTAGCTTTTTGTTCAGCTACATAAACATCTTGTCCGTTAAGAATGCCAAGAATTTGTGTAACTTTACTTTGTATAGAATCATCCCAAGCTTTTGCTTTGTGGTCATCAATATTAACAGTTCTGTCTAAAAGAACTTGTTTAATTTTAGCTTTAACCTTAGGTTCAGTAATTTGACCACTTTCATTAACTGGTGCAGCCATAAATTTACCACTCTTTTCATTGAAAAGTTTAATTGGAGAAACTTCCATAAATTGAGATGCTTCATAATTTTGGAAACCACCTTTTTCTTTAATGATTAATTTGAAATCTTTACCTTTAGTAAGATCAAATACATTACAAGCTTCGCCTGTAACTTCACCATTTCTTTCAGAGTTGATTTTCTCTTTAATTGTATAACCATAAGGATATACTAAGATTTTACCAACTAATTCTTTATGTTGTTCATCCTCAACAACAAGAACATAAGAATAATACTTAGTAGTTCTTTTAATTAATTCTGCTTTTTCATTATCAGCAGCATTTTTGGAATTTTTCAATTTCCAATACTCAGTACAAATTTCACAATTTGGTTCATAGTTTTTCTTACAATCGTAATAACCTGCAAGATTTGCTTCGTTTTTCATATCTACATAGTGGATATGTTTTTCAATTGCACTTGGTCCTACACTACCTGTTTCTAATAAATTTGGGAGAAATCTTAAAGTTGCTCTGTAACCGATTTTCTTATCAGTTGCATCTTTTAAATTTGGACGATAGATACCGTCATTGTTGGTTGTTGATTTGTCGAATACCGACATTGTTTCGTCATTTGCATCCATTCCTGAAAATAGGAAATCGTCTGCTAACATTTCTTTATCACTCATAAAGCCTTTAAATTATTTTATATATGAAGCTCTTAACCTTTAATGCCTATAATGCCTATTAATGCTTTTCAATGCTTCATAATGATTTTTTATGGAAATCTAACCATTTTGTAAAAATTTTTAAGCGCCTAAAAATCCTATCTAATCAATATACCAAACAATCAAATAAAAGTTGATTTTTTTTAGCCTGTATTTTGCTAAATAATCGCTTTTCAATCTGAAGTAATATACCTACATTTGTATATATTTGTTTGGAAAAATGGTTTTTTGATAAATAGTTAAGTAGTTGTGAATCAGTAGAATAGTTGTGTATAAGTTATTGATATATAATGGTTTGTGGTGAGTGAAAAAACTTTAATTTTTTTTCAAATTTTTCAATTTTAATCTGTTTATATCATCTAATACTAGTTCAGGATCATCAAAATAGTTTCTTATTTTATCTTCATAATTCACATCTTCAATGATTTTATATTTCAACATATCATTTAATGCTCCAACTATTAGTTGAGGATATAAATTTTGTTCATCAGATTCTTCTACTGAATCCAATACGGCTTTTTCTATATCTAAACAAAACTCATTGTAAGATAAATAATTCTCAATATCAAGATTAGTTAATGTTTCATTAACATCATCCATAAATTGTTTTATTATTTCATAATCTTCAACAAATTGGTTTTCCAAGTATTTTTGTATTTTATCTATATCCATTTCTATCAATATATATTATTTTGAGGATACCTATTTTAATATATAATTAAAATTTAAAAATAAAATATGCCAACACCAGTAAGATATGATGATATCGGAACAGCAAATGCAGTAAAGTTATTACCAAAAATAGATTCATACAACGGTTATATTCAATTATATACAGAACTAGATTCACATATAGAGGAAGGTGATACAGTATTTATAACATATAGTGGAAATACACTTGATCTGAATATAGATACAGATGTAATATTAGATAATTATATCTATACTATTTATGCCTCAGATTTTATGTATGATACGATTGCACAAGGATATAAAGTAATATATGTAGATAAAAATCTTAATTCATTTGTAATTGAACGATTTATTTTTACAATTCCACCTAATGGTAGATTATATGGTCATTATGTTTCTAGTGTTGTTGCTAATGATATAGAAATAACAAAAGGTACGATTAATGGTTCACTAATTAAAAATGGTAATATTGATGGTACAAATGATACAATCAATATAAATCAATGTGTTATGTTAGATGGTGACATTACTGAAGTTGATATTTCAACAAAATATTCAACAAGTTATGTAACACTTAAACTATCATATGATTCAACTAATGATA
>Ga0114918_10004484_pt1 | contig 12122 bp, 17 predicted proteins | sample LantaG_FD_87015 | JGI IMG/M metagenome (GOLD analysis project Ga0114918, IMG submission 87015) | Deep subsurface microbial communities from Baltic Sea to uncover new lineages of life (NeLLi) - Landsort_02402 metaG | ecosystem: Environmental > Aquatic > Marine > Oceanic > Sediment | place...
CTGCTGCTGCTGCTGCTGCTGCTGCTGCTGCTGCTGCTGCTGCTGCTGCTGCTGCTGCTGCTGCTGCTGCTGCTGCTGCTGCTGCTGCTGCTGCTGCTGCTGTCGCACGTAGCTCTGACTGTGCTGCTGCTGCTGCTGCTGCTGGAATGAAGACGACGAAGAGCTCAGGGAAGCCGCCGACGCAGCCGCCGACGACGAAGACAACGGCGACGACAGCAGCAGCGGCGGCGGCGGCAGAGCGGCTTTCCCCAGCGGCGAGCGCATTTGCTGCTGCTGCTGAGTCCCGCTTCCACTCCCACTGCCTCCCCCGCGGAGAGCGGGAGCAGACCCCACGGCAATAGCCTGCTGCTGCTGCTGCTGCTGCCCCGGAAGCGGCGGCCTCCCGAGGCTGCTCCCGCCGCCGCTGCGGAAGGAGGAAGCGGAGGTGGCAGAGGCGACGAGAGAGCTCGCGCTCGCCGTGGCTGCAGCTGCTGCTGCTGCCGCTCCCGGGATGAGCATCGGCGCCGTCTGCTGTCTCAGTCTCGTCGCGGAACTCGGGTGCTGCTGCTGCGGCGGCGGCGGCGACAGAGGTGCTTCTGCCGCTGCTGTTGCCGTTGTCGTTGCCGTTGCTGCTTGACTCCCGCTCCCGCTCCCGCTCCCTCCTCCCGCGCCCCCGCGCAGCAGCCCGCTGACGCCGCTCGCCGCGGCCGCCAGGGCGAACACGGCCCCGTGCGCCGCTCCTCGCACGGCGGCGGCGAGCGGCGAAGGGGGCTCGGCGGGCAAGGAGGAGGAACACGAAGTGCCGCCGCCGCCGCCGGAGGCGGAGGAGCAGAAGGAAGCGGAGAGCGCAGAAGGAGGCGCAGGAGGAGGAGGAGAGAGGCGCGGGAGGGCGCGGCCGCTGTTGTTGCTCCCGCCCCTGCCACCCAGCGAAGGGCACGGCGAGGAGAAGCTGCTGCTGCTGCCGCTGCTGCCGGCGGCGGCGGAGGGAGGAGCGGAAGGACTTCTGACGACAAAGCCGCTGCCGATGCCGACGAACGAATCGGAGAGCTGCTCCTCCTCTTCCTCTTCCTCTTCCTCTTCTTCTTCGTTTGCGCGGAACGAACGCCCCGCCTGCCTTCCGCTCCTGCAGCTGTTCTGGCTTCTGCCGCTCGTCCTCTTTATTTCTTTTTTCAGCGCCGCGACCGCCTCGAATGGGCGGTAGAGGACCCGAACGGAGGCGCCCCCGGCAGGGGAGCGAGCCTCGACGACGGCGAGCGACGAAAAGTCGTTTGCTTCTCCTTCTTTTCTTCTCTTCGCCGCCTCTTCGAAAGAAGCGGCGCGGCACGAGCGGAACTGCAGAGAGCAAGAAGAGGAAGAAGAGGCAGAGAACAGGGAATGGGCCGGGAGGGCCCTGGCGATAGAATGCACCGCCCTCAGAGCGACGACCAGGGACTTGTGCTCGATCTTCTTCTTCTCGGGGGGCACGTACTCGAGCGCCCAGCGCTCGAGGAGGGTGCGGCCTGGCGGTGGTGGTGGTGGTGGTGGTGGTGTTTTTTTTGGAAGGAGGTTGAGCAGGTCTCTTCGAACGAGGTTTTTTCTTTCGTTCCTTTCTTCGTCGTCGTCGAGGGCTTTTTCTTTCTCTCTTTCTTATCTCTTCCGTTCTCTCTCTCTCTCTTTCCTCACCTCTGCTCTCGGCCTCGCCCAGAGGCAGAGGCCTGCTGCTGCTACTGTCGTCGCCGTCGCCGTCGTCGCGCGGGGCAGCGGAGGAAGCAGGAGGCGCCGCGGCAGGGCTCTCGAGAAGAATGTCGATGACAACGACGACGCTAGAATCTCTCGTCGTCGCTTCCTTCACTCCTCCTCTTCCACGTGTCGAGCTCCGCGCCTCTGCCGCGGCTGCCGCCGCCGCGACGGGCAGGGGCGAGTCGAGGTTGAACTGTAGATTAACATGGGAGTGGACGAAGAAAAGGTGAGAGAGGGCGTGAGAGAGAAGAGAAGGATGCATGACAGCGAAGGTCGAAAAAAATCAAGCATCGACGCTCGTCTTCCTCACCCACAGCCTCTCCTCTCCTCCTCCGCCGCCGCTGCTGCTGCCTCCAGCGTCGCTCGACACGACCAGAGGCCCCGCTATCCTCGCCGCGAGCACCGTGCCCAGGGCGCGTGCGAGGAACTCGCCCCCCACCGCGGCGTTGGCGGCATCGGAAGAGGAGGAGGAGGAAGAGGAAGAGGTCGAAGATATTCGTTCGTTCTCTCTCTCTCTTTGTCGTTCTCTCTCTGTGTGTCGTCTCTCCGTGCCCTGCTGCAGCGTCAGAGCGCGGGCGTCGCTCGCTCTCGACACGGGCACGCGACGGAGAGAGACGGAGAGAGAAAGCAGAGGAAGAGGGAGCAGCGTCCTCTGCTTTCTCAGTATTTCCAGGCGTCAAAGTGTGAGTGTGAGTCGGAGTTTTTTTTTTTCGTCCAGGACTTCACTTCCGACGAGCGAGAGCGCCGCGCTCTCTCTCTCGCTTCCTCTCTCTCTCTCTTTTGCTTCGCTCTCGCTTCGCTCTCTCTCTCTCTCCCTCCCTCGACCTCGCGTCTCGTCTCCGCCGCCAGTGGCAACACGGCACGGGAAGCGCCACTCACTTCCCATCGCTGCCAGCGCCAGAGACGCGAGAGCGGAGAGCCAAGGAGAAGAGAGAAAGAGGAGCCAAGAAAGAGAAACAGAGACCCATCGCAAAAAAAAAAAGACTTCGCGACAGTCAATCTCTTCCCCGTTCGCCCGCCGCGATGGCGCCCACGTGGGTCGTTGGCGCGACGGTCAACCTGGTGCGGCTGAGAGGGACGAAGCTTCTCTGCGGCCTGGAGGCCAGCGGAAGGGCTTGGAAGAGGGCCCTCGAGCGAGCGCGTGTCGAAAGGAGAAGAAGAAAGATGATGGATTCGATTGATGGACGATGGCTCGTTCGTCGCTTCAAAAACAGAGACCACCTTGGCAGTTTTTTCTCTTTCTTTCTTTTCTTCCTTCTGTGTTCCTCGGTGTTTCTCACACCTCCCCCTCTTCCACTTTCCCTCTATCTATCTATCACCACCGCCGCCATGCCCCACACAGCTCGGCTCGATCCTGATCAACCTCGGGACGGTGAGTTGAGAGTTTTTTGTCGATTCGCAGGAAGCGAAAGCTTTCGCCTTTGTTTTCGCCTTTTCTCACTCCCTCGTTTGCTCACACTCTTTCTCTTTTCTCTCTTCCCTTCTCTTTCTCTCTCTTCTCTCTCCCCACCACCTCTCCACCTCCTCCTCTTTCTCCACAGAACCTCATGAAGCTCGGCCACAACAAGTCGCTGGCCCTCGAGGCATTCGTCCGCGAGAACGCCCCGGCTTCCCCGTCGGGGCCCTCTCTCCCTCCCCCGAGCTCGCTCGGAGGAGGAGGAGGAGGAGCAGGAGCGAAGAACTCGTCGTCAGCAAAGTTCCAGCTCCAGCTCAAGCCCCGCCCCGCCCGCTCCTTCCGCGAGTGGCAGGCCGGCATCGCGCTGTTCGCCGGGGGGAACGTCTTCAACTTCGTCTCATTCGGCTTCGCGGCGCAGTCGCTGCTCGCCGCGCTCGGCAGCGTGCAGTTCGTCTCCAACGTCGTCTTCGCCCGCCTGGTGCTGAAGGAGGCGGTGACGTGGAGGGTGCTGTGCGCCACGGCGCTGATCGTCACGGGTGAGAGTGGGGAGAGAAAGAGAGAAGAGGGGAGGAGTTGGCGAGGGAAGGGGAAAAAGCGGAAGAAAAAAAAAACTCACGGGAAAGGAGAACAAAAAAATCCACGCAAAAAACCAAAACAGGCTGCATCCTGCTCGTCACTTTCGGCAACCACGGCTCCGAGCTCCTGAGCGCCAAGCAGCTCATGAAGGCGTACTCGAACCCCGCGTACATTATATACCTGGTGCTGATGTTCCTCGGTGAGTGAGGGGGAGGAGAAATGAGAGTGTTTTTTAGCAGAGAAAGAAAGAGAGAGAACGAAAGAGAGAGAGCGAAAGCACGAAGAAAAAAGTTTTGAACGATGAAAAAAAAACTCACCTTTCTCTTTCCCTCTCTCTCTTTCTATCCAAACCTCCTCTTTCATCAATCAATCAGGCGTCGCCATCGCCTACGGCCTCTACAGGCACGGCAAGGCCGCCTCCCTCGACCCCCGCCGCACCGCGGCAGCGCGCGGCCGCTGGTCCCGTTCCTTGCCCGTCTCCTACGCCCTGTTCTCCGGGCTGTTGGGCACCCAGTCGGTCCTCTTCTGCAAGGCTCTCTCCACGCTGCTGCGAACCACCTTCCACGGCCGGTCGCAGCTGGGCTCGTGGTTCTTCTGGGTCTGCCTTCTCGCTCTGATCCTCACGGCGCTGTTCTGGGTCTCGAGGCTCAACAAAGGGCTCAGGCTGTTCCCTGCAGTCGTCGTCGTCCCGACCATGCAGATCTCCTGGACGCTGTTCTCGATCGTGTCCGGGATGGTTTACTATCAGGAATACAGGACTTTCTCGACGCTTTCCGCCTGTATGTTCGCGCTGGGAGTTGCGGTGGTGTTTGTCGGGGTGTGGCTGCTGACGCCCGTGGTGGTGGGCTCTTCCGCCGGCGGCGGCGGCGGTGGCGGAGGCTCTTCTTCCGAGTCTTCTTTGTCTTCGGAGAAGAAGGAAGTCGAGGAGAGAGCGGCGGCGAGAAGAGCTGCGGAAGAGACCAACAACAACGACGCTTCTTCTGCCGTCGCCGCCGCTGTGGTTCCCGTCGCCGAAGTCGAGGGAGAGGACGACGAAGACGGCGTCAGCGTGGAGCCTCTGGTCGCCTCCGAGGAAGAAGACGAAGAGACCGGGCGGGGAGCAGCAGTGCGGAGCGACGGCGACGAGGAGGACGGGGAGATGAGGCGGAGGAGAAACAAAGGCAAAGAGGCGTCTTCGACGGCGGCCGCGACTGCAGCCTCGTCGCTCAACGGAGGGAGTTCTCGCGTCGGCGGCGGCTCCCCCGTCGCCGCGGTCCCTCCGCTGGACCTCGACGGCGTCGCCCGTGACGCAGCAGCAGCAGCAGGAGGAGGAGGAGGACCGAGAGGGGGAACTCCTCGGTCGCCCTTTGCGAACGAGCGCTGGCGGCAGCAGCGAGCGGCCGAAGCGGCGACAGCGGCCACCGCTTCGGGTTCTTCGCCGCCGCTCTCTCCGCAGCAGCGGCGCCGACAGCGACGGAAGCAGCAGCTGGCCTTCTCCCCGGCCTCCTCCGCGGCCTCTCACAGCTCGGCCCCCGCGGCGGGAGGGGGAGGGGGAGGAGGAGGCTCGTCCCCTCCTTCTTCGTCGATGTGGGAGGACATCGCTCTCGGCGGAGGCGGCGGCTCGGAGCCCGGGCAAGGGAGCGGCGGGAGAGCAGGAAGCGGAGGAGTTTCGACGACGGCAGCAGCAGCAGCAGCGACGGCAACCCCTTCCTCTTCCTCTTCCTCTTCTTCCCGCGTCCGTCGCCGCACCTGCAACTCGTTCATGGACGATCTGGCCAACGACTTCTCCGTCGACGCCCCGAGCTCCCTCAGGCCCTTGCTGGGGCTGGGACCCCCGGGAGGGGCCATGGCGGCGGTGTCGCTGTTCTCCGTCCCTTACGAGGGCTTGCTGCCGCGCGGCGGCGGCGGCGCTGTCGGCGGAGGAGGCGAAGGAGGAGGCGGAGGAGGAGGGAACGCCGCCGGCGGCGGCGGAGGTTCCGTCACCTCGCTGCCTCCGTCTTTCTTTTCGTCGCGCGACGACCCGAACCTGGGGGCGTCTTCTCCTCCGGGGCTGCCCGGGACGAGGCTCTCGAAGCACAGGCAGCGGCGGGAGCTGCAGCTGCAGCAGCAGCAGCAGCAGCAAGCTCATCAGGCTTCTTCTCAGACTCGACAGCAGCAGCGGGAGCAGCTGCAGCAGCGTTGGTCGGCCCCCGGAGACGTCGAATCGGCCGGGACAGCCGCGACAGCAGCGGAGCAGCAGCGGCAGCAGCAGAGCAGAATCGTCTCCGCTGCTGTCCCCGTCGTCCCGCTGGGCACGAGCAACAGAATCACCGAGGGGCTCGAGGAGGAAGGAGAAGACCTCGACGGACTTGCTCCTTCGTCGTCGCCGCCGCTCTCGGCCCACGCCGCGGCCGCGGCCTCCGCGCTCGCCCGCCCCGTCGCCGCAGCCGCAGCTCGCGTCGCCCGAGGGGTCGCCGCGGGCGCCGCGCGCGTCGCTTCTCCTTCCTCCTCCGCGGAGAGGCCTCGACCGCTGAGCGAGGCGGGGGACGACGGGCTCGAGGAGAGAGAGGAGGGGCTCGGCGGAGGCGGAGGAGGGCTCGAGCTGCCGAGAGTGGTGAAGCGGTGAAGTTATTTTTTAAAAAAAAAAATCTTTTCCTTTCTTTTTCCTTTCTTTTTCCTTTCTTTTTCCTTTTCTATTCTTTTCTTTCCTTTCTTCGCTGCGGAGACGGATAAATAACAAAACGAAAACGAAAAAACCAAAACACTTGAAGAAGAAGTACCTTGCCCTTATATATCTTTTTTTTCTATTTCCCTCGTGCAAGAAAAAAAAACTGTCGAAGAAAAAAACAAACACCTCAATCAACTTTCTCTTTCCCTTACCTCCGCTCCGCCAGCATCCTCTCGACGTCGGCCTGCGCGCCGTCGAGCTCGGCCCTGAGGCGCTGGAAACGCGCGGAGAGGGCGCGGAGGGCAGCGGTGTCGGCGGCAGAAGAAGAAGAAGAAGCAGGAAGAAGAGAAGCAAAGGCAACGCCGTTTGCTGTCGCCGCTCTCTGCTGCCTCAGAGCCGCGACCTCCGCCTCCAGCGCCTCCGTCCTCGCCGCCGCGCTGGCCCTCTCCAGAGTCAGGGCGGACTCGGCGTCCCTGGCCCTGCGCACCGCGGCGTCGCGGGCCCGACCGGCCGCGGCGACGGAGACCGCGGCGGCGCGGCCAGGGGAAGGGGCAGGAGGAGGTTGAACGCTTCCTCCTGCTCCCGCTCTCGCTCCTGCTCCCCGAGACGACGACAGAGGGGGCTTCGCCAGGCCCGCGACGCGGGGCACGAGCGGGTTCTGGTGCTGCTGGCCGTGGCTTCGCTGCTGCGTCACCTGCGAGGGCAATGGCGAGGAAGAAGAGCGGTTGTCGTTCCCAGCTCCTCCCCCGGCCCTCCTCAGCGCGTTTGCCGCGGGCGAGCCCGGGGCGCCCGCCGCCTCGACGAGCCTGTCGTAGTAGGACTTGCCGTTCCAGGCGCGGGCCAGCCTTTCGCGCAGCGGGGTGCCGTCGGGCGCGAAGCGCGGGGCGCCGTTGCCGGCGGCGGAAGGGTTGTTGCTGTTCCTCGCTGCGACGGGGGTCGGAGCCGGTAAGAGGGCGTCTGCTAACGAATTCAGCTCGCTGACGGCGGCGAGGGCGTCGTTGCGGGGCAGAGCAGGGAGAGCAGGCTGCTTGTGAGGAGGAGGAGCTGCTGCTGCATTCGTTGGTCTCCTCCTGGCAGCGGCGGCGGCGCCTCTCCTGCCGCCGCTGTTGTTGTTGTTTGCTGTCGTCGTCATCGTCGTCGCTGCCGCTGCTTGCCGCCGCCGCCCCGCTCCTGCTCCTGCTCCTGCTCCGGCAGCAGGCCTTGAGGGCACCGCAGCTGCGTTCTCTTCGTCATCCTCGTCGTCGTCGTCGTCCTCTTCTCCTCCGCTGGACGCCTCGAGCATGGGCATTCTCGCAGCCTGGGTTTTTGAGTTTTTTGGGGAAAGTTTGAAAAAAGAGGTCGAGGTGAGCAAGGGGGGGCATCGCATTTGTAACTGAAAAGAGAAAAACTCTCTCTCTCTCTCTCTTTCTCTCTCTCTCCCCCAACCACCTCCTCCGACTCACCCTGTTCGCAGCCGCGGCCTGCCTCCGCTTCACGATCGCGCTCCTGGCCGCCAGCGGGGGCAGCTGGCAGGGCCCGCTCGAGCCGCTCTCGTGACCGTCATCATCATCGTTCTCGTCGTCGTCGCCGTTTTCGCCGCAGCGACCGTTGAGCTCGGCCCCATCCTTCTCTGCTCCTTCTCCTCCCACGCCGCCTCCAATCCTCATGGGCGGCGTCGCCCCTGCGTCGCGGGTGACGCGCCCCTCGCTACTGGGCGGAGACACGTCGTCGTCGGCGTCGGCGCCGGCGTCGGGAGCAGCAGCAGGCGGGATGGGCGCCTGAGCGGCGGCGGCGTTTGAATTCAATGGGCGCGTTGTCGAGGTCACATTCGCATTCGCACTCGCGTGCGGCTTCGTGGCCTTGGCAGCAGCAGCCGCGGTGGCGGCCACCGCCCTGCCCCGAGGCTGCCAGCCCGAGTGGCCGGACGCGGCGTCGAGCAGCGCGCCCGGGCGGGCGCCCGAGCAACCCAGCAAGCGGTCGAGCGCGGCCTGCGTCGAGGCCCCGATGTCGTCGTCGACGACGACATCGACGTTTGCGGCTTTCGAAGAGAGAGGCGCCGCGGGAGCGGGAGCGCTGCTGAGGTTGCTGAGGTCGGCGAAGGGCTTCGCCATGCTTGGCTGCTGCTGCCCGAGTGTGCTGTCGAGAGAGAAAAAGGTGCCTGCTTGCGGGCGCGCGGAACAGAAAGCGAAAGAGAAGAAAGAAGAGTGGAGTTTTTTTTCAGTTTTTTTTTCTTCGCTCTTCCAACTTCAGTCAAAAAAAAAAAAAAAATTTCGATTTATCGATCAATCCTTCTTCTCTCCTTCGGTTTTCCACCCCAATTTCAAGATCCGACCCGATATGTTGCTGAGGCGCTCTCCGTGCCGTGCCGAAGCTTCTCTGAGCCGCGGGGCTCCAAAGTCCGCGGCAAAAGCGACGGACGCGGCGGCGAAAGGTCCCGCCTTTTTTTTGGCTCGTCGCTGTCGTCATCGTCGCCGTCTTCGAGCCTCGTCGCCGCCTCCCCTCCTTCGACCCCGACCCCCCCTTCCCCTCGCCTCCTCCTCCTCCTCCTCCTCCTCCCCCTCCCCGCTCCGCGCCGCCGCCGACAGCAGCGACGCCGCCGCCGCCCCCTCCTCCTCCTTCGACTGGACCGCGAGCTGGTACCCCATCGGCTCCACGCTCTCCACGCTCGACCCCTCCAGGCCGAACAAGGTCGTGCTGCTCGGCAGGCAGGTCGTCGTCTGGCTCGACGGCAGCGGTTGCTCTTCTTCTCCGTCTTCCTCTTCCTCCTCTTCTGCTCCGTCTTCTGCTCCGTCCCCTTCCTGGCGCGCCGCGGTTGACGAGTGCCCGCACAGGCTGGCGGCGATGTCGGACGGGAGGCTCGAGGACGGGGTGCTGTCGTGCCGGTACCACGGTGAGAAGAGAATGAGTTTTTTTTCATCTTCTTTTCTTCTCTTCTCTTTTCTTTCTTTCTTCTCTCTCGTACTCATTCTCTTCTTTCCCTCTCCTCTCCCGTTCTCATTCTCTTCTTTCTCTCTCTCTCTCTCTCTCTCTCTCTCTCTCTCTCTCTCTCTCTCTCTCCCTCCCTCCCTCCCCCCCCTCTTCCCCTCTCTCTAAAAACATCCCTTCTTCCACGCCTCACTTTCTCTCACTCACAAAGGCTGGGAGTTTGGAGGCGAGAGGGGCCTCTGCGCCCGCTGCCCGCAGGCCGCCGACGCCAAGGCAGAGGCCACGGTCCTCTCCTCCCCGCGCTCGAGGCTGCGGTCCTTTCCCTGTAAAGTCGCGCAGAACCTCGTCTTCGTCTGGCCCCAGGAGGAGAGGGAAGGAGGGTTCGAGAACTGCGAGAGGGTGCCCCTGCCGCTGCTCGACGACTGCGACCCGGAGAAGGCCGCCGCCGGTTCGGAGAACGGAGGCCCCGTCCCTCTCGGCGTCTCCGGGGACTGGGGCTTCCAGAGGCCCCCCGTGGACTGGCTGCTTATGGCCGAGAACAGCATGGACCCCAACCACGCGCCGTTCCTGGTGAGGAGGGAGTTGAAAGAGAGAGAGAAAGAGAGAAAGCGCGGAAGAAGAAAGAGCATAGAAGAAAAGAACTCACGCCGAAGAAAAAAAAACGACTTTGGAAAAAAAATAACTTCTTCTTCTTAGCACGAAGCCACGATGGGACCCAACACCCGCCAGTCAGCGGCCCCCATGGAGATGCGCGTCTCTCCCGAGAACCCCGTCACGCTCGCAGGGTTCGAGGTGGAGCACGGTGCGTTTTTGAAATTCTTTCTTCAACTTTTTCAACTTTTTTTTTTCAACCTTGTCTCTCACTATCACTTTTTCATCTTCTTCTTTCTTTCTTTCTCTTCTCTCTCTCTTCCCCCTCTCAGGAGGCTACACCAAGACCCAGCAGCTCCAGGGCATGCGCGCCACCCGCGTCTTCAAGCCCCCCTGCTCCGTGCTGACCCGCTACTCCTACGATTCGGGCCCCAACAGGAACAACGAGGCGTGCGCTCTCATTTATTTTGTTCCCTCCGAACCAGGAGTTTCCATGATCTTCGCCAAGTTCTTCACCAAGAGAAAGAATATGGAAAATGACTCAGGAGAAGGGGAGGCGAGGGACGCGTGGCGAGAAGACGCGGGCGGCGCTGCTGGTTCCTCGAAGAAGAAGGAAAAGGCCCCGGCTTTCTCGAGGCCGATGCGGGGGGGCTCTCTCTTCTCTCGCCTCCTGTCCTCCCTCATCTCGAAAGTCCTCGACTCCTCCGTCGCGCACGTCTTGGGCCAGTCGCTGGCGGACCAGGACGTCCTCATCATGCACGGGATCTACAAGAGGATGATGGCGCTTGCTGCTGCCTCGAGCTCGAGTTCGAATTCGGGTTTTTCGGGCTCCTCTTCTTCGTCGTCATCTCTTGGAGAAACCTCCTCCTCCAGCTCCAGCTCCGCCTCCTCTTCTTCTTCTCGCTGGAAGTCGAGCTACTGGCTCGCCACGCAGGCGGACACGGGAGTCAGGGCCTTCCACGATTGGGTCGAACGCCACGGCGGCGGCGGCCCCTGGGGAAGGGACCTCGGCGCGGGTCTTCTCTCTTCTTCTTCTTCTTCTTCTCTGAAACCTCTCCCCAAGGAAGAGCTGCTCGACCACTGGGAGAGGCACACGAAACACTGCTCTACCTGCCTCGCTGCCCTAAAGAGGCTGAGGAAAGTGCAGAAGATCGTGGCGGTGGTCGGCGCGATCGTGGGGGCAGCGGCGGCGGCGGCGGGGGTCGTTGCCGCGGCGCTCGTCGTTTCTTCTTCTTCGAGCTCGAGCTCGAGCTCGGGTTCTGTCGCTGCTGCTTCCGTTTCCTCCGCTTCGCCGGAACTTCTCACCCTCGCCTCCCTCGCGCAGGTCGGGCTGCCCTGCGCCGTGTCCGCGCTCCTCCTGGCGCTGACCTGGACGTCACTGAGCGCATGGGAGCGGAGGTTCTACCGCGCGGACAAGCTCGCGGACGAGAAGTAGAGGGAGAGACGGAGACCGGAGACGGAGAAGGAGAAAGGGAAAAGAGAGAGTTGTTTTCGATTTTGTTTGATTTTTTGGAGAACGAAAAGTTCTTTCGTTGTTGTTGAGAGAGAGAGTTTTTTCCTTTTTTCCTCGCCGTTTGTAAAATCAAGAAACGCATCAGTACTAGCAGTCGAATAGGAGAGAGAGAGAAAGCGGGAGACGGAGAAAGGCGTTGGTCTTGATAGAGAGAGAGAGAGAGAGAGAGAGAGAGAGAGAGAGAGAGAAAGAGAAAAAGATCTTAACTTTGTTAACACAATCTCTCTCTTCTCATTTTTGTTGTTTCTTCTCGTTTCTTTCGGGCCCTCGTCATCGCTCTCGCTGCATCTGCATCAACAAGAGGCAGGAAAAGACCAGCGACTTGCCCCCCTTGTTTTTTTTTTCCTGGTTCCAAAAACTCCTCTTTTCTAGATCAAAATTTCATTCTTCTTCAACGTTTTGTTGAAAAAGAAGAAGAAAAAAACGCCTGCTAAGAAAAAAAGAAAAATCTTCTTTCTAGAAAGGCTTGGCGTCGAAGCCCGCGGCCGACAGCGAGTTGGTCGCGAGGGCGAAGTAGCCGAGCGCGTGGCCGATCGCGCCCCAGGCGAGCGTGTCGATGGCGTTGAAGCCCGAGGGGTCGTTGGTGGTCATGGCGAAGGAGGCCTCCTGGCGTTGGTTTTGGAGAGGTTGAAAGGAACAAAGAGAGAAAAAAAAAGGGGTGAGATCGAAAGATCGAAGATCGAAGCTTTTTTCTCATCCTCCAGCGCCTCCCTCTCCTTCTCTCCCCCCCCCCCCCCCCCCCCCCGCCGAAGGGGACCAAGCCGCGCTCCCCCCCCCCCCCCCCTCTTTTCTTGCCCGTGTGTTCCGGGCGATCCCGC
>Ga0114918_10004485_pt1 | contig 12121 bp, 7 predicted proteins | sample LantaG_FD_87015 | JGI IMG/M metagenome (GOLD analysis project Ga0114918, IMG submission 87015) | Deep subsurface microbial communities from Baltic Sea to uncover new lineages of life (NeLLi) - Landsort_02402 metaG | ecosystem: Environmental > Aquatic > Marine > Oceanic > Sediment | place: Baltic...
CAACTTCTTCATCATCAATTTCATTTCCATCTGCATCTTCCGTGCGATAGTATGGTTGATTCTCTCTTGTAAGGTTCCTAAGATCCACATCATACTGAATATTCATTGAGTTGGACCGAATACCCAGAGGCATATTATAGCCAGTGTTCTCCATGATTATAGCAAATGTACCTATAGATGTATTCTTAGGATCACTACCATATACAATAATATGCTTGTCTGAGAAATCTACATCTCTAATATTGATGTTTGATGTTTCATAAGGATACTTCTGCAATATACGACTCAGATCTACACTATTAACATCGCTTGTATACTCATTCATAGGAACAGAGATAAGTTTAACTCTATTATCCTTATTACTTGTGTATGCAAACATAACAAATGGATCATCTCCAAATGTCTCAATTGCATTAGTATCCGCAGCTATAAGTTTCGAGAATGAACTAATATCAAGGTTAATAGATGAGATCTTAACAAACGACATCCCACCCGATTTCTCGTATGGTGTGACCATTGAATTATCATCTGCATCTAGATACTCAAACTCAGGAACACCCATTGCAATAAGTGTTCTTTCAATCTGATAATATGTTGTGCTAGTAGATGTTATATTAGGGATATTGTTATTCTTTTCCCAATAACCAAAGTTGCCATTCCAAACTAGAATATCATTAACAAACCAGGAATTAACACCACCAATCTTATAATCACCAGCAACTGATACGATCCAATAATCACCATGATCAGGAGTTGTTGCAATTGGTGCGCTCCCAGTTGCTACATCCCAATATCCTTTGAATGTATAATAGTCTTCTTCAGCGACTACAACTGTGGTAGGCATGAAGAGATCAAATACCGTTTGTATAGAATATTGTTCACTTGCTACGCTCTTCTCTAACTCCTCTTGTAATAGAGAAGTCATTACACGTTCTTGTAGTACATACTTGTTTGAATTGCTAGTACTGATCTTACCAATAATATTGTAATAAAACCCTTCAAGTTCCGGCGCATAATTATAACCATCTCTTGCTACAACTACAACTCTATTCTTAGGGTATGTAAACCCACCCAGACCATCTGGTTGCTTTGTTTGATGTTCCATAATGTATGAGTATACAAGTTTAGTATCTTCTTTATTGAATGCATAATCTACATCTGTGATATCATACAAATCGATCCAGATATAATCTAGACTGATATACTGATTAATCTTCGGCCATACTGCTCTGCTATTATAAGATAGAGGATCATATGAAATACCCAACCCTCTACGAACCATATCAAACTGTGTAAGATCGCGAGATACATCATGGTGGAATCTAATAAGATTATATTCCCAGTCTGCAAATGTATCGCTATTCTCAATCTTCTCTACAAAGTAAAGATTATGATTCTGATAATGATCATAAGGATCACTGACACTGATAACCGTTGGTGTCCACTGCACATTCTCATAAGTAGTCTCCGGTGTAGGTGTAACGAATGTATAGTTATCATCATAGATCTCAATATCATCTTTATAGAATGATAATACATTATCCTGGAGAATTGCGAAGTAATCATCGTCAATCTTAAATATATCGTCAGCGGTATCTACAATCCACCAATCTTCACGCTCTTTCTTAGAGATAAACGCAACATCATCACCCAAAGCAATCTTATGTGTGTCTAACTCTAGATACTTGGAAATTGTGATACCATTTAGAGCAGCAACCGATGAATAGTTATTAGTAAGATTATCAGCACTAAGTCCAACACGATATGAAGAATAACGTTCTAATCTTCTATCTGTAGGATCTTCCGTATCCCATTCTCGCACACCATCAAACATCTTCTCATATGAAGATACAGGACTATAAAATTCAAAGATACGTTCAATGAGACTCTTCACACCCTTAGACTTATGAAGATCGCCAGCATTCATAGTAAAGAATTTGAATGCAGGGATAATCTCAGCTTCAATAAATGCGGGAAGATCGGGAATTTCTCCACCAATCTCACGTTCTTTATACTGACGAAGAAGAAGTGCTACAGTATCTTTGAAATGATCGGTGTCAAGATACTTCGCCGCATACTCAAGAATAAATTCAACTACCACAGTTCCATCATTGGTGTTAAGATACTTCTGGAAGTCATTGCTTCCATCTATATCCATTGTCTCTGTTATCTTAATCTCTTGTACTCTTGTGTATAGAGTATCAAACATATTAGCAAGTGCTTGTAACACATCGTCATATTGTGCGTTGTCTTGTAGAAAGACTAATGATTGATTAGTAGCATCTTTGAGAAACTCATAGAAATTGAATGATTCTTGCATATTTTATCCTAATTGTACCTTACCCAAGATTGGGAATTCGGATTCAAGCAATTGATAGTCACCAAGATCATTGACCCTAGATGCTAGCTCCGGACTACGAGGAGTCAATACTACTCTTGCGCGATCCACACCAGGAACATCATTGATAAAATTAATGAAATCCACAGTATTAAGCAATCCACCTAACTCATTATTGGCCGGAAGGAATGCGTTAACAATCTCGGTGCGGATTGAGTTGCTAACCTCTTCTGTTGAAATAATACTTGTCTCATCCTTCTTGAATACAACACGCACATCGAATATTTGATAGATTGGACTAATGATATGGTTACGAACTGTCACCATTTTAATCTTATCCATATCGCTCAGCATTAATTCTTTAGTCTCGACGTTTAGATATCCACCATTCTCAGGAACAGGAACAATGAATACATCATTAGATGTTAAGCAACTCTCCGGATAGACTCTAACATTACCCAACAGTAGTTGATTATTTGGTTTAACGAATACAGATAAAAGAATATTAGCAATACCTGTATCTGAATCTAGTTCAGAATTATCAAGTAGGAAAACACCCTTAACAACATACCACCCCTTAACATCACCCTCACGATCACAGCAACATGTATTAGAAACATAACCTTCTGTGTTATATGTGAACGCATCATAACGAGTGAAGCACTTCAAACCATTGATATATAGATCTAATGTGTCACTAGTAATCGCTGGATATTGAGATGTATCTGAATCCTGGTTTGGATTTAATACCTCAAGTTCAAAGTGAACTACTGTACAGCAATCTGTATTACCTAGAATGGATACATTTTGATTAAGTAATGATCCGCGATTGTCTGCACATGCTCTAGATGTATCAACATAAAGAGCACTACTAGTCCCAAAGTTAAGCAGATCACCTACATCAACATCAGTACCACTAAGATCAGGAAGAGGAAGTATATCTCCTTCTTCCATAGTGTACAATTCATAGAATCCACGGAAGTCCCAATCTGTCGGAATCTTTTTCTGCTCGGTATATCCACTAATGTCTTGAAGTGTATAAGAACTCCAATTAGGATTATCTACAACATTCTGACATGGAGATGGAAGCAGACCAGCAGTTACGGCTTCTTCATAATTAAATGCTGCAGCATCGACTACAAATGGATACTCACCCAAGACAAACCATTTGTAATCGAAGTTGTTAACAAGTCTGTTCTGCATACCAAAATATAGCGGAGCAAACTTCTTGATGCGGGTGAGTGTTTCAATATTTATTCCTTCTGAACTCGCATTCGCTTGCGTTACGGTGAACTGCGCTTGAATGGTATCGAGAGGATCAGAAGGATTTACAAAGTAGATAGTGTCTGAGAGTTGGTCGATAGCGTTAGCATCAATCTTACCCTCAGAACCTAGTGTCGCAAGATATTCAATACGAATCGAACGTCCTGCGGGTGGAATCATCCCAAAGTTACCTTCTGCGAATATAATCTCAAGAAGACCTTTAGGATTGATATACGGAACATAAATTTGTGATTCAGGACCGGAATAGAACCAAGTTAATACACTTTCCCACTTTTCTTCTTCTGCCTGATCATTAAGAACATAGACTTCAATACTCTTAGTGTCAACGAATGGGTTTGGTATCTCAAAGCTCTGTAGTTCTGTTCCATCACTTGTGAACTCGATACTGAGCGGAATTCCTTGCGCTAATTCTAAAGAGATAACATTAGGATCAGAACTATCTGCAGTATCCGGATCTTTGATAGACATTACGCTATCTGCAGTATTTGAGAATACTAGGGATTTATTACGGTCATTAGATGTTCTCGTAGTAAAGCGAGTATTCTTAGGAATGACAGCAGACCAACCAAAGTAAGGATCGATATTATCTTCGATTCCCATTGAATCAAAATCAGGAGTAACAGTAACTGAAACTCTCGATCCTTGGAATCCATGAGACTTATAGCCTACAAGATTACCAAGCATATTGCCAGTCTCATATAGACTACATGTGTTGATGTATTGCTCGTTACTCATCGAGTTAATATAGTTGCCAAAAATAGCACCTGTATAGGCAAACATATTGATCATCTGATTCATAAACGAACCTTCAAAGTTAGCATCCTTGAAGGTTTCGGTTGCACGAAGGAACTCTATTAGTCCTTCTTTTAAACCGCGATAGTCAATATCCTTGAAATTTAGTTGTTGTTCTGACATTTGTTATTCCTATCTACTGAGATTCTCAAAGGAAAGTGTTTCATCAAACATCCCTTGAGTTAATCCATCGTCTAGTAGGTATCCGATTGTGACAGTAACTTTATAGTTATTTATTTGACTAATGTCAATCTGAATAGAATTTATTGACAATTGTGGTTCAATATCTTTAATTGAATTTCTGACACGACTTTCAATCTCATAAGCCAATACAGCTTCAGGATATGCCTGCTCAAATACTACACTCTCCATATCCGATCCAAACAGTGGTTCAAAGTTCTTGTCTCCAAAATTAGACATCAAGATGGCATAAATCGACTGATTTACAGCATCAATATCCTCTTTCATCTTTAGATCACCCTTTTCGTCGAGATCAAAATTCCAAGGGATGTCGCGGCGATATGCATATGGGACCGTTTTACGAGCCATGATTTATCCTTACATATTGTTATTTGGACCAGAACTTATACCAACAACGCTTTCGTTACCACCAATAGCGATATTTCCAGATACATTAACGTTACCGTTGAGGTTAATGGTGGGTGCTGTAATATTTATGACTCCATTGGCAGTAATATTCCAATTAGCATCAGTATTTTCATCAACTTCCCCAGTATAATTCGTAGTTCGTGTCCCATTAACTGTTCTGATAATATTTCCGTTACTCAATTGAAACTTTTGGTTACCCTGATCCAATAAGAAATATTGATGTCCTTCATTCAAATGGAACCCCTGATCACCCTTAACTAGCACGAATGTCTGATTACCTTCCTGCAATAAGAATAATTGATGACCCTTCTCTAGTCTGAATGTCTGATTAGCATCAGCCCCTGCTTTATTTGCGTGTATAAGAATGAATTGGTAGCCTCTAGACGTTTCATTATATTCAATGGCATCAAAGGAGCTAATACCACTTACTTTCTCACCTTGCTTGTCTGCAACGTCTGTATGCTGTGCGTTGAGGTAGTCTTGGCTACCATCCATCTTAGTTTGATCTTCATGTAAACCACTTGTTTTAAATGGTCTATCACCATTCAACTCGATCAGTTGATGTCCATCGTCAATATGTACATGTTCCCAACCTTTATTATTGGTGCGATTAAAGTTACCAATATCAAGATGTTGGTTATGGCTACCTCGATGAAGTCTATAGTTACGATCACCATGCTCAATTTCCACATTATCATTACCAGTATAGAATCGAGTATTACGATCTACATTAAATGTCTCATTAACTTTATTTGCGTAGTATCTATAAACAAAGTCTTCAACAATAGTCTTCTCTCGTCCAGGATTATGTTTACGCTCTTCGAATCGACAAAGAGTCTGTTCTCTTGTCTCACCCTCAATATCATCATAAGTAATCTTATTATTCTTTCGACCCACAAACGCTTTTGGTGTTACCTTAATTGGATCAGCCTCATTAGCAATAACATCTGTTGGTGGATCATAGGGATTAGAGATTGTACCTTCTGGACTATTACCTTTACCTCTTTGACGTTCGTAAACCTTTTTGATAGATCTTTCGTTTAGAAAGTCATCCTTCTTGCGAGTACTGTCAAGCTGAACTAGTTCGTGGAAGTATTTTGAGGGGTGTATATATGTTTTACGCTCGACGAGGATGTCCCTATCCACAATTTCGCCTTGTGCGTTTCTTTCCGTGCTACACATAGGATAATCAGGTTTCCAATCAGCACCCCCCTTAAAATCATGCTGATGAGTATTATCATCATCATTGTATCCCCACTTCCTTTCTGTCCAAAGATCTAGTTCTTGTTTCTTTTGAAGATCGTTTAAACTACTACTTGGTTTAATTGTTTCTATACCACTATACCCAGGAGCATCTAGATTAGCTTTACCATCAAACGCAACTCGGATATTAGCTTGGAAAAAACCAGAAGGGAAGATTGCTTGTGCTTCAACTTCTTCTTTCTTAGGTGGTGGGATTTGTTCTGAACCACCATCTCCGAATGTGTTCTTACGAGTTTGTGGAGCATAGTCTTGTACTGGATGTTGAATCTCATCATCCTTAGTTGTTTCATAGAAGTCTTTTTTTGAATCATAATCACTTTGGTCATCATAGATACTAGACTTAGCATACTCATACACATCATCCTTAAACTTACCATCTTTCTCTTGATAGTCCTCAACATCTTCAATCGCTGGTGCTGTGGCGAAATATACTGGGAAGTTATGGTCACCCGCTTCGAAGAATATAAATACATGACTACCAATATCTGGAACCTTGTATGAACCGATATTACGAAGTCCACCACCCATTCTTAGATCAGTAGCAGGAATTGCCCACGGAAGATGTTTCGTCTCCACATACTTTGGGTTATCACTATGGATACCCATGACACGAATACGCACTCGGCCAGCCTTTTCTGGATCATCAACATTCTCTACAACACCTCTATAAATAAGAGGATGTTCTAGTATATCATCTCCAAAAAGATCAGTTTCAACACCCATTGGATCTCCCTAATGTTTAAATGGTTCGGTTCTAGATAATGCAAGCACTTGGCGATATGGAATACCTTTAGTGTTCCACGTGTGTGATACTGTTCTTACGAACCATTTACCTTCTAGCTCTTCGATGTTCTCATTAACACCACGCACCTTGTTCTCAATCTTAATTGAATCGCCAGATTTCATATAACCGTTACTTGTAATACCATTGATCAGAATGTGAGTTTGAACTTGTGCAGCAATTGCAGTAAGCATTTGGTTATATACGAGAGCTTTACATGTTTGAGTATCATTCTCACCTCTATACCCAGTAGGCATATGGAATCCAAACATATTGTTAATGTCTTTAGGTTCTTCATACATATCATTTACAAGCTTAATCGATGATGGACGTTTAAGGTAACCATTTTTAAGCGTATACTCTTTCTTCTTAAACCAGTTGAACCGTTCAGCAGAAGCACCAGACAACCCTATCTTATAGTATTCTTTATGTGCAAACTCTGAATAGTAATCGTTGACAATTTTCTGTGTATCTTTTTGTGCTTCAGCAATATTTGTTACAACTACATCCTGAATATTAATATCGTGTTGGTTTCCATTACTCATGATATTATCAAGAGATCGAAAGTGGAATTGATTTTTGAGATCAAACCAACAATGGAACCCTGCAATATCTCCCGGCGTGAGTGCATATCGCTTCAAATAGTTGAGTGTTTTATGAGGACTCCAGAACGGAACACAGAAACTTTCTAATTGTCCTATAGTATCCTCTACAGTTTGTCCTTTATCTAAGTCTCCAATCTTATAGTCCTCAGGACTCTTATTAAGGAATCGCTTAAATATATCTTTTACGACTTCACTAATCTTAATATCAGCATAACCCTTTGAGACTTTCCATGTCAAAAGGTTTCGATAAGCTGGAAATTGAGCTATAGTGATTGTAAATTCATCATATCCTGAACCAACAATATGACCTTCCTCATACCCAACGATATTGAGGATTTCAAATTTAAGAACATAACCACCTTCACCATAACCTGGACCTTCTTCTCTATTTGATCTCAAGATCATTTGTAAATAGTCGTAACCTTCTCTGAATAAAATACCCATTTTAAACTTACCGCGATCAGTAAACTTAATAGTACCAAAAACAACATATTGGCTAATTGATTCTTGTAACTTGACTTCAACTATATCTTGAGGTTGAATAACAAGATCATCCAGAAACGGTTCTCCATTTTTATTGATAGGTATAATAATGGGAACTTCATTATTATGTGTTCCCCAAGTAAGTTCACTAGGTCTAGGCATTTCGTTCCTGTTCTAACTTCCGTAAATACTGATCATAGAGATTGACCACAAGATCAAACTCATCCATCGGAAGTTGATCTGATTCCTTAATACCAAGTTTAATCGATAATAACAGACTAAACTGAGAAGATAAAATGGTCATATACTCTTCTACTGTTAAAAATCGTAGAAGAATAGTATAAAATCCGATATGGTGAATCCCTCTGCGCTTGGATTTTCCATACGAATAAATTCGTTTATAACGTTAAAGAAGCTATCGCTATTCTTTTTATATGCCTCTGTAATCTTTTGTAGATGTTCATATGAAAGACTATTAAGCAACTGTACTCGTTGATGTGGGCTCATGATGTTTGCAACACCATCTTTAACGTATGCCTTTACGCACATTGCCAATGAGATAAAGTTAGCAGAAGCTTCTGGGTTACGAGTCTGTTCATCCTGAGTAAAAAGAACATCCCCGCGAGTTGGGATCATAAGATATAGTCCTAAACCATCTTCAATCTCTACATATTCCATTGGGTTCATAATGAATTCTTTTCTTCGCTTACGAATAGAATCCAACATTTCGCTAATGTTGATGTCAATATATTCTTTTGTTGTATTCTCACCATCACCACTAGTAATCTTAAATGAAGCTTCTTCACCACGCGAAATTAATCGCATATAAACAAGCAAGTATATCCAATCGTAGATTGTAAGGTTTTCGATTGGATAATCGTTAGTGATGCATTTTCTCAACACTACATCCAAAGCATTAGTCAAAGAGAATTCTAACATACGAACATGATAAAGATAGTCTGGCGCGGTCTTATCTAAAATCGAGTTACGAGACTCAAACAACTCCAACTGCTTCGACAGAAACTTATACTCCTCAACAGTCAAACTTCGGAGATTAACTACGTTATCCTCATTAGATATCAGACGAATCTCATCAGCATATATATCTGTACTAAATGTCTGAAGGAATTGACCAAACTCTATATCGTTTATTTGCTTTTGTTCAATAATATTATTAATGTTCGGAGTTTCCTTCTTCACAACTTTAGTTACTTTCTTTTTCTTTGTTACTTTTGGTTTCGGCGCTTCAACTACGATCTCTGGTTCTGGAAAAAGATTCGCCTTCATCGAAACCGCCTGTTTACGAACTTCCGGATGCTCGTTAGTATTATTAATGATACTATCCAATTGTTCAGGGGTAAGCTGTCCAGTTGAACTATTCATAGCAGTTGGCATCCCTTGTCCTGGAATGTTCTTAGCGAAAAACATGTTCTCGTCAATAAACCCTTGGTTCTCTTTCATTTTTACTCTCCCGTATTATAGAATGGTTACTACTCTATTTAGTGTACAGATATGGTTTTATGAAATATATTGAGGGGTAGGATAGGTGTCGAAACACCCTTATAAAAATACACAGATGGGTCGTAGTGAATTCTTATTATCTATAGGTATTTAGTCTTACCTATGAATATAATTCAAATAAAAAACCCCTAAATTAATAGGGGTTTCTTATTGATTTGAATTGTGCGTTTATACTAGATCTTGTTGTAGTAGCTGTACGTAATCGTAGCATCAAACGTCAATGGTGTATCTTTGGTTTCATGACCGTATTGAATTGCGCTAATAGCGGAGAGGTAAGCTAGACTCAACTTATAAGAAGAAGCCGTGCTTCGTTCTGTATTAAGCTGATAAAGAGTCATCGTACCCATATACACCGTAGGTGCACCCCACTTAGGACCATTACCTTCTTCATATTTATATACATCGTCAAGAACTAGTTTCCATTTGGCAAGAACGTCATAATCTGCATCAATAATGAACTGAGCAGTAAGAGGTTCGTAGGTAGGAGTCCCACCTAGTTTATACGTCATACCAAAGTAAGAAATTGCAACTTCGTTCACTGTTAGACCAGGAAGTGCAGAAGTTCTCATAGACGCTACCACTGATTGAGGATCGCCAAGTTGTCCAAAGCAACCACCATCAAAAGTACAACGGAAGTGATATGGTCTAGCAATATCATTAATTTTTTCTCTAAAATGATTTAGACTATACATATTGCTTGTCCTTTTCCTTTATCTAAATTAAGCACCGGTTGTTGGTACGGTGTTTGTAACGCCAGGAACGATACGAGTTGCAAGCTCTTGAAGCTTGATACCTGATCTCGTAATATAGAAGCGCAGATAGATGAGCTCTGCAACAGGTGTAGGCTTAACGTAAATGTCAACATAAAGTTCGTTGTTGTCAAGTACGATAGCAGTATTATTGGTTTCGTCACAGACAACCAAAAATTCTTGAAGCCCACGGTTATTTTGAACCCATTGTAGGAACTCATTGAAAATACCTGTAAGTTCCGCACGGGTGAACTCATCGTTAAATTCAAAAACGAATTGTTCTGCAAGTCGACGACATCTACGCTTCAAGAACGCAAGAAGACGACGAACATTAACTCTATTAAGATAGCTCTCGCGATCCAGAAGAGTCTTTTGACCGTAAATGGTAATTGCACTACGGATAACAGCAATAGGGTTAACTCTGTTAGCATAAAGTGCATCACGTTGAGGAAGACGGAAGATTTCACGAAGATCAAGAACTTCCGACAATGTACCTCTACGGCTACCTGCAGGAGCATACCAAGGATAGTAATCCTTATCAACCTGTGCATAGATACCAGCAACAGTTCCGGAAGGAGCAACCCAGCGATATGTACCATTGTACTTATCATAAATCTTCAAGCGGTTGTGATAAAGAGCAGCATAGCTACCAGTTTCACCACCAAGAAGAAGATTTTCTTGTGTCCAACCAACAATTTGATCAACAGTCTTGTATTCTGCAGGAACATCTAGAACAGCAATGGCTTCACCATTCAAATCTTCTGCTAGACCAGCAAGAGCAGTCTTACCCGCAAGTGGTAGATCACCTTCGATGAGTACGTCTACATCAATATCGGACTCTTCATAAAGCGCAAGACCGTTGATGAATTCTCCAACAAGAGTTGTTGTAACATCATTACGCACAACACTTTCGTAGAAGTTTTGAAGCTCACCAGAGTAACCACCCTTAAGTGCAATTGGAAGAGTTGTTGTTATAACACAATCTTGTGCAAGAGTTGAGAGCTTTGCACGAATCAAGGTTGAGTTATTGTTAATAACGTCTTCAACATACAACTTACTGCCGTTACCATCAAATGCGTTTGGATCTGTTGATACACGGTGATATTCTACTTCACCCCAAGAATTGCTGACTGTATCTCTCGAAAGAACAAATACGCCAAATTCTTTTTCACTTGCCGGCAAATTGTTCGGAATGACACCCAAGAAATCAAATTCAGCTACAAGCTCTGCATATGTAACCTTAGAAAGTAAGCGCTTGATACTTGGTGCTGCTGTAGTTCCCCAGTTTGCGAATTCTTCTGGAACGAACGAATCGGACTTAAGAGTTTCGCGAGGAATGCTCAGACTGTAAGGGTACTTCTTCAACTTCTCTGAATCTGCATAACCAAGAAGGAAGATGTAGTAATCATTGTAAGCTGAGCCAGGACCAATAGCAGAGATAACAAGATCTTCTGTCTTAGCTTCACCATTGATTTCAGCATTGAAGTCAAATGTTGTTGTATCATCTGGATCATAATATTCTGGATCAGTTGTTGTACCGTGTTTGAAGCGAATCCCACCAACCCAAGTATCTTCAGTCCAAGCAATACGTTGCCATATTACTTCACCATCCACGGTTGAGTCACCAATATCTTCATCCCAAGCAACGACTGTATCAGCATCAACACCTGAATCTGCTTTCTCCGCAGCTGTATTC
>Ga0114918_10004486_pt1 | contig 12120 bp, 18 predicted proteins | sample LantaG_FD_87015 | JGI IMG/M metagenome (GOLD analysis project Ga0114918, IMG submission 87015) | Deep subsurface microbial communities from Baltic Sea to uncover new lineages of life (NeLLi) - Landsort_02402 metaG | ecosystem: Environmental > Aquatic > Marine > Oceanic > Sediment | place...
CAGCACAAATACGAATAGGTAATTTTCCACCACATTCATTAACAATATATTCCCAACCTGCTTTATTAAAAATTTGATCATTTCCAAAATGTTTAGTTGTGACAAATTCCATTTGATCAATTTGTTCTTGGGTTACAACTACACCTAAAAGATATTTTTCAATAATAGCTTGTAATCCAAAGAAAACAGTTTCATCAAATTTGGCTCCTTTACGCGATTCCAAATAACTGTAAACAACTTCTGTACCATCTTGATATTGATTGTGATGACCCAACTTGTAACTGTCTACTGCTTCAATAATATTAATATCCATTTTTTTCTCCTTATGCATCTATGCATCTAATCTAAAAACGTTCGGGATATTTCGCCAACAATTTTAAAAATAAATTTTTATGTGTGTCAATAATTTTCTTTTCTACATCTTTATTCTTTATCCATTGGAGTTCCACAATATCATCTGATGGTGTTGGTCTACCGCAAACATATTTGGAATCAAAAAATATAGTTTTAATTCCATCTAATTCTCCCCGATATCGCCAATCATCAATTGCAGCACTACAAATATATTGCACATCTCCAATTTCAATTTTTGCTTCTTCTGCAACTTCTCGTTTTACATCATCTTCGTAACAACCATTTTTTTCTGCAAACCCTCCTATAAACCGTAATTTTATTTCATCCTCTTTTCGTGCCATAAGTAATTCGGTATAGTCTTCATTCCATATTGCCACATCTACTGTAGGAAATACTTTTGGATATTGATTATACACTGTAACTATAGCACCTAAACGAAAGTCTCTGGAAGATTTTGCAGACGCATTAACTTCTTTTCTAATTTCAGTTCCAGAAACATAAACTTTTTGTTCCAATTCAAATGTATTAAACTTACCTTGATAATGTTTAATAAACGAATCTCGCCCACCGTATAGCAAAACACTTGATGTTGGAGAAACAATATTGTTAATTTGATGATCTAATCTTTTACTCCACATCTTATCACTTGGAGAATCATCAATGTACAAAACAATCACGTTAGGATATTCAGCAAGTATCATATTTTTTCTTGCTTCAAAATCTAATGGATTATTTCGAGTAGATTTACACGGTGATAGTCCTAAAAAAATAATTGTCTTTTGATGATTATTCATCACACCGTCAATTAATTGACGATGCCCTTCATGTAAATCAGGTACTTGAAACCTGCCTACAATGACACCTACATCATATTTGTCTTGAGTTTGTTCCATATACTCTCTCCTTGTAAGGGATGTGTAAATACAATAGGAGAGATCGAGATAAGAATATCTCTGAAGATTACATTTCTTCTTCTCACCGTTTGCATCAACGCATCTAGGTTATGAAGTTCTTTATTACTATTATAATATTTTTAATTTTAAAGTTTAGTAAAATCTTTTTTAATTCTAATTACAATTTCATTGGGAGTATCTATAATTTCAGGTTCAAATACTCTGGTTTGTTTCCCTTGACGATATTTTAAAACCATTCCATTTTTTATTACTAAATCAGAATCCATCATGTCCCTATCAGAAGTATTTCTTGAAATGGCAATCATATTAATCTCCTTTTAAAAAATGGTGGAGGTGTGCGGGAATGATCCGCAGTCCTGTAAAATTACTTGGGAAACTTGCGGTGTTTTCGATGAGCATTTATCCGCATTGAACTACCACGTTCTAGTTTCTTGCTTAATATCCAGTCGATACCAATTCACCCCCACAAAATAATATTATATTTCTACGTTAAAATATCAGCAGCATGTGTTATCATTTGAACAAAATCTTTTAATCTTATTAAACCATCTAATGGTTCAGGACTTCCTTTAACGGGTGATACTTTAATATGTTCTGTTTCATTAAACATTAAATCTGTCCATTCTTCAATTAAATCGTCTCTATCTACATTAGGATTTTCATTAAGATATTTATTGGCAGTTGTAATAACTGATGATAACGATTGAAGAAGTTCAGAAAATTCTTCTTTAAAAGGAAGTGTGTTTGTATCTTCGGACATTTCTTTATTTACAGAAGTAGGTTCGGATTTTTCCATACCTTCTAAAAATATATCTAAATCTTCTTTATTTTTTTTGGACATTTGATTCTCCTTATATATATGTATTTAGTTCTATTATAGTTATAAATGTTAATAAGTCAAGGATTTTTATTAAAAAAAAAGAACTTGCATTAATCTCTTTATAACGTATAATATGAATATAAGAATAATAAAACAAAAAAGGAAATCAATTTATGAATGTGATGAATAAACTTTTAAATAATAGTTTACTTAAAGCAGGCCGTAATCTTGTTATAAGTATACATCAAACATTTCCAAATACACAAACTTATATTGTTGGTGGATGTGTACGAGATCTCATAATGGGTAATCAGCCTCACGATGTGGATATTGCAACCAATGTTGATATTGAAAAACTTATTGAATCTTATAAGACTGTGGATATTGGTAAAAGCAAAGATTTTGGTATTGTGATAGTATTCTTTGAAGGTTATGAATTTGAAGTAGCCCATTTTCGTGAAGAGTTTGGTAGTAATGATAATCGTCATCCTGCCAAAGTGAAACAAATTAATGATTTTGCAATAGATACTTCCAGACGCGATTTTACTATTAACTCATTAGGTATTGATGTTGATGGTGATATTATAGATTATCATGGTGGAGTTAAAGATATTCAAAATCAAATTGTTAAAGGAATTGGTATTCCAAGTAAACGGTTTGAAGAAGATGCTTTGAGAATAATTCGTGCTGCAAGATTTGCTGCAAAATATAATTTTGAAATTGATTCAGATACAATTATTGCTATGCGGCAAAAACGAGAACTGGTTAAAAATTTAAGTGTTGAACGAATTCGTGATGAATTTATGAAGGTTGCGGTTAATGGTAAAGCACTGGTTAAGTTTTTAAGAATTCTTATTGCTGTTGGTGTGTTAGATATCTTTCTTCCTGAAATTAATCAGTATCGTGGATTTTGTCATAATCCTAAATTTCATCCAGAAGGTGGTTTGTATGAACATACTATGTCTGCTCTTAATGTGAGTCATAGTAATAATCCTTTGACAAATATTGCAATTCTTTTTCATGATGTTGGTAAAATGGTTACACAAACTTTTGAGGATGGTCATGTTTGTTATAAAGGTCACGCTCAAAAAAGTTTTGAAATGTTTATGGATATTGGTAAGAGATTTAAATTTTCTAATCATCAGATTGAATCTATGGGTTTTGCAATTCAAAATCATATGATTGCACATAAATTTAATGAAATGAAAAAAAGTAAAATTATTCAAATTCGTCAAAATCCTAATTTCAATATTCTTAAAGAAGTTACTCGTGCTGATGATGAAGCAAGATTACATCTTTTTAACGAGAATGATTTTAAGAATAAAATGGCAAGAATAGAAGAAATTTTTAAAACTTTTGGTGAACAGAAAGAATTTGAATCCCGTATCAAATCTCTCATTAATGGTAATATGGTAATCAATATTGCTCAGAAGATAGGTATTGATATTCAAGGTTCTCAAATTGGTCATATTATTCATCAGGTTCGAGAAGTAATAATTGAAAAAGAATTTAATATTACTTTTCAAGATACTTCAAGAATGGTTAAAAAATTAATTCATCAAATATAAGGAATGAAAAATGGAACTTAAAACGTGGGAAAACTCAAAAGAAACTCTAGATAATATGATTGCAAATGTCGAAAAAGCAAATCATAAACTTCTTTATTTAACAAAATATGGTTCTCATTTATATGGAACTTCAACTGAAAATTCAGATACAGATTTTAAAGGTATTTTTCTACCTAATAAACAAGATTGTCTTTTAGGTAAAGTTTGTAAACATTTTACATTCTCCACCGGAGAATCAGAGAGTAAAAATAATAAAGATGATATTGATGTGCAACTTTGGAGTTTACAATATTGGATGACTTTAGTTAATAAAGGTGAAACTAATTCATTGAATCTTCTTTACAGTTTTACTTATCCTGAAATGATTTTTTATATGGATAGTAGAATGAAAAACATTTTTGAAAATCATAATAAATTATATACAACTAATGATTGTAATGCACATGTAGGTTATGCAAAAGGCAATATGAAAAAATATTCTCATATGGAAAAACTTAATTTAACTTGTGAATTACGTGACTTTAAATCATTATCACATGTTTTGCGAGTTGTAGATGAAATGATCATGCTTCTCAAGGATGGAATGATTCAATATCCATTACATTCTGCTAAGAAATTATTAGATGTTAAAAAAGGTAAATATACATGGAAAGAAATTGAATCTATGGTTTTTGATGATTTAAAGAAAGTTGATGATCTGCGAATTAAAGGAAAATCTTTAAATAAGTTGGATAGAAGTTTTATCGATAAGGAAATTTTAAAATTTTATTAAGGAGAAAATAACATGGACGAATTAAAAACAGATGTAGAAAAGATGAAACATATGTATGAAACGAAATGGGAACGTGTAGCTGCATTAGGTCAAGTGGCTTTAGCCGCCAAAGACGCTCCAGCAGGACATCGTGTATATCTCCGAGCCATGACTATGATTGAAATTGAACTTGGTATTAAAAATGATAAAAATGCAGAAGTGGGTGAAGGATATCTTGCCTCTGTGAAAATGTTGCAAGGTTCTTAAATAAAAATAAAAAATTATCTTATAACCTCTTATTGATTTGGAGGTTATATTTTTTTTTAAAAATTGAAAAAATAATTTGACAAACTTTGATTATGATGTATAATATAAATATAAGGAATGAAGATAAGAATAATACATTTTTAGGAGAGATTAAAATGAAAACTAACGTTTTGGTCATTGAAAAAAGTTCTAATTTGTATAATAAATTGGTTGTTGGTGATATAATAACTAAAAATGATTTAAATGTTGGTCTAGAAAATCATTATAGAATTACTAATTGTAGAAAAGATGGTCTGTATGGAGTAAAGGTAAAACACACATCAGATGGTTATGAAGATATAAACTAAAAAATTATCTTATAACCTCTTATTGATTTGGAGGTTATATTTTTTTTAAAAATTGAAAAAATAATTTGACAAACTTTGATTATGATGTATAATATAAATATAAGGAATGATGGAGATGAAAATAATGCCAACTAAAAAACAAGCAAAAAAAGGTGGAGAATTAGGAGCCAATGGTGAATGGTATAAAGGTGGATCTTTTATTAACACCATTCCAGAAAATCCTAAAAATCATCAGAAAACTCTTAAATCTTCTCATAAACAAGAAATAGAACCGTATGTGTGGGAAGTAAATTCTAATGTTGAATTAAATTCTTTATATCGTCAACTCGCGGGTATATTTGCTAAATTAAAAGATGGTAAAATGATTTTTTGTGCAAATGATCAAGTTTTAAAATATTACAATAAAACTCAAGAAGAAATTGATAACATGATTGAAAAATATAATAATGGAATACGTTGGGTTTGAATTTTTCTTTTAATGGATTAGAGAAAACGTTATGAGTGAAACGATAAAATGCATAATGAAATGTGGTATCAATACCGAATTTTTTAGATTTGTAAAAAGTCAAATTACTTTTACTAAAAATACAGCAATTATATTAAATGTTGGAAGTCAACGATTTTATCTTTTTAAGGATCATTCACACGCATTAAGTATTACACAATGTTTATTCAGTGATTCGTCATTTAAAATAAATAATTTAAAAAAACTTTGGGCGGGTTATGATCGTCAAGAAAGAAATATTTCTTTTCGTTTTGGTGGCCGAGTTTTTAATTATAATGGCACCAAACGAGTAATTACTAATCAATATCTTGAAAAACTTTTTGGTTTTGTTCCTACTTTAGCATATCGATGCCAATAAAATTAGGAGAAATAATGAGTAAGTCTATGAAACAATTTACTGACAGTGTTGTTAATGCTTTGAATAATATGTCTGATGAAAAATTTCCATGGGTAAAACCATGGCGAGATATGGATACAACTTATCGTAACGCTTTTTCAAATAGGAAATATTCCGGCCTACATAATATTTTGACTTGCGCTATGTCCGAATTCACCGATTGTCGCTATGCCACATTCAATCAAATTCGTCAAGAAGGTGGCAAACTTAAAATGGGTACAAAAGCAACTCGACTCATTGCATGGAGAATTAATAAAATTAAACAAGACGATGGAACGGAAAAAGAAATTCCATTGGCTACTTCATGGTGTTTGTTTAACGTCGAACAAATTGAAGGAATTGATTTTCCTGACATTAACAAAGATATTTTAAATAAAGATCTGATCGCCAGTGATGACGTTTTACAAATCTATTCTGATCTTAAAGTAAATTATAAACATGATAAATCAAATATCGCTTGTTATAAACCATCCAGTGATAATATTGTACTTCCACACGTTCAACAGTATGATGAATTGGATAAATGGATTAATACAGCATTGCATGAATTGGTTCATTGGACGGCTACCAGAGTCAAAAGAGATTGTTCTAATTATAGTTTTGATACTGAAGCACGTGCAATGGAAGAATTGGTAGCAGAACTTGGTGCAATGTTTTTATCGATGCAACTCAATGTGAATGGTTATATGAATGAACAAAATCTCATTTATATCAATTCATGGAAAAATACCGTAAATGGGAAAAATGGTAATCGTTTTATTTATAAAGCCTGTAAATTGGCAGAAGAATCTTGTAAATATATTATGGCAAACTCCAATGTATTTCAGAAAGAAGAAGTTGCGGAGATGTAAAATTAAAGAATTCCCAAAGAATAGAAAGATTTTTAAATGTCAAACATAATTTATCTACCAAGTTCTGATTTGTTATCACATGCAATTAATGATATTAATAGAGAAGTTAATTTAGAAAAACGCAATAAGTTACGATTTACTCTCGCGGAAAGAGTTTTAGAACATAGTAATGAAATAAAAAGGATGATACACTATGCAGAATGACCATCAGCACACAATAAAAATGTTTAGCGCGTATTTAAAATTCAAAGGGTATAATGTAACTGCATTTGATAAAAAGGTCTTTTTTGAATTTTTAGACGCCGAAAATACGCAACCAACTGATATAGAATTAGATGAAGAATATTCTAATGCTGTTAAAATCGATTAATGTTTATTTATTAAAAATTTAAATAAAGATGAATGATGATGAAAATCAATAATATATTAATTAATACTTTAAAATTATATAAAATTTATAAAGTTAATCCTATTCTTAAAATACAAAAGGAACTTCCTAAACAGAAGTTCCTTTTGTTAAAAAAATTAGGTAATAAAATTGATATTAGAATTTAAATTAATTATTCTCCTACCGCATTAATAAATCTATCTGTATCAAAACGGGGATTATCAGCTTGAAAAACATCAGCAAATTCTTTGGCTAAAATAGATTTAATAGCACTTTCTTTTCCTTTAACTCCCAATTCATCTACAATAGCATCTGCTGAATTGGTAATAATATCAACAACTACGTTATAATCTTTACGCGAAAATTGAGCTTCTTTCATTTGCTCTTTATCTTCAGGATTGTCTCCAATCTCAAATGACTCTCCTACTGTTTCAACATCTTCATCATTTGTAACATCTGATTCATCATTTCCTTCGCTTTCAAGATCCTGAACTTTTTTATTAGTATCTTCTGCAGCATCACTAACTGTTTGTGTTTCTTCATCTTTCATACCTAATTGAGCAGGTGTTACTTTACCAGCTTTAATTAATCGATCTGCGGCGGCAAATAAAACTCCTGGACTTTCAGATTTACAACTTTCCCAAACTTCATCGGGAGATAATCCTTTTTCAACTGCATCGAGAATATGTTGATATGGATCAACAAGTGCTTCATCTAATTCATCATCATCTTCAACTGCTTCTAAAAACATATTTAGTTTGTCTGTGTTACCATGAAATTTTTTGCGATTCCACATATATTCTCCTTAATTTTTAAATAATACTCTTTGTTTTATTTAGTATTATAAATATTATTTATGATTAAAAAAAGAGGAAGAGATTAATCTCTTCCTCTCTAGGATTTAATTCCTTAAAACTTGGATTAAGGACCAGTAGGACCTTGTGAATCCCAAGTTCCAGTAGTTTCATCTTCTTGAGGAGCACGTTCATAACCACTGAACGGATCACCTGCAGGACTTCCAACTGTACTATCAAGAACATCACCAACGAATGATACGTTAATATAGCGATAGTAGTTTTCAGAACCAAACATGTTACTTACGATAGCGTAGCGAGTCATAACGCCAAGGTGAGTATGGAATGATTCTGGTCCTTTTGCTTCGTCAAACATAACAGGAACATATGGAGCATAAATAATACCTGCATCATTTGTACTGTTACCTTTGTAACCAACAACACAATAGTTGTCTGAAGCAAAGATATCACGATAAACTTTATAGCGACCAATAGTACCAACGTAAGCATTAGGTGCTGGAGTTCCAAGAGTATTAAGTTTTCCGTCTTGAGTCCAAAGAATAAATTCTGGAAGACTTTCAAGAACAGAGCAAACACGTGGAGATGCAATAATAAAGTTACCAGCACCAATACGGTTAGCAACAGCAATTTCATTAGAAGCATTATTGATGATTGTCATCAAAGTGCGATACTTTTCAATTTGCCAACGACCATCCCCTGTTGTGGTGTAGTTCCAAGACATTGTACCACCTGCTTGAGCACGATGCTTAATTGCAGCAAGAACTTCTTGGTCAATTTCAGCCGTAATCTCATAACTCATAACATCCGTCAACTCACGACGAATATCAATGTTATGCATAGCATTAAGGTCTTGTTGAACTTCTACAGGGAATCTTGCGCGAAGTTTACGAGTCCAAGCGCGAATTTCTTTTGAGATAACGCTAATACCAATTTCTTGAGCAGCATAAGTGGTTGGACCACCACCACCATCAATACTATCAAAAAGCTTACTGTCAGAACCAACACGTTCACCAGCATAACCAGTAACCGGACCAGTATAAGTTGAATCAGGTTGTGCCTTATCAACATCTGCATCAATGTTAGCATAACGTTGTGCGGGAGTTTGATAATTAGTATCTGAAGGATCAGAACTAACACCGTTAATTTCCACACCACCATTTTGACTTAAACGGTGACGGCGCAATGCATAAGCAAGTCCAACTGGACCACTCATAGGTTGAACTGCAACAAGATCATGTGCAATCAGACCTGGGAACACACGGCGAACCATAGGAATGGTTAATTTCTTCATTACAGAAACATCTGAAATAGAAGTACCACCATCTTCGGTCAAATAACTAAATTGATTTTCTAAAACCAATGCTGTACTTATTCTAGTACCTGCATCCTCAATTCCTTCGAGAAACCCTTCACGACCCCAACGCTTCACAACTTCTTGGCGTGGATCAACGATAAGTGAATCGAAGTTTAACTGCTTATTCTTCATTGCTTTCTCCATTTCCTTATGTGTGGAAAATTAGATTTAATTTCGTTCTAAATCTATTTAGTACAAAACTTAACCAATTACTTAATTTTTATATATTTTTTTCTATATATTCTTTTGACATACCTAAAAATTGTTCAAAACTTTGTTCTTCGTTTATTACTTTATTTGCTTCTAACTCTTTCTTTTTTAATTCATTAATATCTCGCGTTTCAACATGACGGTCTTCAGAAAGAACTTTCGCCTTTACTTTTAAGAATCTACTTTCAACTTGTTTCTCTGTAACACAGTCTTCAAGAAGTTCAATAACCTTTTTCTTTTGACCTGGTAACATTCCTTCGGTGAGTTGGGAAACTTTATTATTTCGTCTTGATTCAATTAATTTAGTTCTTAACATTCTTTTTTCATTTCGTTCTTTTTCAATAACATTATCTACATCTTCATTAATGACATATCCGGCTTTAGAAAGACCTGAACTGAAATTTTTAAATGCTTCGGTTAATCTATTGTTTTCTTCAATCGCCCCTCTCGCATCTTCAGTCAGTTCTAAAGCCTTTTTCTCTGCAAGATCTTTAACTAACTTTGGCGCAGATACTTTAAATTCTTCTAAAAGATATTTGTGCTTTTGTTTCATATCCTTAACTTTAGATGCAGCTTCAATTAAAACTGAACGACATGCTTTTTCAGACTTAGTTTGAATATCATTAATTTTACCTTCAACTTGTAAAATTAAACCATTTTTCATTTTTTCCACTACTTTAGATGTAGCACTTTCAACAATAAATTTAGTATATTTTTTAACAAATTGATCTTGTTTTAAAGCCACTCTTTCTTCAACCAATTCATCAATAATGACACTTAATTCTTTACGTTGTGTTTCTGTAAGAATGTTTTTATCGAACATATTTATACTCTCTTCCACTTTGTGTTTAGAATAAAAAATCTATACATGTTAATTTAATTGTATTATTGATTTAAGACTTCTTTACATTTCTTATCAACTGATTCATTTAAATACTTATCAATAACCCCAAGAGTTCTATCTTCATCTAAATTAACATCTTCTTTAATAATTTTAGCAGTCTTAACAATTGCAACTAATTGATCTCTTAATGTTACCATAAAAATTCCAATCTATTTTATTTAGTGTTAGAACGTAAATCATTTAAGAAATTTTTAATTGCCGAATAAATCTTTTCTTGTTGATTATCTTTCTTAACTGGTTAAACTCGTATTTTGTTTTCAAAGAGTTTATATGATTCTTCATTCAATTCCACAATCGAACCAGAACTTCCTTCTAAAATATATTGCTTCTCTTCTTGAATTGCTTCAACCATAGCATCTGGTGCAGATGGATCAGCCACAACATCTATAGCTCTTAAATTGAAAGCATCTACTAAATTACAATCTTCTTCATTGTATTTAGATGCATTAGCAGAACCTAAACCTCTAGAAGATACCCCAACTCGACCACCTGTTTTTAAAAGTCCTCTAAGAATTTTACCCATTGGACAATCTTCATGACAAACCTTTGCACGACCATAAAAATCATTACCACGTTTAGATAACGACTCAATTAAAATAGCAACTTTATCAAGATTGATTTTTGGCGAATCAGGATGCCCAAGTTCCCCCCAAGCGGTCTTAGGTTGAATTTTACCTTTATCGTATTCAATAACAGCATTTTCTAAAATACTTGTTGGATATACTCTTTTATTATTATTCAGTACATCACCTTGCATGAATATACCTTCAACATAATAACTTCCATTAACTTCTTCTGATAAAATCTTTTCTTCACAAACAAATTGTTTCATCATGCGACCTACAGTAAGATCGCCTACTTTACCAACTGGAACTCCAAGCATTATATTCCCCTATAGTGTGTTTATATTATTTATGATATATAAGTCTATTTTCAGGGTAACTATATCTGATTTATTAAAAATTTCTTGTATTAGAGTTAGGATTTAATTTTTGTCCAATAATTTTTTTCTTATTAGCTGTAGCTAATTTTCCTCTTGCTTTAGTTTTAATATTTGACTTTATAGCTCCTAATGCTCTTTTGTTACGCTCTCGACTACTCATACGTCTACTGTTTAATGATCCACGACTACCACGATCAACTCTTTGGCCTTTCATTCCAGCAGTCTTTTGAAGATTCATCTTACCACCTGTAAATTCGAATTTGTTCATTATGGATTCTAAAGCCACAAAATATTCATCTAAATTTCCAGTAGATTGTAATTGAGTTATATCAATATCTTCTACTTGGATTTTTTGAAATGATTCCACTTCTTCATCTGTTTTTGAAGGAATCTTTTTTACTAAATTATTTTCTTTTGGATTAAAATCATTTACTTGATGCTCTTTATAAGGAAAAAATATATATTTTAATTTTCCATCTTGTAGTATGTTCGAAGAAACAGAAATAGGTTCATCTAACATTACTACATAATAATCTTCATCTATATTTTTATATTGTCTACCAGAAGATTTTCCATTTTTCACACCCACACCCTGAAATGTTCCTGTTTGATTTAAAATTTGAGGTGTACTTCCTACTACCCATTGAACAATTTTAACTTTATCTCCTTTCTGCAATTCCGAAAATGGTGTGTAATCTATTTCCTCTTTTTTATTATCTTTTAATGGATATA
>Ga0114918_10004487_pt1 | contig 12119 bp, 13 predicted proteins | sample LantaG_FD_87015 | JGI IMG/M metagenome (GOLD analysis project Ga0114918, IMG submission 87015) | Deep subsurface microbial communities from Baltic Sea to uncover new lineages of life (NeLLi) - Landsort_02402 metaG | ecosystem: Environmental > Aquatic > Marine > Oceanic > Sediment | place...
CTCAACCGCCGCCGAATACAAATCTCCGGCGATATCAAAATGATTGTTTCTCACAACCACCGCACCCGCGCGCGGCAAGCCGGTGCGAGCGCCCGAGAAATAGACGCCTCGCATGGCGGATGAATCGTTGGCGACACTGCACCAGTTATCCTCGACGGCCACTCGGTAGTTGTCCCAGGCAGCCGTATGGAACGTCAGGTAGATCATGTACAGAGTATTCGTCTGGCCCTGGCCGCGAATGCTGTTGCCCCGGACAATGATGTTGCCCTGATCGCCGTCATCTTCAAGGTCGGCAAGCGCAATTACACCGGCAGACGCACTACTCCCATCGGCGGTCAGCTTGATCTGGTTATTGATGACCGAGATGTTGCCGGGGTAGCGGATACTGCTTTCGTCGTCCTTGAAATAGACCGCCTTGCCGTCGCTGGTCTCGATGACATTGCCACTGACCAAAACATTGCGGAACTCGCCGTTCAGGCCGATCGCCGCCTTGCCACTAGTTGCATTGACGAAATCTCCGCAGATGATCGTGTTGTTGGAGATGTTCATATTGTAGCCGAACGATTTACCGAAGATCGGTCCTTGATGGTTTGCCGACTCATCGGCCGTCGCGTTCGGCTCGATGATCGTGTTGCCGACGACGGAGATGTTCCGGTTGGGCGGCATCTTCGCCAAGCCCTCGTACTCCGTCCCATCATCACCGAACTCGCTGTAAGCGTAATTGGCCGTACGCAGATACACTGTCGCCTCACCGTGGATCGCGTAGAAGGAGTTACCAGCGATAGAAATGTTCTCTCCACCAACCAGCATGACGGCGTTGAGGTTCTGTGCCGCTGCTTCATAGGAGCTCATGTCGCCAGGGATGTTCGAGATCGTATTGCCGGTAACAGAGGCTCCAATACAGGCCGCCAGATAGAGGCCATGGCTGTTGAGATAACTGCCCGTGTTATTGGCCATGACCACGTTCTGGGACCACTGCACTAGGAAGCCTCGGGGTGCGTTGAACAGCCGGTTGTTCACCATCTGGACGCCATCGGAACTGTAAATCCAGACGGGATAACCTGTACTGGTGATGTCATGGATATTGCATTGTTCGACCACGAAGTTCTTGCAACCCCGCACATCGAGCATCCTATCGCCAGCAGAACTCGTCCCGGTGATTTTACAGTCGTGAAGACCACTATCCGAACAGACCCGCCAGTCCATCTGAACGTCATCGCCGTCCCATTGGAAGGTCACACCGTAGAAGTTGACGCTGATAGGATCGACCTCGATAAGAGCCGGGTGATGATCCGTTGTATTGGCTCCAGCTTCCATGCGCCCGTTGATGAAACCCTCAAGGGCCACAGTCGTTCCGTCCGGGGCGCTCTCAACCACATGCCATTCATTGTAGTACCTGATATCATCCAGCGACCAGTCATCCTCGTCAACGTAGCCAACATACATTACAACGTCGCCCACAGCAAAGCCGGTCGAACTTGCCACAGTAACACTGTCATCGCCACGATCAGCCTCGACAGTGAGGAAGCTCTTGGCCGTCGCATCATAGGCCCCATAGATGTCAATGTCGGCCTTCACAATGATCGTGCCAGGTCCGCGAATATCCAGGGACTTGGTGATCGTCAAATTACTTTGAATGCTGTACGAACCCTTCGGCAGGTACAGCACATCGCCGGACGAGGCCACGTCATGGGCCGCCTGGAATGCAGCTGTATCATCCGTCACACCATCACCAGTGGCTCCCCAAGCCTTAACATTAAAAGTTGGACCCTTCCTAGATTGCATTTCCTGGATCGTCACGGTGTCAGTAAATTTATACTTACCCCTAACAACATGCTCTCCAGAACAAATGGGTGTGAAAGCAAACAAAACCAAAAGGATAGAAAGTAACTTATTCATTTTTATCTTCCCTTAGACTATACTGATGTCAACACCAATCGAACACCAACCACATACAAACTTTGATCTGACGTATCTGACACTGTTCTTTTTATTGTTCCTCTTATCAAATCCCCTTTTGAGGATCCAATAACTGACCACCCAGATGTTTGCGTTGTAAGTGTATACTGATCTGTAGGACCACTACAAGAAACTTCTGTAAGAGAAGTATCCCTAATATCATTATCTACGTCTATGGCAGCAAACCCCAGTGACACAGCGAAGTTATTTGTATCCTTAGGCCCAGTGTAATACAATTGAGCATCTATTTGGTATGTCAAATCATCCCATCCATCTGGCATGACGACTGTAAAACCAATAGAAGAATCGCCTGACTCTGGTAGTTTACATAATGGAAGTGCCTTTTGATCTAAATACTCTACGTAATCATTCGCTTTAGCATCAGGATCAGTACTGTCTGCCAACCTAACATACACTGTGTCAAACCCTAAGGCATCGTTATCACCCCAATCCCATTCACCCACGGATAAGGATCCCACAGTTGCTTCAACCAATGGAAAAGAATCTTCAAGCACTTCTAGGGGCTCTAACGTTATTGGAGTAGATCCACCACCATTCACTTCCAAGTAGTATTCAGTTGTACCACCAGTAGAAAGAGTCCATTGAAAAGCACTGGACCTAATGGAAAGATATGGTGAAAATACAGGAGATCCTGTCACCACTGCCATTGAATTTACAGGTATAAACACACTATTACTTTGTTTAATGGCTCCGGTTGTAGGATCTAAAACGGGATCTACATGGGTGTTAAGTATATGACCCCATGTACCTCTATCACCACCTACTGTAGGTGCTCTTCCAGCCATAATAAAATCCTCATCAACTTGGATATGCTATGCTAGTTACATCAACACTATGTAATTTACAAATCTGATTGTTATCCACTATAACATCACCATTCTCATCTTGTTGATACCTTACCAACACAGCCTCATCTGGGGCGGGTGTAACAGTAATACTCACCACACCAGTTGTATAATTAATAGTTCCTGATACAACATACACAGAACCGGTTGAGGTAAAGTTCCCTGATCCATCATCCACAGCTATTTGTGTGTCACCAGCATACACTTTGGCAGTTTCTGTTTTAACAGTTGTGGCCTCCAAAGTTGCCGAATACGTAGGGGCGGAATCCTCATCAGATGTTAAAACCTTCCTAATCTCCAACGTCAAGTGGTGATATGAGATACTAGTAAGAGCATCTATAGCCTCCACAATATTGGAATGATATTTAGAAGTCCCTAGTTTTGTTGTGGTACCAAGAACAAATTCTGTTCCTATTACATCTTCAATGTCTGATTGTGTTTGTGTTAAAGAATACCCTCGTAGAACTACAGCGTCCACCACAGCTACAATATATAGTATCTCGGCATCTACATACTCATACTTTACAGTCACCATGGATTTTTCATACAAGTAATCGGATAACGTAGCTTTGAATGTGGCTGTAGGTAAATACCAACCATCTAATAGCATACAAAGCCTTATGATATTGAAATAGGTGTAATTCGGTGGGGTCTCCTCGTTCTCTCCCCACACGTTAACATCTGCTACACTTCCATAGTTCACTATAATAGCTTCAAAGTCTTCCTTCGTTACAGCCCTATCCCCAGTAGAAAAGACATTAGGGGCTTCATTCCTGATCTCTTCTATCCCCTCCGCATCATCCCCTCCTGTCATTGTAGTGGCATTAGAAACGGTTATTGTAACTACGGCTGAATCCTCATCGTAGATGATATCATTTAAAGTTGTAACTTTCTCTGTTTCATATACATTACCATCTGCACCATCTGTTTGGATGTATTGAATAGTAATTGTAGTACCAGAGATTGGAACCATCCCTCTCACACCATCTCCAAAAATGATAGTAAGAGTATCATCCAATTCTGCTCTTAGTTTGTAATCCGTGCTAGTAGTGCTCGATGATATAAATGAAGAAACCTTTGTCCATTCCTCACCGGCAATAGTAACTATAAAAGCTTTAAATCCCACAATCGCAATATGATCATCATTCTCTACAGATGTATCATCAATAACATACTGTTGATCTGTAGAACCATCCGCTGCATAAGTCGATGTTACCAGTGTGCCTTGAATTGCAGTAACATCAACAAAGGTCTGACCAACCTCTATTGTCACATCTTCCACAGTTACAAACTTCATACCATTAACAGTTTGACATTCGGTGTACTGTGGGATGAATATTCTCTTGGTATTAGTTGCTGCTATGGTAAATCTAAGTGTACCAGTTGCTCCTATCTTCCTTTTAGGTTGATAGTTGATTAGGCGAACCAGCTCTACCACACTAGATTTATTTTTTGCAGTACCAATATAGACTTCTTCTGCCCTCCTCTCCAAATAATACATTTGAAGTTGAAGACAAACAGCAAAGAGTTCTATGAATGTCATTCCCGTAGTAGATTCATAGGCATCTTTCCATGCATCTTTTGCCTTTACAATGTTTATTAAATCTTGCTTTATCGTCTCGTAGTCATAACTGGTATAATTCAGATTGAAAGCCATGCTTTAATCCTCAATTGGTACTGAACTTTCCTTTGTATTGGAATACTTGGTCGTACCCATTAATGATAAAGGATACAGCAATCTCCAATGAGTTGTTATCGGGATCAGACACAAAATCAACACCCCTAAGACTAACTCTAGGTTCCCAAATAGAAATGGTCTTTTGAATTTCCTTGGCAGCAGAGTCTAATGTTTTATCGTTCAATGACTCGAAAAGAAAATCTCCGAGCCCGGAACCAAATTCTGGTAGCCAAAGCCTTTCCCCCTTTCTAGTCCTAAGGATATTGTCTATGGAAGTTTTAACAGCCTCTACATTTATAACTATTCGTATGTTTCCTTGTGCACCTACTTCCACGTTTTGATGTAAATCACTCCACACTGTAACTGCCATTTCGTCACTCCAAGTAGAAGTTTTCTACTTCATTCAACAAGTACATCTCTATCTAAGGGTGTTATTTTCGCCCCACAACCAGCAACAGCGTCCTCTGTTAAAATCAATTTACCATTATTCTTAGACCCTGTAGTGATAGCGGTGATGGGGGTTGTTCCATGTCCATCCCTGGGACAAGAATGTAAAGCTCCATTAACTGCCACTATCTCACCATTAACAATTAAGGTCCCCCCACCTGATGATATGATACTACCACCATGATCGGATGAATCCCCCACAACTGCTATCTTCTTTCCCATTACGTGTTGATCTCCACAGTGGATCCAGATATTGTAACTACACCATTACCTTCAATATCAATATCACTACTTCCTGTGATATTTACATCCCCACCACCTGTAACGTTCACCTCCCCATTTCCAGTTATACTTATTGATCCATCACTATCCATTGTTATTAAAGACCCCGTCGGATGATTAATTTTTATCGATTCATCCTGATCATCAAAGATCACCTCTAAACCAGTTTTTGTTTTTAACACCCTTCTGTTAGGGTAATTAGTTTGGGAACTACTAGGGATACCTAGTGTTGCTGTAGGAGCCTCGGCAAAATATACTGGTTGGTAAATGTCACCATCTTCAAAGAAGATAAATACAAAGGAGTCTACCTCAGGAACTGCAAAAAAACCAAAACCAGAACCAGAACCAGAAAATATAGGGTATGCTGGTTTAGCCCAAGGAAGATCAGCAGTAGCAATACCTACAATAGATGTTCCCGTCTTGGCAAGATCTCTAGCAGTATCCTCTCCTACTAGCATGGAATACACTTCTACTTTTAACCTCCCCACATTATCTGATTCTGATACATCAGTAGCTAATACCTTACCTCTGTAAATCCCATTGTACTTCAAAGTCATGTTCTCTTCCTTTTGGAAATCGAAGATTTAACTAACTTGGTTTCCAAGTCACCCACATTATAGCCATTCCTAGTTAAAAAAACCTTACTCATGTATCCCATACCAAAAGAATGTATTACTTTTTCTACTAACCAAAAGCCTTGGTATGTCAAAGAGTTTTGATACTTAGTAGAATACGGTGTGGTAAACTTTACATCTGCTGTATCACCAGGACATATTGTAGGAAGTCCAATTGTATCGATCCACATTTTAGAAGCATCTACTGTTCGCTTCCAATGCTCACCTGCCACAACACCTTGGAAGTTGTTTGTAAAATCATTACTCACACCATTCTGAAGCGATATACTTTCATCTGGATCATCATTTGAAATGGCAAACATTTCTGTTAGTGAATTGAAGTTATCCAAATTGACAGAAGAACCTTTTAGTTTAGATTCATCATAATCAAAATACGTATGGGCCCTAGTCTTGATTCCTAATACACCATTCGCTTTATAATTGTCTACTGCCCTCCAATTAAACACAGGGTAGTAGGAAGGTTGTGCTGGATCGGAAAATCTTGTGTTGTCACTACCAATTATAAATCTATGAGTTACTGGAGAGAGTATAAATTCTGACAGACTTTTAAACACAAAGTACTTTTTTGCTTTTAGAACTTTAACAAAACAATAAAACGCTGGTTCGTTATGCTCACCTATTACATTGTTTTTCAGGTAAGACAAGAACTGTGAATTGGTCCAATCCGCCTGCACTAAAGGTTGGACATAATTTAATGCAAAACTAATATCAGTTTCATCCACACCTAACTCAGTAGCAATTGCCTCTAGTGTAGTTGATATCTGTTGGTTGAATCCTCTAACAAAACTAGGAGTGAATAAACTATTGACAGCTAACAAACCTTCCATATCAAATATATTATCAATACTAGGAAACCTTCTATACACATGAAAATCATAAGTATTGAAGAAATTAAATCCTGTTCTTCCAGCAGAGATGTCAAAAGATATGGTTCGTATAGCATCTAAAGGTGTAAGGTGAGTTAGTTCTCCAGAAGCATCACTTACCTTCATTCTTACAGAAGGAAGAAATCTATTCATATCACAAGTTATAGTTAACTCCTGAATACCTCTAGGATCTACAATTAATGTATAATCACCATAACTTATCCTAATACGATAGCTGTCCGACACTCCAATAGTCATCTCACTCTATACCTCTTATTGAATTCATAGATGTCTAGGATATTGGGTATTTTAATAACAGTACCCGTAGTAAGCTCTGTCATGGGATCTTCAATATTATTTATCAAAAGAATGATCCACCAGTATTCTACTGACCCATACATCTTATAACTTATTAAATCAGGTCTAATGGAATCCACATCTTCCATCATGTAATACGATGGATCATACTTAAGTTCAAAACTAGATAAACTATGATCCAAAAAATCAAGCTCTGTAGTTCCATCCACTACTGTAGTGTTATAAAACTTTAACCTGTTCATTTAATATCTCCTCCCTTACCACTAGAAGGAAGTACATCATATATCAAACCAGAATCAGGGGCTTGTCCAGATACACCACCACCCCTAATAGGTTTGTAAAAAGCTTCCCCAGTACCATACAAATCTTCCTTCGTAACCATCTCGAAGGTTTCAAAGGACACAGTAGCAACACCATTAGTAGGATAACCACCCTTCGCAAAATCAGACATCTCTACTGCAACGTCTCTAATGATGACAGAAGGAAATCTAAATAGCTTTCCTACTTCTATACTAATCTCTTCCAAGCCTTCCCCTCTTATGTTTCTTATGTTGTCGAGAAAACTTGCTTGATATGGATCAGGTCCCGGTGGTTCTAATGAAAATAGATCTCTCGTCATATTATATGCCTTGCTACCGAGCCCAGCAGATCCACCTACATTATTCTTTGCCTGTGCTGGAAGGGCCATTTGTTGAAGTTTTATCAAAGGTAAAAGGACTTCAAAGTATGCATCGTTTATGGCAGCAAATTTTAATGGTAATGTTAATGAGATAGGAGAACTACCCATCCACATTCTTCTAGTAGCCCATTTACTAGTAAGAGCTCTTCGTGTACCTAACTGAAGAAACTGCTGTAAGGTTTGACGAATAGCTCCTACCCCAAACACAGCTCTCCACTCGGAAGTAACCCTCAGCCCTACTTTATCCTGTATGGTAGAAACTATATTTGTATTTAGTCTTTTACTGTAGATATTAATGAGATACTCGGATACAACATCACCATCCTCCGGGTATCCATAGGAAGCCTGTTCTCCAGAAGATGGACCAAAAGGTTCCTCCTTTTGTTTTGAATTAACTATACCAGTTCCGGTATCACCATTTGTAACGGAGTGCGTAGTAATATTTCCCATCTGTCTCACCTATTGATTTCGTCTGTTCTTCCACTCACACCCATAGCCTCTTCAGGAGTTTGTATTATATCGATACCTCTCTTCTCTAAAACTCTATCTATATTAGTGAGCTTCTCCAACATTTGCTTCTCTATAACCCTATCAGTGTTGTTTGATAACGCATTGATAAGATTATGAAGTTCTTCAACAAGCAAACTTGTTTCCTCTAGATCATATTTACTAGACCCAACTCTAGGTCCTAATGGCACAGCTGGAGAAGGAAGTTGAGGGGGAGTACCAAAACCTAAACTTTTCCACTCTTCTGCTGACTCATCTGGTGTTCTATAATCTATTGGTGAATAAGGTTTCATCCCTAACATTGCCTTTGTTGGGGAGGTTTCTTCCAACGAGTTTATTTGTTCATCTAACCTAGACACCATTCTAGTGTCACCACGAGCCAAAGCTCCTTTTTTGGCTTCCTTAAGGGCAATCAAAGTTTCATTGTGCATGGCAGAAACGGCAGCGTGTTCCTTTACCACACTCATTACAGATTTTGCTGCCGTAACAGTCACCACAGCCGCTGTAATCGCCAAAGCCCCTATCAAACCACCCTTTAAAGCCTTTGAAAAACCACCAGCCAGTGCCGCCCCTAATCCCATACTCTTAATATCTTCAAAAAAACCACCTACAGAACCACCATCTCCACCTCCTCCACCTAACTTTTTCAAACTCGCTGTTACATTTTTAGTCCACTTCGCTTTATGTGCCATGTCATTAAAAAACAACGACATACCAACAGCGATAATTTGAGGTGTAACTACACCTCCTCCTCTCATCCCAGAAGGCGTTGCAGATGATATCATAGAAGGGACACTAGACGCAGATGCGGAGGAACCAAACCCCTGGATAGAAACACGTGGTGTAAATGTGGGGTCACCAAATTCTTGGGCTGATGAGCTAGGAATTTGTTCGCTAAATAAAGCCCTACGTCCCAATCTCCCAATACCACCTAATGCTCTTCCACCTAAACCTAATCCCCACTTTGTGACACCAACACCTGCTCTTGCGGCTGTCAACCCTCCATAGAGTGCTCCAATACCACCAACTGCCGCTCCAGCCAATGGTCCTAAAATGGGTTGGGCGGCTCCCAATACTACACCCAGAGCGGTGGCTTTAGCACCAAACACTTCTAATCTTCTTGCCCGTCTTTCTAATTTTACATCTTTTTGTGCTCTTCTTTCTGCCCAACTTAACTTAGCAGAGTATGTTAAATCCTTACCAGCAATTCCTGTTTTTGTGTGGATGTTGGAAAGCAATTCGCTTACCGCTGTGGAAGAACTAGCCTGCTCCACAATGGCTTCTTTTACATCATTAATCTTGGTGATTAAATTATTAAGCTCTACCAATTCTACCTTAGTAGACTTTGTAATTCCCCGACCCTCAAACACCCGAGCGATGTAACGTATTGCTCTCTTTACATCCCCTAATGTATCAGAAAAATATCTTTCATCTTCAGTATCACGATATGCTTCTAAAACATTTTCAAAGAATGGTATGTATTCTTCAGACAAAGATCTCTTAATCAAGCTAGCTTGAACCGTATCTTTTTTCTTTAACTTTGGAGGTCTCTGTGCCATTTAACGCCTCTTTTTCCTTCTTGCTTAGTTACTTCTTTTTCTTTTCTCTTCTGCTCTATTAATCTTCCATACAACCACTCCACATTCCTCATATCCATTTCACTAAAATCCAAATGAGACATATGGAGATAATACTGGAGATTAAATCTCATCTCCATTAATTGATCATACGTCCTACCTAGGTGAAAGAAGGTCGAGAGGACGAAAGGGTAATTCTACTTTCCCCTCATAAGCACACTTAGGGCAAGTATAGGAAACAACCATATCTGGACCATGCTTCATTTTGTCGAAGGTGGAAATGATAGTATTCAATTCTTTCACATTCAACTCTTCCAACATCTTGGTTCTCTCTATGACATTTGTATCATCAACAAGAACCTGTGCATATTGAAAAAGATAAGTAGACTCACCAGATTTAGAATAATCCAGTATGGCCATTTCATCTGCAAGTGTCATACATCTCATCTTGACAATCTTATCGGACAACCCAATAGAGTAGAGCCCCGCAAAATCATCCGATAGATCTGTGCTAGAAATATCATTCAAATCAACAGATATGGTAGACGAGATAAGACATTCTTCACAAACAAGTTTAGGAATGGGATACTTGGATCCATATGAATTGATAGCCTGCCAAAGGATGATGTAGTTAACATCCCCAGAGGTTAGTTTAAGAGGATCGATTCCTTGAATCGTATCTGAAAGCAAGATGAGTAACTTCTTTTTGAGATTAGAAGTACTCATCTCCGCGATGAGTTGTTGGTCCTTCCCCTTAAGAACTCTTACCCTGATCCCTTCAGAACCTATGTCCTGATAGGGTTTTAGATCTGAAGGTAAATTCAATGGAACAAACATTTGCTTTTCCTTTCCTAGTCAACACTAAAACAAACTACTGGCTATTCTTCCAATATTAGCCACGACATTTTTAATGCCTCCCAACCCTTGTTTGATGTCGTCGATACTCAATGATATATTACATCTCAACACATCCTCCTTCCCATACGCCGGTTCATACACTGGCATCTTAACTGGAAAACACCCTATTAAAGAAATGAAATTAGTTCCTACCCCAGTCCGATCCTCCATCACAATACTAACTCTCCGTTTGTAATAAGAGGAAGGGTTATAGTACCCTTCCTCTGAAACTACTAAACGTCTCCATGCTAGAAAATAGGATGTAGTGACATCGGGAACAGGAACTATAAAAGTCATAGAAACCTGATCTATAGACAACTTACTACCGAACGATTTGGTTTTGGCACCTGTTATTAGTTTAAACAATTCGGAGATATCATAGTTGCCAAATCTAACGGATTGACAATAGCGATTCACCAGATTACTTTGTATTGCTCCTAAAAGGGGAATAGGCATTGTCTCCATTCCAGGCAGAAAGATACTCCAAAGGTATTCTCTCTGTACTCCCAAATAATCTGGAAAACCAGTTAGACTTCTAGCCAAGGTTTCCATTACGCTACATACTCCCAACGATCAAAACTAATATCTATACTAATTTTCATTTCATCTTCTGCTGACTGGTCCAAAGCCACCTCACCCATTCTTTCAGGATAGAAACCAATTATCTTGGTTCTCAATGCTACTGTACCAGCTTCATCGTTGTTAATCAAATGAAGATACATATCCAATTTAATGTTTGCTTCACCATAACCGGTTTTGGCATTCACTACTTTATCCAACCACTGGTAAAAGGAAGTGAATATCTCTCTATCCTCACCTTCTACAAATACCATAGACATGGTGTGGCTATAACGAAGCTTGCCTGGGTATGCTACTCCAGCTGTCTGTTTGAATGGAATTAGAATTTTACCTACTGCCCGCTCCGGAATCGAAGCCGTTTGGCAACGAAGGAGCAGGGTGGTAGATTCCCCAAACGGAGGGTTCGGGATCATTACCTCCCACAAGTATCGTCTAGCCGGACTGGTAAGGTTGTTGGCCAATGCATCTGCTGACATAGTCGGCATTTGTTATCCTTTCACACACACGTATTACATCGATTTCCTGTACTAGGGTGGTCCTGGAGGGACCCAGGAGTAGATTTTTAAGGGTTCCTGGGCCCATAAGTCCATATGCCATTCAAACCCTTCCTAGGGGTTGTATAAATCCTCTACTTCGTAGAAAGTTTAACAGCCCGCATGGCAGCTTTGTACTCCTTTATAATCTTGCTAACCACTTTATATGCGTAGTTCTCCATATCTGCCTTATCAACATCGTTGGGCAGAGGAATGGTACGTAGTATATTTGCAGCAATGTCATCCGAGGCATCATCAAGAGCACTAATCAGAAAACTCTTCGCAGTGCTCTTGGC